>ERZ809114.534-NODE-534-length-23290-cov-5.450312_pt1 | contig 23290 bp, 18 predicted proteins | sample MGYA00520519_ERZ809114 | MGnify/ENA primary metagenome ERZ809114 (study PRJEB31570, sample SAMEA3212991) | Homo sapiens | biome: human-gut; feature: human gut; material: fecal | place: Sweden | collected 2011 ...
TTTTTGCATTCTTTGAAAAAACATCATCCCGAAAAATATATTCTATCTCTGCGATTAGAGCTTGTAGTTCTATATTTTCATATTTCTTTCTATTTTTTAAAGAATAAAGTATTTTTCTATTAACTGAAGCTGTATTTATGTAATATTCGCACTTATTCTTTAGTAATTCTATTTCTTGCTCTAAGCTATCAATTTCTTGATTTATATCATCTCTTTCACGTTCCACATCATTTATTCTATTATTTAAAGAAGCTATTGATTCTAGTAGTTCATCTTTTTCTTTTTTCAGACTATCAATTCCTAAATTTTCAATCTGTTTATCGAAATACTCTTCTTGAACCCTTAGTTTTCTTCTTAGACCAATAATAATTACAATAAAAATAGATATAATTACTGCAAATATTATTCCAATAGTTAAAAATATTTTATTTTTTTGAAAAGCATACCATATTCCATTCGCAATCATTTGGATTGTGAAGACACCTATGCCGCTAAAAACATCTGTCTTTTTTATATCCATCATTTTCTCCTTACGTAATATTTACTAGAAATTTGCTAATGCAATAATATCATCTGAAAATGCCTCAACGCATCCTCAATCGCCTTTTCCTTCTCCTTTGGGCATTTTGGCTGTCTTGCATCCTCCGATTTTGAAAGATTATAATTCTCCCTCTTCTCCAATCCATGCTTATCTTTTACCTGCGCAATATACAGATTAGATACCTTAAGTCCTGTCTCCTCCAACACATATTTCTTAATTTCCTCATACGTAGCCTTACTCTCAGCAGAAGTAATATCCATCTCATCCATATCAAGTTTCACATTCACATGATGCTTCGCTTCATGAAGTTTGGACAATAAGCATACCGTTTCCACATGTTTCGTAAACGGAAAAAGATCAAACGGCGTACACTCTTTCATCCGGTATCCATGCTTTGTCAGATACTTCAGATCCCGCACCAGCGTTTCCGGTCCACAGGATACATACACGACTTTATCCGGAGCCAGTCGCACTACAGAGGAAAGAAACGCCTCGTCGCTTCCCGTACGCGGTGGGTCCATAATGACCACATCCGCGCGTTTTCCTTTTTCTGCCATCTCTACCATAAATTTTCCGGCATCTTCATTATAAAACGTAACATTGTGAATATGATTGCGCTTTGCATTGGAGACAGCATCCTTTATCGCATCACGGTTTAACTCCACTCCGATCACATGCTTTGCGCGGCTGCTAGCAATCAGCCCGATCGTGCCCGTACCGCAGTACGCATCGATCACAGTTTCTTTTCCCGTCAGTTTGGCACAGGAAATGGCTTTCCGGTAGAGTTTTTCTGTCTGCTGCGGATTTACCTGATAAAATGAAGTCGGTGAAATACGAAATGTGCATCCGCACAGTTCATCCTCAATAAATCCGTTTCCATAAACCGTAATATTGCGCTCCCCGAGCACCATGCTGGTCTTGCGGTCATTGACATTGATCACTACTGTACTGATCTCCGGGAACTTCTTCCGCAGTGCCTTGACAAAATTATTTTTGGATGGAAGGATCGGAGATACCAGTACAAGCACCACCATAATCTGTCCGCTGTGATAGCCCTTTCGCACCAGCACATGACGCAGCAGCCCATATCCGGTATCCTCATCATATGCACGAATCCGGAAAGAACGCATCATATTTTTGATTTCACGGATAATGGCATCTGCCTGTGCATCCTCGATCTGGCACTGCTCTACATCCACGATGTCATGCGAATGTTTCTCATATACGCCTGCCACAATATGTCCGCGTTTATTGCAGGAAAAAGCCGCCTGTACTTTATGCCGATAGTGGTATGGATCGTCCATCCCGATGATTGGATTGATCTTTCCAAACGGTTCCATGAGTTTGCGCATGTAACTCTGCTTTTTGGAAAGCTGCTGACTGTACAAAATTCCCTGATAGTCACATCCTCCGCATCTTTTTGCGTAAATGCAGTGTTCGCCTGTTTTTTGTATCTGGCTTATGTTCGGTTTTCTATCCGTTTCTCTTCCCCTGTTCCTCTCTTTTTTCATCTTCTGTCCCGTTGTTTTTTTCTGTCCTATTTGCATATTTTCCAACTTCCTGTACTTGATTTTTAAAGTTCTTTCTCGTAGCACCACCAGTCCTCGTCAAATAAATCGCTCTCTCCCACTACGTCAAAATGCAGTTTTTCATAAGAACGGAGCGCTTTTTTATTTGTTTTGCACACGAGAAAATGTACACTCCTTTTTCCCTGTTTTTTCAATTCCTCCATGCCATACTGCAGAAGCCGCCGGGCAATTCCCTGATTCTGCATATCGGTGCGCACCCCGAGTCTGGAAAGCTCCGCAGACGGCTGCAGTGTTTTGGACCAGCAGGTGAGTGCTTCCACCTGCGGATCTTCATCCACTGTGATCGTGCCAATGATTTCTCCATCTTCATTTTCCATACAAAAAAGAGCATTTCTTTTCATATCATAATCAAATTCCGGTTCTCCCGGATACCCGTTGCCCCATGCGCAGTATGGAGTACCGATCAGTGACTGATACAGCGCAAGAATTTCTTCCTTATCGTCCTGCTTAGCTTTTCGAAACTTCATTTTTCTTCTTTTCATCCTTCGCTTTCGATTTTCTTTCTCAACTATGCCATAATGCTCTCTAAAATGCAAGTATACTGCCCTTTTCATTTTTTTACCCAAAACACCCCGGCAGCCGTTTTTATAACGGATACCGGGGTGTCTGTTTTCTATAGCCGGGTGTACTTATACCTGAATACGATCTGCAATCTCATTTCCCATGGCGAACCGTTCCCCATTGGCACCGATGATCAGTCCATTGGATAATTTCTGAATCACCTGTACGCTGCCACCTTCTTCTACATGATGGCGGTGCAGGAATTCTACAACTTCCGGTAATCCGAATAACCACTGAATGGTATAATTTCCACCAACTTTTGCTTTTGATAATGCCTGCATAGTGAACCCTCCTTCTATAGCTCCTCCATTCGGTTACCACTATTATATGGAGTTTATACCCGGTTAGTCAATTGAGAGCTTTCTCCTTTTATTATAACCGAAATAAGTCATCACTGATCTGAAAACATGACATGTTATAAATTATGAACCGTTTTACACTTTTCCTTGCATCAACTCATAAGATATGTTATATTATGCGTAGAAAAAGGGAAAGCCAGAGAAGCGGTTTACCCGAATATATTAAGTAACTGTTTTATCAACAGCCGTCATTATTCGCAGTAATGGCGGCTATTTTCGTTTTCCCTTGAAAATCGTGTAGCACAATCCAACAAGGGCGCAAATGAACTAAGAGGATTTGCTTATTTCGAGATATTTTTCTATAAAAGTGTGTCAAAAGGTGTGTCAGTCTTTTATTTCATATCAGAGAATTGTTCCGGAACCCCTATAAATAAGCATTCTTCGGATTATTTCTCATCCACCACCTGAAAAATGAAAAATTTAAGATAATAGCTCTCCGGCACATTCGCAGAATTTGCCCACAAAATCGGATGATCCGGTGCCTGCGTACGGAATTCCACCTGACGCAGCCGTTTGTGTGCCGCCTTTGCAGCTTCCTTCACCGTCTTTGCCAGCAGTTCCTGTGTCATAAAATGGGAACAGGAACAGGTTGCCAGGTATCCGCCGTCTTTTACCAGCTTTAACCCTTTCATATTGATCTCCCGATAACCTTTGATGGCATTCTTCGTGGCCTCACGGGATTTCGTAAATGCCGGCGGGTCGAGAATGACTACATCATACTTTTCTCCGGCTTCTGCCAGTTTCGGAAGCTCGTCCAGTACATTTGCACAGCGAAAATGTACCGTATCTTCCAGATGATTACGCACGGCATTGGCATTTGCCTGCTGCACCGCATATTCCGAAATATCAAGTCCCGTCACATCGGAAGCACCTGCGATTCCTGCATTCAGTGCAAACGTTCCCATATGTGTAAAACAGTCCAAAACTCTCTTTCCTTTACAGATCCGCTGCATTGCCAGCCGGTTATACTTCTGGTCCAGGAAAAAGCCCGTCTTCTGACCATTTACCACATCGACCAGATAGTGCACGCCATTTTCCATGATCTCCACCTCTGTATCAAATGTTTCCCCAATAAATCCTTTCACCTTCGGAAGTCCTTCTTTCCTGCGCTCATTGGCGTCACTTCTCTCATAGACTCCACGGATAGAAATACCGTCCTCTTTCAGTACCCCTTTTAATAATGAAACGATTGTTTCCTTGAACTGCTCCATACCGAGTGCCAGACATTCCACCACCAGCACATCCTCATACTTGTCAACCACCAGTCCCGGCAAAAAATCCGCTTCCCCGAAAATCACACGACAGGAAGATGTATCCACCGTTGTCTTCCGGTATTCCCAGGCATTCTTTACACGCATACGAAGAAAATTCTCGTTAATCTCCTGATCCACATGACGGGTCAGCATGCGGATACGGATCTTCGAATTCTGATTGATAAATCCCTTTCCCATCGGATATCCGTCAAAATCATGTACCGTCACCACATCTCCATTGGTAAATGTCCCCACAATCGTATCAATCTCATTATCAAAAATCCATGCGCCACCCGCCTTGATCGTGCGGCCTTCTCCCTTTTTTAAAGTAACAATTGTATGATTCTCCATCTTCTTTTCCTTCCTGTAAATACTTTCTTCATAGAGATACCATGTGCGATGTCGAACATTTGAGGACATATACACAATATCTTCTTTTCGCTGTCCCAGCTTCGTTTTCGTTTGGGACATATACACAATATTTCTTCTTTTATGTCCCGGCTTCGTTTTCGTTTGGGACATATGCACAATATTTCTTCTTTTATGTCCCACTTTTATTTTCGTTCGGGACATATACATAATATCTGCACTTCTATATCCCATTTTTAACGCTTTCCGGGACATATCAGTGGAAACTTTTTCTATATATCCCACTCTGACTCTTCTTCGGGACTTTTCAACTTAAAAATCTTCCATATATCCCTGCCCTGTCTATCTTAGAATTTTTTCTCTCAAATATCTTCTATATGCCCTCTCCCTGTCTACCTCAGGACTTTTTCCCTTAAAGTGTACCACAGAATAATTACGTTTTCCAGCACTCCCCATTGTTTTTGAAATCCATAAATGTTATAATGTTGTTAATAAATTAACGAAGTTGTTGCATTTCTGTTCACAACTTCACGCTAAGACATACAAGGAGGTCTTATACGAATGGATTTTTCAGAAGAATACAGACAGAAGCTCGTTTCAGCAGACGAAGCCGTAAAAGTAATCAAATCCGGTGACTGGGTAGACTATGGCTGGTGTACCAACACCGTAGATACACTGGACAAAGCACTTGCCAAGCGTACCGATGAACTGAAGGATATCAACCTGCGTGGCGGAATCCTCTTAAAACCGCTTGCCGTATTTGAGCGCGAAGACGCCGGCGAGCATTTTACATGGAATTCCTGGCATATGTCCGGAATCGAACGTCATATGATCGCACGTGGCTGTGCATTCTACAGCCCGATCCGTTATTCCGAGCTCCCTCGTTATTACCGTGAGCTGGATTGTCCGGATGATGTGGCAATGTTCCAGGTTGCTCCAATGGACAAGCATGGATACTTCAACTTCGGGCCAAGTGCTTCCCATCTTGGTGCGATGTGTGAGACAGCCAGACATATCATCGTAGAAGTCAACGAAAATATGCCGCGCTGCCTTGGCGGAACAGAAAACGGTATACATATTTCCAAAGTCAATGCAATCGTAGAAGGCTCCAATCCTCCAATCGGAGAACTCGGTGCCGGCGGTCCTGCTACCGAAGTAGACCAGAAAGTTGCACAGCTGATCGTAGACCAGATTCCAAACGGTGCCTGCTTGCAGCTTGGTATCGGTGGTATGCCAAACGCAGTCGGTTCCCTGATCGCACAGTCCGACTTAAAGGATCTTGGTGTTCACACAGAAATGTATGTAGATGCATTCGTAGACATTGCCAAAGCCGGAAAGATTACCGGTGCCTGCAAAAACATTGACCGCTACCGTCAGGTATATGGTTTCGGTGCCGGAACCAAGAAGATGTATGATTATCTGGATGAAAATCCAGAACTGATGAGCGCACCTGTCAGTTACACCAACGATATCCGCTCCATCGCAGCACTGGACAACTTCATCTCCATCAACAACTGTGTAGATATCGACCTGTTCGGACAGATCAGTGCCGAGTCTTCCGGAACCAAACACATCAGTGGTGCCGGCGGACAGCTTGACTTCGTTCTCGGTGCTTATATGTCCAAAGGTGGAAAGAGCTTTATCTGCTGTTCTTCCACATTCACGGATAAGAAAGGTGTTATGCATTCCCGCATCCGCCCGACCCTGGCAGAAGGTTCTATTGTCACAGACACCCGTGCAAATACCCACTATGTCGTTACCGAATATGGCATGGTCAATGTAAAGGGATTATCTACCTGGCAGAAGGCAGAGGCTCTGATTTCCATTGCACATCCGGACTTCCGTGATGATCTGATCAAAGAGGCAGACCAGATGCACATCTGGAGACGTTCCAACCGATAAGAACACCGTTTGTTCACAATTTATTCATATTGCAAAAAAACCCCGTTTTTAACGGGGTTTTTTTATAAATTTTACCTCTTGTCTTTACTATCCTTTTTTAGTAATCTATAGTTCGAGTAAAGGAGAGGTAAAGATGAAGAAATTTTTTAGTATTATCAAAGAAAAACTATTCACCAGAGTTGAAAAACAACATTCCGAAGCTTACCTGCGTCGGATCTCATTTCTGAATAAATATTCCCTGCTGTTCCACATGTTGATATCCTGTGGGATCGTATTTATTGTGGAGGTTCTTTCCCGAAGGAGTTTTCTCTCGGCATGTTCCTTCGTTGGGATGCATACCGGTGCATTTTTTTATAATGCCTTTATTGTATTTGCATCCTTAAGCTTTGTTTATCTGTTCCGCAGACGTGCATTCTGGCGGATCATTATCAGCGGTTTCTGGGTGCTCCTTGGAATCATTAACGGATGCATCCTTTCAAACCGTGTAACACCGTTTGGCTTTACAGACCTTAAATGTATCAATGATCTGTTTGCCATGAACAATACCAACTATTTCACGGCAGAAGAAGCTACCATCGTAGTCATCGGGCTCGGTCTGTTCCTTCTGTTTTGTGTTGCGCTCTTCATTAAAGGACCGCGCTATCAGGGCAAGACCCATAAAATTGTTGTAGTAGGTGCCATTGTATCGGTACTGTTTGTCGGTCTTCCTGTTACAACCTCTGCTGCACAGAATGCCAATGTTGTTGCAAGTTACTTCTCCAACATTGCACAGGGATATGAAAACTACGGTTTTATCTATGGATTCTCTTCGAGTGTGGTAGACCGTGGAATGAGCAAGCCGGATGACTACTCCGAGCAGAAAATTGCTTCGATTGAAAAAAATGTAAATGACACAAAAAAAGAAACAACTGTCACCAAAAAGAATGCACCAAATATTATCTGTATTCTTCTTGAATCATTCTGTGATCCGGATGAGATCAAGTTTCTGAATTATAATCAGGATCCGATTCCTACCTTCCACAATCTCGAGAAGAACTACACGAGTGGTTACCTGACAGTTCCGGTTGTTGGCGCAGGAACCGCAAACACTGAGTTTGAAGTTCTCTCCGGTATGAGTATGCAGTACTTCGGAACCGGCGAGTATCCGTATAAAACAATCCTGAAAAAGACAGACTGCGAGAGCACTGCTGCTGATCTGGCTTCCATCGGATATGGAACCCATGCCGTACATAACAATGGCGGTAACTTTTACAGCCGTGTCAATGCCTTTTCCATGATGGGATTTGATACTTTCACCAGCAAGGAACTGATGAACATTCAGAGTTATACGCCAAACGGAAGCTGGGCTACCGATGATATTCTTGTTCCTGAAACAATCAAAACCCTGGATTCCACTCCGAATCAGCCGGACTTTACCTACACCATTACCGTAGGTACACATGGTGATTATCCAAAGACTCCGGTTATCGCAAATCCGGTATATACCGTCAGCGGTGTGGATGATGAAGAAAAGAAAAACCAGTGGACTTATTACGTCAACCAGTTAAATGAAGTAGATACATTCCTGAATGATCTGATTACAGAGCTCTCCAAGAGAGATGAAGATACCATCGTGGTAGCGTTCGGTGATCATCTTCCAACCATGGGTCTGGAAGACTCCGATATGAAATCCGGTGATATCTACAAGACAAAATATGTCACATGGAATAACATGGGATTAAAGAAGCAGGATGCAGATCTGTATGCATACCAGCTGATGGCAAGCATTACGGATTCCACAGGTATTCATGAGGGAACCATCTTAAATTACCATCAGACCCAGATGAACAATACAGACCACACTGCATATCTGGACGGACTGGATAATCTGCAGTATGACATTCTTTACGGAAACCGTTACTGCTATGATGGCAAAGACAAATACCCTGCAACCGACATTGTAATGGGAATTGACGATGTAACAGTATCTGAGACATCGGATTCCATCGGCGGATCGGAAGTGTTTGTCTATGGAAACAACTTCACCAAGTGGAGTAAGGTATTTGTAAATGACGAGAAAGTCAATACAACCTTCAGCAATTCCGGTTGTCTGATTATCCCAAAAGACAGTGTCAAAGACGGCGATACCATTAAGGTGTGCCAGATGGGTTCCAACAGTACGATTTTCCGTGAATCCAACATGTACACATACAAAGATCCTGCTGTGGAAGAAACCGTTACGGGAACAGAGCCGGACAGCAATACCGAATCTACAGTTTCAGAAAGCCAGAAATAAGCAAAAAAGACCTGCCAGTAAAAAATCACTGACAGGTTTTTTCTTGTCTTAAATTGTCTTTAACGCATCCACAGCGGCATCCAGATACGGATTTTCCATCTCATAGAATGCACCGGCATCCGCAGCTTTCGCATATGCCGGATCCAATGGCAGTTTGCCAAGAACTCTGGTTCCTTCTTTTGCGGCAACTTCGTCAATGTTGCTCTCTCCAAACAGTGCGATCTTCTTTCCACAGTCCGGGCATTTCAGATAACTGAAATTTTCCACCAGTCCAAGCACCGGTATATGCATCATATTTGCCATGTGGAAAGCTTTCTTTACGATCATCTGTACCAGTTCCTGTGGAGATGTAACAATAACGATACCGTCCACCGGAAGGGACTGGAACACGGTAAGCGGTACATCACCTGTTCCCGGTGGCATGTCCACAAACAGATAGTCCACATCGCCCCAGACAGCCTCATTCCAGAACTGTTTCACAGCCCCTGCAATCACAGGTCCTCTCCAGACAACCGGTGCCTCTTCATCTTCCATCAGAAGATTGATGGAAACGATTTTGATTCCTTCTTTTGTCTCATACGGATACATTCCTTTTTCGTCACCGACCAGCTGACCGTGTGCTCCAAACATCTTTGGAATGGACGGTCCGGTAATATCGGCATCCAGAATTCCCACTTTATATCCGGCTTTCGCCATCTGTACCGCCAGGGAAGAAGTAACAAATGATTTACCGACACCTCCCTTTCCGCTGACCACTCCAATCACATGTTTGATATTGGAATATGCATTCATCGCTTCGAGCATACTCTGCGGATTCTGAGAATTATGGGAACATCCCTCACAGCTTTCTTTGGAACAGGATGATGCTCCGCTGCAACTTGAATTTTCTGGCATAATGATAGCCTCCTTGTTAATTATTTAATGATTTATTTATATAGACTGCCCAGTCTTTGGAATGGGTAGTATATGAAATAAGCTTTTCCGATAATTTTATCTTTGCTGACATAGGTATGATCCCAATATCTGGCATCATAGGAATCATTCCGGTTGTCTCCAAGCACCAGATAACTGTCTTTGGGAACCTCAAACTCAAACGGTCCGGTTGCCTCTGTCCATGTCTCTTTCAGGTAATCCTCCTTCAAAGGAGTCTCAGAGTCATTGATATAAATTTTTGCATCCTCAATGGTAACCTTTTCTCCGGGCAGACCAATCACACGCTTGACGTATTTTTGCGTTTCGTCATCCGGGAACCGGAAAATCACGATATCTCCTCTCTTCGGTTCTGAAAACTGATACGCCAGCCGCAGCCCGAACAGGTCATCGCCCGGTTCAATGGTATGCTCCATCGATCCGGTCGGGACTGTTGCATTGATGATCACGTAATTCTTCAAAACCATTGCCAGCGCGAAGGCTGCCAGCAGAGTGACTACCCAGCTGAGCACTTCGCGCAGAGGCGAAGAAGCTTTCTCCTTTCCCTCACCCTTTGGATCATTATCCATCTTTATTTCTTCTGTCAATATTTCTTTTTTTTCTTCCATAATCACCCTACTCTCTTGGTGCAAACCACCAGTCAATAAAATCTTGCCTGCGGAAAACCAGTCCCACAAGTCCCAGATCCACACGTTCTTTCTGTGTCAGTGTCTGCGCAATAAATTCATTCAGAGATACATCAAAATCGCCTTCCAGGCACCAGATACAGCTCACTGTCGGCACATTCTCCTGATTTTTCCAGTCATCTACGAACGAACCGCCGAAATCAACAATCTTATTCCAACGATGCTGCGTATTGATAACCCGCTGCTTGATATTCTCATAGATGACCTCCATCATCCTGTGAACTTTCGGGTGATACATCACAGGCTCAAGAATCCTTAAGAGTCGGTGCTTTGGATTGACACGCAGTTCCAGCGTTCCGTTTGCCGTATTCGTCACCATACAGAAAATCTCGTTATCCGGAAACGTTTCCGGCCGCAGATGATACTGATAACGATATGGTACCACACTTTTTATCATATGGAAATCTGTATCCATTTCTTCATATATAACACCCGGACATTCACTGCTTATCACATAGTGCATGCTACCCTGATAAGGCGCCAGAAGCTGGCAGAACAGATCCCGGTTCTTTTCGAATACAATCAGCTGGTATTCCGTCAGGAAACGCCGGAAATCCATAATATGGTTCTGCCTGTAATATGTAAACAGCCCCTTGCTGATAAATGCAATCCTTATGCTTTTTCCGGTATAACCCTGAATAATTGTTGCAACCGGAAGTTCAATCTCTCTCCCTTTTAAATAAACTTCCACTGTGACAGCTTTGCCAAGCAGCTGCATCTCTTCTTCATACTCTGTCAGAACCGGCTGCTGTCCGCTGGCAATATACTGGTTCAGCCCCAGCGGATTGGATGCAAAATGTTCTACAATCCGTCTGCCGATCAGCCTGCGCAGCTCCGTCAGATTTTCATCATGCGCCACATCATCCCTTGCCAGCCGCAATGTCAGGAATTTTTTCCGTAAATGCAGATGATACGTCATATGCCTGAGCCACTCCGGTTTTAACCCCAGATCTTTCTTTTCATCGGTCACAAGAAACCCCTGCTGATACAGGCAGGATGTCCCGATCAGTCCCTGATGTTTGGAATTATAAATCCAGATACACCCCTCCATCAGTTCATCCATGATACGAATCGATATGATTCCAAGAATATCCGCGAACGGATTGTCCATGATATGATTCTGTTCCCGCAGCGTCACGCTTTTTTCATCAAAGGAAATCTGAATGGGAAATGGCTGATACAGCATATAGTGCTGTACTGCGTGCACCAGCCTCTGAAAGGACAGATTCTTCGCATATTTCGGCCGTAACACCAGCGTAATTTTAGTTCCGGACTGTTCCCGGTTGGAATTGATATATTCCATCGTTTCCGCCCCTTCAATCCATTTTGCGGTAACCGGCTCTAACGACTGGCGATCCGTAACATTCCACGCGGTATTTACCGATTTGTCCTTTCTCGACTCAATCAACAGTGCCCGTGCAACCATAAATCCGGAAAGCATACCGACTCCAAACTGCGCCACCGGTTCATAATGAAGCTGCTGTGCGGAAAAATCCTCGCTCTGATAAAAACTCACGCCGATTTTGGCAACATACTGCTCAATATCCCTGGCATTGATTCCGATTCCGTTATCCTCAAACACCAGACGCTGCGTTTCGGAATTATACTGAATGGAAATTTGAGGAGAATACGGATTTCGCATGGAATTTAAGGCTCTTGCCTCCTCCATCTCCAGAAACTCTGTTCCCCAGCTCCATTCCAGCGCCGCCCTGGTATTGCATGCATCAATGGCATTTTGAAGAAACTCCCGGATATAAGCATCCGGATCTCCGTAAAACTGCGTACTTGCAAAGGTCGATATGATATTTTCCTGATCCATACCTACTTTGCACTGTTTCATAGCTGTTCCTCATTTAATAAAATTGCCTGAACCACAAACCGCTTGTCTGCCTGTCTGCTCACACAAGTTGATAAAGTCAGCAGATGACTGTCCACCGAAAGCTGGATTTTGTCCTTTACCTCCGGCGAATTCTTGGATTTTGTCACAATGCTTTCAAGATAACTTACACGTCCCTCTTTCGTTGAAAAGTCATTGGTGTGCAGAATATGTGCATCGTCCGTCTTATATGCCGCAAAAATCTCATACACGAGCACCTTTTCCTTTGTATACACATATATATACGGAAAATTGTTAAAAAATGTCTGGTCTTCATAGTTGTGGAGAGAAGCAAACATTGTGTCATTGCGCATATTGTGCCCATACACGACGGTATCAAAATCCGTAAACTCTTTACTGTTTGCCTTCTCTGTATAAATACATCCAGGATATCCCCTGGTACCATTCATATTGTAATTCAAATAATAGGAATCATCACTCGGATGCTGTAACACCGGATAATCCACCCCGGTTCCCGGAATGTAAATCCATGCGTAAATATCCTGATTGACTCCCTTTAATTTTTTCCAATTTAAATTTTTCTGTGGAATTTCTATTCCTTTTTGTTCCAGTTCGCTGTCTTCGGTCTGCACTTCCTGTGCCACATTCTCCGTCTCAGTCTGCGTATCTGACGGAATATTGATCTGATTATCATTCACCTGATTCTGCAGATCATTTACCTGGGCAGAAAGCTTTTCATATTCTTTCTGTGCATTCTTCTGAACCATCCAGCTTCTTCCAAATATTATGAGTACCACGATCAATACAACTGCCAGAACAATGGTCAGAATTTTATAGATATTGATCGTTCTGTCGTTCTTTCTTTCCTGTCTTTTCATAAAATAGTTTTCTTTCTTTAAAATTGAGGCAGGGCGGCAGATTCCATTCCACCGCCCTCACGTGATGCCATGCATCACCTATCCATAGACCTACATGCTAAATAAAATTGTATCCAGTGAGATTAATTCTTACGTGCTTTTCTTCCGCATACAACAATACCTGCTGCCGCAAATACTGCAACGAACGGAAGTGCCGGAAGCGCTGCCCCGGTTTTTGGAGATGTCTTATAGGAAACAGATCCGGAAGCTGATGTTCCTTTCTGACTTCCTGCTCCACTTTTGCCATTGACACGGGCAGAAGAACTCTTTGTGGAAGTATTCCGTACGGAATTCTTTCCATCGGTATAACCATCTGTATAACCGTCATCATAATCATCCTCGAAACTGTCCTCTCCATCGTCATAAGACTGTGGATAGTTTACTGTCACATTCTGATTTACACTAACCGGATTATACTGATTATTGGTCTGTGAGTTGTTCTGGTTGTTGTTGTTTGTCTGGCTGCTGCTGTTGGAATTGTCATTTACATTGGAATTTGTATTTGATCCCTGGGAATTTTCATCCTTTGACGGATCTGTTGTAACGGTAGGATTCACATTTGAACTGTACCTTACAACTATAACCGGTGAAAATGAATACAATGTAACCGTGACTTTGCCATTGGAAACGCTGTCCGGCTTTACAGTCTGCCAGCTTCCGCTTTTTAATTTATGTAATACATAAACATTGTCTCCAGCCTTAATTCCACTTGCACAAATCGTTACTTTGATTCCTTTGGATGTATTCGTTGCAGACGGAACACTGATATCAGACATGGCCATGACGGTTGCACTTCCGTTCTGTGCACTTGCCACAGCATTTGCCTGACGGTTTCCCTCGCGGTAAACATCTTTGTCCACACCCTTGGAAGAAACCGTGATAAGCTCATTGTTTGCATTATAACCGCTGCTTTCAACGGTTGTTGCCTTATTCAGCTCATTGGTTCTTTGAACCAGTGCCGTATCACTTGTTGGTGATGGATCTGCAAACACGGTTGTGCCCATTGTAAATACCAGCATCATAGCTGTCACAACTCCTGTGAAAATTTTCTTTTTCATCGCAATCTACCTCCTTTCCACGTAATATAAACTGCATGTAACTCTATCTATATCAAGTGCGCGCGCACTGGATACCTTATTGTACGGGTGTATAAAACACCTTCATAATGAGTTCTTCCATGGCATCTTCATCGACATGGTACTCCTCATACCGTTTCCCGTCAATCGGCTTTCCCTCCACCGTTTTTCCGGGAACCGTATACATCTGGTCTTCTGAAAAACCGTAATTCATCAGCTGCTCAATCATACTTGTGAAATCCACACTGGTTACCAGATAATCGGAAACAGAATTGTAAATTTCTGTCACCTGATCCGGGTTTTCTGTGGATACTTTTTTTAATTTATCCATATAGGCAACAATATACTGTTCTTCGCGCTGCAGACGCTTTGTTGCACTGTCATATTCTTCGGTATCCCTTCCATGCAGGTAATAATAAGCCTGCGTCCCATTCAGGGTTACTTTTTGCCCTTTCTTCAAATTCACACCGGCTTTTGGAAACGAAATATCCTGCTGTACAGTCACTTCCACTCCTCCCACAGCATCATTCATCTGTGGGATTCCCCCCATATTCATCGCAAGATAACCGCTGATCGGAATATTTTGAAACAGGCCGGAAACCGCATCCACGGTTTTGCTGCAGCTGAGGCGCTTACCGTCCCCGAATGCATGCTGCAAACAGATCTGCGTTTTAAGCGGTCCCATATCAATACCTTCTTCATCACACAATTCGATATCTGCCATCGTGTTTCGATTGATGGAAATGACCTGCAGCTGCTCTGTTTTGTTGTTTACAACAAGAAGAAACAGTGCATCGGACTGCCCGCCTTGGGTATAATCGCTGCTTTGCTGTACCGGACCATCGATATCAACCCCCATCATGAGGTAGGTTTTGATATCTGTATTATACAGATACTCTTTTCCCTGATAAGCAACTACACCCTCCTGCCACTTTTCCTGACCGGAATCCTGTGTGGTATCTGTCTGCCCCGCAACCTGCTGCTCATAAGAATTTTCTGTATCATCTGCAATGTGGAAGCCGGCATTTTCCGCCTTCGTTTTGACCCCTGCCACAATCACAAGTGCAAGAATCACCACCATCATTCCGGACATAAAATACAATGCATTATGAAGTTTTGTCGATGGTTCATGCATTCTTCTCATGATGTTCTCCGTAATTTCCATAATAGCTGCCATAATAGCCGCCATAGTAGCCACCCTCATAGCCGCTCTTCTTCATCCGTACTTTGTTCAGTACCGCACCAAGTACCCTCACTCCGGAAGCTTCCATCTGCTTTTTGACAGTCTGGATCAGACGTCCGCTTGCCATGCCCTGGGCAATAACAAGAATCGCACCATCACAGTGTTTTGCGATCACTGCTGCGTCGATTGCGGCTCCGATCGGTGCACAGTCAAGCAATACATAATCAAAATGTTCTTTTGCAAAATTAAGTAACTCGGTAAAATACTTTTTTTCCAGAATTTCTGTCGGGTTTGGTACTGACGGACCGGCAAAAATCATAAACAGGCCCGGAATCGTTGTACCGTAAAGTACGTCTTCGAGTTTTTTCTGTCCGGACAGAAAATGGGATAATCCGTAGATTTCTCTTCCATCCGAAGCCACTGCCCGTAATCGTCCCACGTATACGGATTTACGCATATCGGTATCGATCAGCAATACACGTTTGCCGGATTCCGAAAAAGAACGTGCCAGATCCATCGTCACGGTACTTTTCCCTTCGTTTGGCATGGCAGATGTCACAACGATGGTGCAGATATCATCTCCGCAGAACTGGATATTGGTTTTTAATGCCCGGAGTGATTCTTTCATCGTATAATTTTGTTTTTTCAGATTCTCAAATGTTACCGATTTCATTTCTTTTTCTTCCTTCTCTTACGCTTGCGCTCTTTTTCCCCATCGTATTCGGCTTCTTCCAAAGGAAGCGTACCAAGAACATTCAGCCCCAGCTTCCTTTGTACATCATCTGCATTCATAATCGTATCATTGAACAGATAAGCCACCACAATAACCGCAATCGCCAAAAACATGCCAAGTATTCCTCCGACCGCCGTATTTTTCATGATATTCGGGCTGACCGGTTCTCCGTCGGAATATCCCTTTTGAATGATATTCGGTGCATCCTGATCCATTTTCTGTTGGATAAAGGCCACACTGACACGCGCAATCTCATCCGCAATCTTTTTTGCCATGGATGGGTTTGCATCGCGCACCGTAATCTCGAGGATTCGCGAGTTGGAAGGATTATTCAGGGTAACTTTTTTCTTCAGGGAACTGTAGGTCTCGTCCAGTCCGAGATTCTCAATTACCTGCTCAAGCACGGGACGCCCCTCTACGATAACCATATAATCGTTTGTCAGACTTGTACCTGTCTGTATATCCGCAAGACTTGTAATCGACATGCTTTTGGACAATACATAAAACTGGGATGTTGACTCATATTGCGGCACCATTACAAACCTGCTGATACAATATGCGGTCACGGCTCCGATAATCAGTGCAAACAACACCCATTTCCAGAAAGAAAGGATCTCTAAAACGAGATCTTTCAGATCAATTTCAATTTCATCATCATTTTCAATTACAATACGTTCCTGTTGTAACTGCTGCTCCATATCAATGCTCCATTACTAACTATTTCATTTCTCCGGTCAGAATCTTTGCCGGATGATTCACCAAAAGCTGATCCGCATATTCCCTGCCAAATTTTTTTTCAATCAGCTCATAGCATTTTCCCATATGATTGGCACGGTTTTTTATTCCATGACTGTCCGATGCAATCGCATCCACACATTCTGCCTTCAGCATCTTTTTACAGTATTTCTTTGGACCCATACCCTCAAGTCCGAGTACCGCATCCGCATTCACCGTAATCCATGCCCCAAGATTGCGCAGCTCCTCTGCCAGCTGCAAATCCGCAAGTGCTCCATACCGCTCCACATGTGCAAATACCGGAATATATCCGTGCAGAACCAGTTCCTGCGTCATCTGGTAAATATAGGCATATTCACTGTCGTGCGAATACTCACACAACACATACCGCGAGCCGGCCATTGTCCGGCATCTGCCACTGTCAAGTGCCTCGACAATATGACTGTTCACATGGTATTCGGTGCCCAGTGCAAGATAAATTCCAAGTTTCTGTGCATACGGCTCCAGAATACGGAAATGTTCTTCAATTTCTTCCTTCGGATAAGCAAACATGCCGTGCCGGTAATGCGGTGTCAGGATCATTGCAGAAATGCCCTGCTCTTTTGCTGCCTCAAGCATCGCCACAGATTCTTCTATTGTTTTTGCTCCGTCGTCTACTCCGTACAGAAGGTGACAGTGAATATCGATCATGGTTTTCCTTGCCTTTACTTTTTTATATCTTATTATACTATATCGACCATTTTCTTGCAATCTTTGAGCCGTTTTTCCCTCTTTTGACACAACTTTTTGTATTTCTCGGATTTCCACAATTGATTTCCCGGCAAACATAGCGTATAATGGTCATGAAAAGCGAATAACACTTGACAAACTTCGGTTTTCGGGGTACGCTTATATGAGTCCATATAAGGACGGTACAATATTTGACCATCAGGCTCAGGCGGTGAGAGTACCGCACGCATAAACAAGTAGGCTTTATTCTCTGAACTGTCAGTATTACAGCTCAGTATGTCATAGATTTCATTGATCTGTTTTTTACAGCAAGCGCGATTGTCCAGCGCAGGGATTTGTTTTCACAACATGACATGCTGCCTGTTGAAAACGCAGTACAGCAGATGCGGACTATTTGGATCAGGAATTCCTGCGGAGGGTTCCGGTATCCGTCGTGTGCTCACACCCCTGCCGGAGAGGTTAAACTCCGGAACTGCCTAGCAAGTCCGAATACAATTGAACAGAACAAACATATATTTATCTAAAAACCCTATGCATAATGCATAGGGTTTTTTGTTTCTTCTTTTCTGTTGTCCGTTACAAAGTAATGATTCCAAGTGCATTGAATACCGAACTGAATAAAATCAACAGTACCAGTATCGGTGCAACATACTTGATCAATACAATATACAGTTTCTTACTCTTAAATTTCTGTGTGGAAGATTCCACTTCATCCGTAATCGTCTCTGGTTTCACAATAAAACCGACAAATACACAGGTCAGGAATGCCACAATCGGCATAAGGACACTGTTGGATATAAAATCGAAGAAATCCAGAATACTCATTCCGTGAATCGAAAAACCGCTCCAGATTCCAAATCCAAGAGAAGACGGAATTGCCATCAACACCGTATAAACGGTTACACAGACCGTAATAAATTTACGGCTCTTTTTTGTCTTATCCACGAAAATGGAAACCACTGTCTCCATCAGGGAAATGGACGATGTCAGTGCAGCAAACAATACCAGCACAAAAAATACCGTTCCGATCAGGTGTCCTCCCGCCATACTGTCAAACACTTTTGGCAGTGTAATAAACATCAGTATCGGTCCTGCCTTCAGCGATGCCTGATCTCCACCGGAAAACACAAACACGGCCGGTACAATCATCAGTCCTGCCAGAAATGCAATTCCGGTATCAAAGATTTCGATATTCCGCACACTGCTCTCTATATCCTCATTTTTCTTCATATAGGAGCCATATGTAATCATAATGCCCATCGCCAGCGACATGGAATAAAACAGCTGTCCCAGTGCCGCCAGAAAAGCGTTCGCACTGATCTTGGAAAGATCCGGCTTTAAGTAGTAGACAATTCCTGCCCCTGCTCCCGGACGGGTCACAACAAATACCGCAATAATAACGGAAAGGACTACCAGAAGCGGCATCAGCACTTTACTGATATTTTCAATTCCTTTATTTACGCCAAGTAGAATCACAACCGAAGTGGCAAGGATAAAAAATACCAGCCACATCACCGGTTCCCCGGTCCTTGCAATAAAATTTGAAAAATAATCATCTGCTGCCGCTGCATTTCCGCTTCCTGTAAGAAATGCCCATGCAAATTTGATGACCCATCCGCCGATCACACAGTAATACGGAAGAATGATAATCGGCACAATGCTGGCAAGAATTCCAATGAAACCGCACTTTTCATGCAGCGTGCTGAATGCATACAGTGCACTTTTCCCGGTTTTTCTGCCCAGTGCAATTTCTGTGATCATAAGTGCAAATCCAAACGTAACCGCAAGGATCACATAGATCAGTAAAAAAGAACCTCCACCGTATTTTGCGGCAAGGTAAGGAAACCTCCACAGATTTCCAAGTCCGACAGCAGATCCCGCAGCGGCAAGAATAAAGCCCATTTTGCTGGAGAAACTGCTGCCATGTTTTTTGTGTTCGTTCATAACAGCCCCCTTAATCATAGTTTCAGGAGGCAGACCGTTTATAATTTAAACCGATATCCGACTCCCCAGATGGTCTCGATGTACTGCGGCTTGTTCGTATTCATCTCAATCTTCTCTCGAATCTTTTTGATGTGTACGGTAACCGTTGCAATATCACCGATAGATTCCATATCCCATATTTTACGGAACAATTCCTCTTTTGTAAATACATGATTTGGATTCTCTGCCAAAAAAGTCAGCAAATCAAACTCTTTTGTCGTAAACTGTTTCTCTTCTCCATTGACCCATACCCGGCGCGCCGTCTTGTCTATTTTAATGCCCCGGATCTCAATGATATCATTTTGTGGCATATTGCTGCCGATCAGTCGCTCATACCGTGCCAGATGTGCCTTCACGCGGGCTACAAGTTCACTCGGGGAAAACGGTTTTGTCACATAATCATCTGCCCCCAGTCCGAGCCCGCGAATCTTGTCAATATCATCCTTTTTTGCGGAAACCATAAGGATTGGTGTATTCTTTGTCTCACGGATCTTTTTACAGATTTCAAATCCATCCACTCCCGGAAGCATGAGATCTAAGATAAACAGATCAAACTCCTCATGCAGGGCTCTTTCGAGTCCTTTGGTTCCGTCATTTTCAATTTCCACTTCAAAGCCACTCAGTTCCAGATAATCTTTCTCCAGATCTGCAATAGCCACTTCATCTTCAACGATCAGTATTCTGCTCATTTGCTGTTACCTCCTGATATTTGCGTATTACAAAGTACATGGTAGTGCCGGAATCTTCTTTGCTGGTTGCCCAGATTTTCCCTCCATGATCCTCTATGATCTTTTTTACAATGGAAAGTCCGATTCCGCTGCCACCGGTTGCCGAATTTCTGGAAGCATCCGTCCGGTAAAACCGGTCAAAAATATACGGCAGATCTTTCTGTGCAATTCCTCTTCCATCGTCTTCGATTTCCACCTGAATAAAGTCCCCCACATCCTTGATACGGATATTGATGAACTTTTCTGTTTTATTCATATATTTTACGGAATTTCCTATAATATTATTGATCACTCTGCGCAGCTGCTCCGGATCTGCAATAATCTGGGTATCCGGCGTTGCATAATTAAAATAGGATAACGCAATCCCCTTTGCTTCCAGATCCAGTCCGATTTCTTCCACGCAGTCTTTAAAATATGCGGCAACATTCAGTTTTGCAAAGTCATACGGAATACGGTTGGTATCAATTTTGGAATACAATGTCAGTTCATTGATCAGCGTATCCATTTCGTTTGCCTTATTATAAATCGTCCGGATATACTTATCGAGTTTTTCCGGAGTATTGGCAACGCCGTCCATAATGCCTTCCGAATACCCCTTTACTGCCGTAATCGGCGTCTTCAGATCGTGGGCAATGTTGCTGATGAGTGCACGGTTTTCTTTTTCGTTGCTGAGTTTTTCCTCCGCATTATCCTTCAGACGCTGACGCATCTGTTCAAACGTCGTGCAGAGCTCACCGATCTCATCGTCGCCCTGGGTATCCAGCGCAAAATCCAGATTGCCTTCCTTAATATTCTCCGCTGCCACCCGCAGCTTCTGGATCGGTGTGATCATGCTCCGGTAAATCCACACAATCATCATAACCGCCGTCAGTAACAGGATAATTACCACGCAGATAATTCCCCATACAATAAACTGGCGGATTTCCTGCCCGGTAGCGTCAAAGGACGTGACAATATATGCCGTGCATTTTTCTCCCGAATCCAGCTTGAAATCTACCTGTTTTACCAGAATTTCATCATCCCGGTCGATATATTTGTCCACCCCCTGCCGGGAACTGTTTTCCCCATATCCCGGAAGTTCCGAAAGGATCTTTTCATTTTTGCTTCCACCGTTGAACGAAATTTCCTCTCCGACCCTTACAACCAGATAAGAATATTTCTGCTTCAGATCCTCATTGATCTCGGTGAGATAAAAAGCATCTTCCATTTTCGAAGGGGACAATTTGATTGTCTTTTTGATCTTTTCAAAATCCAGTGCCGTATAACGGTTTAACAGCGGCACAGAATTGATAATACTATAGGCATCCGCATTCTTAATGCCATACGTCTGCTCGATCACATGCGACTGAAAATTACAATAGGCGCTGATCGTGGCAATCGCCAGGATCGATGGCACAAAGATAATAATACAGAACGAAATGATCAGTTTGGTTTTTATCTTCATTCGTATTCCTTCCCTGTAAAAAAATAAGACACAGAACAAACTCTGTGTCTTATTATATCATTCTTTTATAAAAAATTATGTAAACTTTTCATAAATTAAAGGTACTTCTTTAAAGCCTCTGCCTTGTTTGTTGCCTCCCATGGGAGATTTAAGTCATTGCGTCCGAAGTGACCATAAGCAGCTGTCTGACGGTAAATCGGACGGCGCAGATCCAGCATCTTGATAATTCCTGCCGGACGAAGATCAAAGTTCTCACGTACAATCTTTACCAGCTCATCATCTGCGATCTTTCCTGTACCGAATGTATCAACCATGACAGAAGTAGGCTGTGCAACACCGATGGCGTAAGATAACTGAATCTCACACTTATCAGCAAGACCTGCTGCAACAATGTTCTTTGCAACATAACGTGCAGCATATGCTGCGGAACGGTCAACCTTTGTGCAGTCTTTTCCGGAAAAAGCTCCGCCACCGTGACGTGCATATCCACCATAGGTATCAACGATGATCTTACGACCGGTCAGACCTGCATCTCCGTGTGGTCCGCCGATTACGAAACGTCCGGTCGGATTGATAAAGAATTTGGTATCTCCATCGATCAGCTCCTTTGGAAGGATCGGATCAAAGACATATTTCTTAATATCCTCATGGATCTGTTCCTGGGTAACGTCCTCATCATGCTGGGTAGATAAAACAACTGCCTCAAGTCTCTTTGGCTTTCCTGCTTCATCATACTCTACAGAAACCTGTGTCTTTCCATCCGGACGAAGGTAGGTAAGTGTTCCGTCTTTACGAACCTTTGTAAGCTGTAATGCCAGCTTGTGTGCCAGTGAAATCGGATATGGCATAAATTCCGGTGTCTCATTGGTTGCATATCCAAACATCATTCCCTGATCTCCGGCGCCGGTATCCAGATCATCTGTCAGCTCGCCCTCTTTTGCCTCAAGTGCCTTGTCAACACCCATGGCAATATCTGCGGACTGCTGATCTAAAGCTACCATAACCGCACAGGTATGTCCGTCAAAACCGGTCTTTGCATCGTTGTATCCGATCTCGTTTACAGTCTTTCTTACAATTGCAGGAATATCAAGAGTTGCCTTTGTTGTAATTTCTCCTGTAACAAGTACGAAACCGGTACAGCTTGCTGCCTCACAGGCTACACGGCTCATCGGATCCTGCTCCATGCATGCATCCAGAATGGCATCTGAAATCGCATCACACATTTTGTCAGGATGTCCTTCTGTAACGGACTCTGATGTGAATAATAATTTTTCCATTGCTTTTTGTTTCTCCTCTCTTGTTTTATACAGAAATAAAAAAAACCGCCTCGCAGCGGATTGATCTAAAGATAATCAAATCCCCTTATTGTTCGATTAACTCGCTCAGGTTGGCACCTTCCAAAACAGGGGTTGCCGTGACTTCACAGATCCTATGTATCTCCATCACTCTGAATAAGAGAA
>ERZ809114.564-NODE-564-length-22318-cov-5.333423_pt1 | contig 22318 bp, 17 predicted proteins | sample MGYA00520519_ERZ809114 | MGnify/ENA primary metagenome ERZ809114 (study PRJEB31570, sample SAMEA3212991) | Homo sapiens | biome: human-gut; feature: human gut; material: fecal | place: Sweden | collected 2011 ...
TGACAGCCAGCAGGCCTACGACGACTATGCCAGCGGTTCGAACGCCGTGCCGGGAGCCGGAATCGGCGGCGGACTGGGCGCGGGAATCGGCGGCGGGGAGTTCGACCCCAATCCGCCCGCGCTGAACGACGAGGCGCCGTTTTAGAAGAGCCGGTTTAGAGGGGCGCTGCGGCTGATGTGGCCGGCGAAGTCGGTGCGGCTGAGGCGGTCGGTGCAGGCGATGCAGGCAGTGCGGTCAGTGCGGACGACTGTGGAAGAGGCCGGTAACAGAATGGTTAATTGATAATATTTTTTTGATAGATGTTTGTCCGGACCTATGCAGGAGCGATCGTGGGGATCGATGCCGCGGCGGTGACCGTCGAGGTCAATATCGCCGGCGGCGGACTGGGAATGTACCTCGTGGGGCTGCCGGACAGCGCCGTGAAGGAGAGCGAGCAGCGCATACGTGCGGCGTTCGAGAACTCCGGGGAGCGGATGTCGGGCCGCAAGGTGGTCGTGAGTCTGGCTCCGGCCGACCTGCGCAAGGAGGGCGCGTCGTTCGACCTGCCGATCGCCGTCGGGATTCTCGCGGCGATGTCGCGGGTGAATGCCGAAACGCTTGCCGGGACGATGTTCGCCGGGGAGCTGTCGCTGGACGGGACGCTGAAACCCGTGCGGGGCGTGCTGCCGATGGCGGTGCGCGCGCGGGAAGAGGGATGGCGGCGGCTGGTGCTGCCGGCGGCGAATGCCGCGGAGGCGGCCGTGGTCGAAGGCGTCGAGGTGATCGGGGCCGGAAGCCTGAAGGAGGTGATCGGACTGCTGAACGGCGAACGGGAGATGACGCCGGCGGTGCCTGCGGACGGGGAGCCGTTCGGGGCGGAGGCGGGCCGTTATGAAGAGGATTTTGCCGATGTGAAGGGCCAGACGCATGTGAAGCGTGCGCTGGAGATAGCCGCCGCGGGCGGTCACAACGTGCTGATGATCGGGGCGCCGGGTTCGGGCAAGACGATGCTGGCCCGCAGGATGCCGACCATCCTGCCGCCGCTGTCGCGCGAAGAGGCGCTGGAGACCACCAAGATACACTCCGTGGCCGGGAATATGGCGGCGGGCGGCCTGCTGGCGCGGCGGCCTTTCAGGGCGCCGCACCATACGATTTCGCAGGCGGCGCTGATCGGCGGGGGACAGTCGCCGCGGCCCGGCGAGGTGTCGCTGGCCCACAACGGGGTGCTGTTTCTCGACGAGCTGCCCGAATTCGGGCGCAGCGTGCTGGAGGTGCTGCGGCAGCCGCTGGAGGAGAAGAGGGTGACCGTCTCGCGGGCGAAATACAGTGTGGAATATCCCGCCAACTTTACGCTGGTGGCGGCGATGAACCCCTGTCCGTGCGGCTATTACAACCATCCGGCGAAGGAGTGCGTATGTTCGCCGGGGGCGGTGCACCGCTATATGAGCCGGATTTCGGGACCGCTGATGGACCGGATCGACCTGCATGTGGAGGTGACGCCCGTGCCGGCGGCCGAACTTTCGGCGGCGGCGCCCGGCGAGCCGAGCGCCGCGGTCCGCGAGCGGGTCGTGCGGGCGCGGGAGGTGCAGGCGGCGCGTTTCGCGGGGACGGAGGGCGTGCATACCAACGCCATGATGAACGTGGCGATGCTGCGCGAATACTGTCGGCCGGACGCCGCTTCGGCGGCGCTGCTGGAGCGGGCCATGGAGCGGCTGTCGCTCTCGGCGCGGGCTTACGACCGCATTCTGAAAGTGGCCCGCACGATCGCCGATCTGGCGGGGCGCGAAACCATAGCGGCGGCCGATGTGGCCGAAGCGATCAACTACCGCTCGCTGGACCGGGGAAACTGGGGGCGGTAAAAGGAGGACGAAAGGGCGGCGAACGGAAAGAATTCGTAATTTTGCAGGCGGCTTGCCTTGGAATGTTGTCCGGGGCGGAAGTCTGCACCCCGGTTTTCAGATCGCCGGGTTTCCGGATCGCCGGGTTTCCGGACCGCCGGGTTTCCGGACCGCCGGGGACGGCCCTCGGATTAGCGGGCTGCCGGGTTAGCAGGCTGTCGGGGCTTCGGGCCGGGCCGCCGGGGCGGTGCCGCGGTCGGGCCTTTGAGTTGTCGGGATCTTCGGGCTTTCGGGTTGACGGGCCGTCGGATCTTCGGACAGTCGGAGGCGGGTTGAAAGATATTGATTGTAAGTAAAAAAGATAAAATAGCATGACAAGGAAAATCATCCTTTCGGGCGGCGGAACGGGCGGACATATCTATCCGGCCGTGGCTGTTGCGGAAGCGTTGAAACGGCGGTTCGGCGACGGGGTCGAGATTCTCTTCGTGGGCGCCGAGGGCAAGATGGAGATGGAGAAGGTGCCCGCGCTGGGCTACCGCATCGTGGGACTGCCCATAGCGGGTCTGCAGCGGCGCATGGACTGGCACAACCTCGCGGTGCCGTTCAAGGTGCTGAAGAGCGTCTCGATGGCCAAGAAGACCATTCGTGAATTCGGGGCCGATGCGGTCGTGGGATTCGGCGGCTATGCCAGCGCTCCGGTGCTGTGGGCCGCGCAGCGGCTGGGCGTGCCGACGGTGATTCAGGAGCAGAACTCCTATGCCGGGCTGACCAACAAGATTCTGGCCAAGCGTGCGAAGCGCATCTGCGTCGCCTATGAGGGGATGGAGCGTTTCTTTCCGGCCGGCAGGATCACGATGACGGGCAATCCCCTGCGGGGCCGTTTCTCGAAAGAGGGGGCCGACCGGGGCGAAGCGTTGGAATATTACGGCTTTACGCCCGATCTTCCGGTGGTGCTGGTCGTGGGCGGATCGCTCGGAACGCGGTCGCTGAACGAGATGATGAAGGCGTGGATACTCGCGCTCGAAGGCGCGGACGCTCCCGTGCAGGTGATCTGGCAGACGGGCAAATATTATGAGCGCGAGATGCAGGCGTTCTTGGCGGCGCATCCGGTTGCGAATATCTGGCAGGGGGCCTTCATCGACCGCATGGACTATGCCTATGCGGCGGCCGATCTGGTCCTCTCGCGCAGCGGGGCGGGGACTGTCTCGGAGTTGTGTCTGGTGGCGAAGCCCGTGCTGTTCGTGCCCTCGCCCAATGTGGCCGAGGATCATCAGACCAAGAATGCCAAGGCGCTGGAAGCCAAGGGCGCGGCGGTCGTGGTGCCCGATGCCGAGGCCCGGACGGCGGCCATGAGGCGGGCGATGGAGCTGCTCTCGGACAAGGAGGCTTTGCGGACGATGAGCGAAAACCTCGAAAAGCTGGCGCGCCCCGATGCGGCGGAGCGGATCGTGGATGAAATCGAAAAGGTAATGAAATAGCGCCGCTTCCGGCGTTTCCCCTGCGCCGCGCGGCGGGTGTTTTTGCCGTGCGGGCGATGAATGCGGCGGGGACCGTGCGGAGGGAGGAGCGGTGCGGAGAACGATAAAACTTAATCGGATGGAGTTTCAAAATATCTATTTTCTGGGAATCGGCGGCATCGGCATGAGCGCCTTGGCGCGTTATTTCCTGCATGAAGGCAAGCGGGTGGCCGGTTACGACCGCACGCCCTCGCATCTGACGGACGAACTGGCGGCCGAAGGCGCGGAGATCCACTTCGAGGACGACGTGCGGCGGATTCCCGCGGAGTTTCTCGACCCGGCGGCGACGATGGTGGTGTATACCCCGGCCGTGCCGCAGGATCACGGGGAGTATCAATATTTCGTGAGTCACGGGTTCTGCGTCGAGAAGCGTTCGCAGATGTTGGGACATCTCGCCGAGGGCAAGTATGTGATGGCCGTGGCGGGAACGCACGGCAAGACCACGACCTCGACGCTCGTGGCGTGGCTCAACCGCGGCGTGACGGGCGGAGGAAGCGCTTTTCTGGGCGGAATATCGAAGAACTTCGGCGGCAATCTGGTGCTGGGCGCGGGGGCGCGGCTGGCGGTCGAGGCCGACGAGTTCGACCGTTCGTTCCTGCGGTTGTATCCCGACGTGGCGGTGATTACCTCGGCGGATGCCGACCACCTCGACATTTACGGCACGCACGAGGCGGTGAAGGAGGCTTTTTCGCAGTTCGTGCGGCAGATCAGGCCGGGCGGGTTCCTCATTATCAAAGAGGGGGTGGATATCGTGCTGGACAATCCGCAGATCACCGTTTACCGCTATTCGTACGACGTGCCGTGCGATTTCTACGCCCGCAACGTGCAGCTGCTCGAAGGCGGGCATTACCGCTACGACATCGTGACGCCCGGCGGCGTGGTCGAGGGGTGCACGCTCGGCATTCCGGGATGGGTCAATATCGAGAATTCGGTGGCGGCCGCGGCGTCGATATGGTGCGCGGCGCAGGCCGAAGGCACGACGCCCGATGCGGAGAGGCTGAGAGAGGCGCTGGCGTCGTTTGCGGGCGTGAAGCGGCGTTTCGAATTCTATGTCAATACGCCGAAACAGGTTTACATGGACGACTACGCCCACCATCCGCGCGAGCTGGCGGCGACGCTGACGTCGGTGCGCAAAATGTTTCCGGGACGGCACATCACGGCGCTGTTCCAGCCGCACCTCTACACGCGGACGCGCGACCTTTACAGGGAGTTCGCCGAAGCGTTGTCGCATGCCGACGACGTGGTGCTGCTGCCGATCTACCCGGCGCGCGAGGAGCCGATCGAAGGCGTGACGTCGGAGATCATAGCCCAAGGCGTGACGGTGCCGTGCCGCATCGTGGAGCGGGCGGCGCTGGCCGATACGGTGGCGGCGATGGACACGGACGTGGTGGTGAGCTTCGGCGCGGGCAACATCGACGCCTGCTGCGGGGCGATCGCCGAAAAGCTGAAAGCGAAGAGTTAGCCGGGGGACCGGCGGCCGGGGCGCATGTCCGCCGGGCCGGATGTAAAAACCGCAGAAGACGAAACGACGGATAATCAGAGAATAAAGACGAGTTTGAAAAAATACCTCCGATACGCACTGCTCACGCTTTTGTGGGGCGCCGTGGCCGCATATGTCATTTATGCGGGGACGGCGGCGGGGAGGTTGCGTGCCGGGAAGAAGGTCGGCAGGGTCGAGATCGAGGTGGTGGACAGCTCGTCGATGGGCTATCTGGTGTCGGGCCGCATGGTGCGCGAGTGGATCGCGCACAGCGGAATCAAGACGAACGGCATGGCAGTTGATGCGGTAGAGCTGGCGGCCATCGAGGCCCTGATCGCCAAAAACGGATTCGTGGAGCGCGTGGACGCCTATGTGACTTACGGCAGCGTGCTGCATATCGACATCAGCCAGCGCAGGCCCCTGCTGCGGCTGCTGACAGACGGCGTGGATTCGTACGTCACGCCCGAAGGCTATGTCTTCGCCGCGCCGCGCGCCTCGTCGCTCTACGTGCCAGTGGTGACGGGGGCTTACCGTCCGCCGTTTCCCGCGTCGTTCGTCGGCTCCGTGCGCGGGCATATCGACCTCGAACGGGCGAAGATCGACAAGCGGATCGCGGAGCTGGAGCGTGAGAAGTACCCCTTCTTCCGGCGCGAACTGCAGAACGACCGCAACATATCGGCGCTGCGCCGCATGCGCATCAAGAAGCAGTGGTGGCGGATGGAAAGCTCCGCGGCGTTCGATGCGCGGGTCGAAGAGCTGCGCGCCCGCAAGGCGGAACTGCGGCGCAAATACCGCTACGAAGCGCGTCTGGTGCAGGAGGGAATAGACCGCATCGCGCAGCGGCAGGAGGCCGAAAGGCTGAAACAAAAAAAGTTGGAGAAAAGCTACGAAGATTTCATGAAACTGCTTACCTTTGTAGAGTTCATCGAAGATGATGACTTCTGGAGGTCGGAGGTGGTGCAGATTGCCGCGCATACGACCCCCAGCGGAGCTTTAGAGGTGGAGCTGGTGCCCCGGAGCGGCCGCCATACCATCGTCTTCGGACGTATCGAGCAGGTGGAGCGCAAATTCGACAAATTGCTGCGTTTCTACCGCAGCGGTCTTATGAACATCGGCTGGGGGGAGTACCGGACGATAGATATCAGATACAACGATCAGGTGGTTTGCAAGAAATAAAAGGATTATACCGTGGAAAGAAAGAATTATACCGTTGCCGTCGATCTGGGTTCGTCGAACGTCGTGGTGGCTGTCGGCGAGAAGAACGCCGAAGAGCGGCTCGATGTGGTGTGCGTCGTGTCGAAACCCGTCGAGGGGGTCAATGCGGGCAAGATTGAGAATATCGAACTGGTGAGCCGCGCCATCCGCGAAGCCGTGTCGGAGGCCGAGGAGCAGTTGGGAATCCGCATCACCGAGGCCTATGCCGGTATTTCGGGCGACTTCGTGCGCTGTGCCCGGCATATGGACCACGTCTTTGTCTACGATCCGCAGAACGGTGTCAATCAGAAGGACGTCGATGCGCTGTTCGACCGCATGCGCAACGTGCAGGCGCCCGACGACGAGACCATCATGGACCGCGTACCCCAGAACTATGTGGTGGACGACAATCAGGAGGTGAAGAATCCCGTGGGGTCGTTCGGCAAGAAGCTCTCTTCCACGTTCAACTTCATCCTCTGTCTCAAGACCCCGATGCAGCGGCTCGACATGGCCCTCAAACGGGTGGGAATCAAGATGCTGAGCGTTACGTCGAACGCCATAGCCACGGCCGAGGCGGTGCTGCTGCCCGACGAGAAGGAGGAAGGCGTGGCCGTGGTGGATATCGGCGGCGGCGTGACCGACGTGGCGGTTTACTACCGCAACGTGGTGCGTTATATCGCCACGATCCCGATGGGGGCGACGGCGATCAACCGCGACATCCGCACGATGAGCGTGCCCGAAAAGCATGTGGAAAGTCTCAAACAGAAATACGGCTCGGCGGTGGCCGAGCTGGCTCCCGAAGACAAACTGATCCGCGTGAACGGCCGCACGGCCCGCGAGGCGAAGGATATTCTGCTGCGCAATCTGGCGACGGTGATCGAAGCCCGCGCCACGGATATCGCGGAGTTCGTATTGCAGGAGATCAAGGATTCGGGATATATCGGCAAGCTGGCTTACGGGATCGTTCTGACGGGCGGTTCGGCCAAGCTGAAGGACCTCGACGAACTGTTCCGCCGGGTGACGGGCATGGATGTGCGCGTAGCGTCGGCCGAGACCGGGATTGCCGAGGAGTCGAAAGAGAAGGCCGCCGATCCGGCTTACGCCACGGCGGTCGGCATTCTGCTGAAAGGCGCCGAGCAGGGCGCCTGCGCATTTGTCGAGCGGCCCGTGGCCCGGCCTGCGGAACAGCAGGGCTTCCGGCCCCCGCAGCCGCAGCCCGCTCCTGAGTTCCGCCACACGCCGCGCTTCCAGCAGCCTGTGCAGGCGCCGCCCGCAGCTCCGGCGGCGGAAGAGGCGGAGGAGGATGCCGCTGCGGAACGTGAGGAGGCCCCGGTGATCGAACCCAAGCGCAAGCGCGACTGGGGCTCGATTTTCCAGAAGACCTTCGACAAGATCAACAAGAGTTTCACGGCGGCCGAGGACGAAGAGATTTAAGGGATAATTTGCCGCGCCCCGGTGTCCGGCCCACGCGGCGGTCTTACGGCGGTGTTTGCGGCATGAATTTCGTGTTTGCGGGGACGGTTCGGCGATGTGAAGGTCCGGCGATGCGGAGGTCCGGCGATGCGGCCGCGGTTAACGCCGGTTTTGGCCGGGGAGCGGTTTCTGCAGATGTGGCGGACAGCCGGGGGAAATTCGGACGGCGGGATTCAGCGGACGGCGGATGCCGCGGATGCCGGGAGCTGCGGACGGGACGCCGGGCAGCGGTTTTTTGAATTCCGCGGATTGCGGACGGAGAGCCGGATGGCGGAGTCTGTAGATGCCGCGGACTGTGAACGGTCGGCGGGAATGGGTAGATGCCGCGGGGTGCCGACGAAGATTCGGACGGCGGGATTCAGCGGATGTCGGGAACTGCAGACGGGAAGCCGGCTGCGGGAATGATTTATAGTTAAGAATGTGGAGAAAGGAGTTAGAGATATGACAGACGAATTGATGTCGGAGATCAAAGCCCCGAAGACGGACGGTTCGATCATTATGGTGGTGGGCGTCGGCGGTGCCGGCGGCAATGCCGTGAACCATATGTGGAACCTCGGTATACGGGGTGTGACGTTTCTGGTTTGTAACACCGACCAGCAGGCGCTGGACAAGAGTCCCGTGGAGTTGAAGATACGCCTCGGCGCAGAGGGACTGGGGGCCGGAAACGACCCGGAAAACGGCCGCCGCGCGGCCGTGGAGTCGCTGCCGGAGATTCGTCAGCACCTCGAAGAGTCGGGGACGCGCATGCTCTTCATCACGGCGGGCATGGGCGGCGGAACGGGTACGGGCGCGTCGCCCGTCATCGCCAAGCTGGCCAAGGAGATGGGACTGCTGACCGTGGCGATCGTCACTTCGCCGCTGGCCGTCGAAGGCAAGATCCGCTACGAGCAGGCTTTCAGGGGCATCGAGGAGCTGCGGCAGAACGTGGATTCGCTGCTGATCATCAATAACGAGAATATTCTCGAAATATACGGACGCCTGTCGCTCAAGCAGGCGTTCGGCAAGGCCGACGACATTCTGTGTTCGGCGGCCAAGGGCATCGCCGAGATCATCACGGTGGAGAGCGACTTGGTGAACGTCGATTTCGCCGACGTGTCGAAGGTCATGCGAGACAGCGGCCGCGCCCATATGGCCGAAGCGTCGCTGCGTTCGCCGCTCTTGGACCACAACCTGATTTCGGGGGCGAAGAACATCCTGCTCAACATCTCGGTCGCGGATGCCGACGGCCTGATGTACGAGGAGGTGGTGCGGATTCTGGAGTACATTCAGGCGCACGCCAGCGTGCAGGACGACAACGGCGTGATTCACAACGCCAATATCATATGGGGTACGAGCGAGAAGCCCCAGTTGGGCAACGCCATCGAGCTGGTGGTCGTGGCCACGGGATTCGCGGGCGACGTATCGGCGGCGGGGACGATGAAGCAGATCATTCCTCCGGTGCGGAATGTCGAGCCGGTGAAGGACCCGGTGGCTCCCGTGCTGGAGCCGATCAAGCCGGTCGTACCGCCCAAGGCCGCCGTGCAGCGGCCGCCCGAACAGGTGATGCTGGGGGCGAAATCGACGCGTTACAGCAACATCGAACTGTTGCTGAGCAAGCCCGCCTATCAGTCGCGCAACTCGAAATTCGTCGTGCAGATGCCCGGCGGACGCAAGGAGGTGCTGAAGGAGGAGAACGATGCCGGCCAGCAGGCGCAGCAGGATGCGCAGGGCGGATCGCTTTTTGATTAACTAATAGACCGCCGGTTTGGAGGAGACTACAACTTCGTGGATTACGTTTAACGGGTTTTCGGCCCATATCGCCGTACTGTGTACGGTGACGCTGGGCCTGCTGTGCGTTTCGGCGCTCGTGTCGGGCGCTGAAACTTCGTTTTTTTCATTGTCGCACAACGATATACGCCGCCTGCGCAAACGCACGACGGCGTCGGCCGAGGCGGTGCTCCGCCTGCTGACGAACGTGGACCTGTTGCTGGCGACAATTCTCGTGGTGAACAATCTGGTGAATATCTGCATCGTCATCCTCACGTCGAGCATCATAGATTCGGTTTTCACCTTCCTGCGGTTCGAATTCCTCTTCAAGACCGTACTGGTGACCTTTCTGCTGCTGCTCTTCGGCGAGATACTGCCCAAGGTGCTGGCGCAGACCATTCCCGTGCGCTTCGCGCAGTTCGCCGCGCGGCCCCTCACGGTGCTGCGGTGGATTTTCTATCCGATCTCCTATGCGCTGGTGCGGACGAGCAGCCGCATCAGCGAGAAGGCTTCGCACAAGAGCGAGATTTCGCTCGACGAGCTGGCCGACGCGGTGGACATGACCCAGAGTACGAGTCCTGAGGAGCATGTGATGCTGTCGGGAATCGTCAATTTCGTCAATACCGAGGTGCAGGAGATCATGAAGCCCCGCGTGGACATCACGGTGCTCAACATAACCGACGATTACGAGACGGTCAAGAAGACCATTATCGAGTCGGGATTTTCGCGCATCCCCGTCTACGAGGACGACATAGACAACATCAAGGGAACGCTTTATGTCAAGGACCTGCTGCCCTACATCAACCACGGCAGCGAGTTCGGCTGGCAGCAATTGGTGCGCAAGCCCTATTTCGTGCCCGAACACAAGAAGATCAACGACCTGCTGGCCGACTTCCAGTCCAACAAGATCCATATGGCGATCGTCGTGGACGAGTACGGCTCGACGCTGGGACTGGTGTCGCTGGAGGATATCATCGAAGAGATCGTGGGCGAGATTTCGGACGAAAGCGACGCCGACGAAAGTTTCTTCACGCGGCTCGACGAGAAATGTTTCATCTTCGACGGCAAGAGCCATCTGGGCGACTTCGAACGGGTGCTGGGGCTGGATGAGGAGATTTTCAACGACGTGAAGGGCGAGGCCGAGACGCTGGCCGGGCTGATGCTCGAACTCAAACGCGACTTCCCCCGCAAGGGCGACGTCTTTACGTCGCACGACATCCGTTTTACGGTGCAGGAGATGGACGGGCACCGTATCGACAAAATCCGTGTAGATTTGCTGGCATGACGAAGGGGCTCTTCATCGAGCCGCCGATGACCGAGGCGGAAGCCGCTGCGCGGGTGACGCCCGGCGAGCGGGCCGCCGCGCAGGAGTTTCTGCGCGAACGCCGCCGCAGGGAATTCCTGACATGGCGCGCCGTCGTGCGCCGCGAGCTGGGGGACGATGTGTCGATCGCCTATGATGAGGCGGGGGCGCCCGTCATTCGGGGGCGCGAGGTGCATATCGGGGTTTCGCACTGTCCGGGCCGGGTGGCGGTCTGCATATCGGATGCGCCGTGCGCCGTCGATGTCGAACCCGAATCGCGGGATTTCAGCCGCGCTGCGCCGCGTTACATGTCGCCTGCCGAGCGGGCGCTTTCTGACGATCCGCTGTTGCCCGCCGCAGTCTGGTGCGCGAAGGAGACCCTATACAAATATGCCGGGCGGCCGGGGCTGGATATGCTGTACGACCTGCATGTCGAGGCGGTCGATTTCGAAGCCGGAGTCGTCGTGGGGCGTATCGCGGACGGGGAGCCGCTGCGGCTTTCGCTTAAGCGCGCCGACGGGTTTATCGTTGTATATATTTTGTAGTTTCGGGGCGTGTACCCGATAATAATCCTCTAAAATCCTGCTGGGAGCCGTGCGGCTGAAGCTGGAAGTCGAGGGGAATGCGGGGGCGGAACCGGGGTTAGGATTGCCGGAGCGGATGAGGATAAGGCCGGAGGGACCGAGGGGCTGCCTGCGGGGTTGCTTGTGGGATGGAGTCGGGATTTGCTGCGTCTGCCGGAAGAGAGTGGCCGGATTGCCGTTGTCTCAGAAGGCTTCCGAAGCGGTGAAGAGGAATGCCGAGGAGCGTTTGCGGTCCCACGGGAGGTTGTGGTTGCCGTAGACGCCCCAGCCGTAGTCGAGACGGATGTTCATGCGGTTCTTGAATTCGAAGCGGTAGCCGCAGCCGAAACTGTAGAGCGTATTGTCCCACCGGAATTTGTCGGTGCCCCAGACCTGACCGCCGCCGATCCAGCCCACGATGCCGTGACGGCGGTAGATTTTCTGCCGCAGTTCGATCTGCGTCTCGACGAGCCGTTTGTCGCGGTAACGCCCCTCGTAATAGCCGCGCATGCGTTCCATGCCGCCCAGCTTGGCGTACATGTGCCACGACGGGGTGCCCGCCGTGCAGTCGGCATAGAGATCGTAGGCGAAGATGGCGCCTTTCCAGAGTTTCTGATAGAAGTCGAACGTCAGTGTGAAACGCCCGAAGTTACGGCGCGTATTGCCCAGCCACTGGGGATACCATTTGGCTTCGGCCTTGATGAAGATGCCTTTCGAGGCGTTGAAGGTCACGTCGCGCGTGTCGTACTGCGCGAAAATGCCGAGATTGGTGTTGAAGGCGTTCGGTTTGTCGCCCGTGGCGGCGATGAAGTTCGAGAAGGGGTCCTGTTTCTCCGGGTCGTAACGTTTGTTGTCCTTATATAAATCGTAGAGTTCGCCGATTTGACCGCCGGGTTTTTCCTTTTCGTGGTTGTCGATTGCGGTGAAGTACTCTCCCATGCCGCTCGACTTGTATTTGGCGCCGGTGTAGTCGATGCCGCCGCTGACGCCGATGTAGAACCGTCCGACGAGCGACGTGCAGTAGGAGATGCGGAAAATGCCCATCGTCGTGGTCAGGTCCTGCGCGTAACCCTCTTTTCCGGCCTTGTGGCCCACGCCGTAGAATGCGCCCGGAAAGTAGACGAAGGCTCCCGAATAGCTCAGACGCCGTTTGTTGTGCTGGAAGATGTTGTCGCCCGAAAAGCGGAGCAGCAGGAATTTTTGGGTCGTGATGTTGCCGTAGATCGAGATGTTGGAGGGAGCGGTCACCGAGTCCGTGCGGTCGAGACGGTACAGACCGGCGACGAGGAAGCCCAGACCGAAGCCGACGTCGGACGAGTAGTTGGGACCGGGGGCGAGGCTCCAGTCGATCTTTTTCTCGAACGTGCGGTCCACGTTCGAGCGGCTGTAGTAGTCGATGATCCGGCGGATGAAGCCCTTGCGCTGGGCGGACGTCGTGAGCGCTGCCGTGTCGGCGGGCTGGCGGCCCGGCCGCGCTTCGGCCGCGCCGATACGGGACAGAGCCTCCTGAGTCGAAGGAAAATTGTCTTTCGAGGTGTCGGTGGTTTGGGCCGTTGTCGTAAATATCGTCAGCAACAGGCTGACAGTTAGGAAGATCCTATATCCCTTTTCCATTAAAAGTGAGGTTGAAAGCGGTTTAAAGATAGCAATTTTTCGCCAATGTTCAAAATGGACACATTCAGGGCGTTCGGGGTTTCCCGATACGGAGATAAATTTCTATCTTTGCAGGGACCGGTGCCGGCCCGTCCGACTGTGGGACTTGTCCGGCTGTGGGATCCGTTTGCTGTCCGGCCCGATGATTGCCGGACACGCTGATTGCCCGATAGGCCCGGTTGCCGGATCGGAAATTTGCCGGACCCGATGATGTCGGATCATTATTGAACTGCATGGAAATTACACGCCCCGTACCTTCGCCGAATCCGGTTGAACAGACCGACGCCGCTCTGCTGCAGACCGCAGAGGAGGTGTCCGATGCGGTTTTCCGCAGCGTGCCCCTGCCCCCGCTGATGCGCGAGCATTTCTGGGTGCAGTCGTCGGTGTTTGCGGGTTGCATTTTCCCGGCGCCCGTGTTGCAGGGTTCTCATTTTACGGACGTCACGTTCCGAAACTGCGATCTCTCGAACGCCGATTTGTCGGGATGCAGTTTCCAGCGGGTCGAATTCGTGGAGTGCAAGCTGGTCGGCGCCAACCTTTCGGAGGGGACGTGGCAGCATGTCGTTTTCGAACGCTGCAAGATGGAATTCGCCAATTTTACGCTGGGAAAATTCCGGGGCGTCCGTTTTGCCGGCGGAACGATGCGCAGCGTCGGATTCGACGAATGCCGGTTCGAACGTGTGGAGTTCTCGCTCTGCGACCTTACGATGGCGGAATTCAGTCGGACACGGTTGAAGGGGCTTTCGTTCGTCGATTCGGATATTCGCGGAATCCGGGTAGGCGATACCGGATCGTTCGAGCTGAAAGGTTTGAAAGTCAGTGCGCTGCAGGCTTCGGAGCTGGCGCGTCTTCTGGGACTGGAAATCGAGGAGTAATTGTTATTCAAAAAATTTACATAATTCTTAAAAAATATTAATAAAAATATTTGGAAGTTTGTTTTCCGGGCATTACCTTTGTCGCATCTTAGATGATAAAATATTTTAAGAATTATTTAAAATTATTTAGTATGAAGGCGAAGATCAATGCGTGGTTCCGTACCGCTATGGTTCTGTTGGGAGAGAGCATCAAACTGAGAGCGATGTAAGGCTCCCCTTTTTTGAGACAACAATAAAACTTCGATATACGAAAGAGTCCCGGCTTTACGGCCGGGACTCTTTTATTTTGGGTTTCCGCGGGGGCGAGCTGGATTGCATCCGGGATGCAGGGTGAAGTGCGCCGGATTTCAGCAGTTTGTTCCCACCGGGTTGCTCCCGCTGAACGGTCCTGCCGGCGGCCGGCCCGGAACTGTTCAGCGGACTGCGGTATCGGAGCGCTCCGCTGAATTGTTCCGCCGTTTCGTACGGTCGGCTTGTTTCACGGGACTGCTCCGTCCGCTATTTGAGCCCCAGCCGCTTGGCGGTCTCCTTGGGCAGCGCGTTCTTGTTGACCATGATCGAAGTGGTCTTGTACTCGACGAACGGCCGCGAGAAGTACCAGAACCCGTCGTAGGGCGGGCGTACGTCCCACGAATTCTGGACCTTGAAGTAGCGGTTGCCGGCCTGATCGGTCGCCGTGCCCATGATGACCATGCCGTGGTCGTCGGTGGTCTCGTAGTTGTCGAACGCCTGCTGGCGCATCTCCTGCGTAATTCTAAGCTCCTTGCCGGGCTTGTCGAACTTATAGAGCGCATCGTCCTTCTCCTTCTGGGTCAGTTTGCCCCAGCGCTCGGCTTCGGTGCCGTCCATGTTCGCAAGGTCGGCATCGGGGATGATGCCGATGGCTTTCGTACGGCTGAAACCCTTCTCGCTCACGTCGGTGCCCCACGATACGGGGTAGCCGTTGGCCAGCGCGTTGTCGATGACGGTCATCATCTCGTCGAGCGGCAGGTTGTAGACCGTGCCCCACATCCAGTTGTCGGGAATCTCGATGATGAACTGCGTATAGAACGGATGATGCGTGAAGGAGGTGATGTCGATGTAGTCGTCCATGTCGATCGGCAGCGATGCGGCAAACGACCGGGGCGTATACTCCTTGCCCTCGTAGGTGAATGTTTCGGGCATCCGGCCGAAATACTCGTCGAGGATGGCGTCGAAGCCGCGCTTCCATGCCGTCGAAAGCGCTTTGTCCGAGGATTTGCCGCTGGCTGTGATCACGGCGTCGAGGTAGGCCTTCAGCACGAGCGACAGTTCGTGGAAATCGGCTTTCTCGGTGCCGTAGTTGAAGCCCGGATAGGCCTCCTGCGGTACGATGCCGTGGTTCTTGATTCCTTCGGTCACGTCGTGCGAAGCGCCGCCCTCGGCGAAGTTGATCTCGCCGTGCATGCGGACGTATTTCACGGCCTTGTCCATGAACGTGTGGCGCACGATCCACATCTCGGAGAGGTGGACCGGACGGCCGCCGGCGCGCAGGATCTCGCCTTCGAGGAACGAGAGGGTCGAGTAGCACCAGCAGGTGCCGCTGCGGTGCTGGTCCTTGACCGGGGTCATGGGGATCAGCCTGACGTCGGTGAATCGGTATCCCTCCGGCTCGGTTGCGGCGGGAGTCTGCGCTGCGGCCGCGAAGGCGGTGCAGAACGCAAGGGCTGTCAGCAGGAATTTTTTCATCGCTTGTGCTGTTTGGGTATTGGTGTTCGGTTACTTCTTCGAGGAAGAGACGATTTTCCGGCACTCTTCGAGCGTCAGCGTCTCAGGCTTGGCGCCTTTCGGCAGGCGGTAGTTCTTGCCTTTGTAGGCGATATAGGGTCCGTAACGGCCGTTCTTGACCAGCATGTCGGGATCTTCGGGGAAGCTGCGCAGCGGAGTGTTGGCCGCGGCTGCGGCAGCCTGCTGGGCGCGCACGACCTCCACGGCGCGCTCGTAGGTGAGCGTGTAGGGGTCGTCGCCTTTCTGAAGCGAGGCGAACGACTTGCCGTGGCGCACGTAGGGCCCGTATTTGCCGATGCCGACCGAGAGCTGCTCGCCCTCCAGCTCGCCGAGGTCGCGGGGCAGGGCGAAAAGCTCCAGCGCCTCTTCGAGCGTGATCGACTCGATCAGCTGGCCCTTCTTGAGCGACGCGAAGCGTCCCTTTTCGCCTTCGTTGCCTTCGATCTCGACCATCGGGCCGTAACGGCCGATGCGCGCCTTGACGACATGTCCGGTTTTGGGATCGTTGCCCAGAATGCGGGCCTGACTCTTCTTGTCGGTCTGCGTGCCGATGGCCGTATCGACCATCTGGTGGAAGGGCCCGTAGAAGTCGTGGATCATCGTGTCCCAAGTGATGTCGCCGTCGGCCACGCGGTCGAACTCCTTCTCGACGTTGGCCGTGAAATTGTAGTCCATGATGGGCTTGAACTGCGTTTCGAGGTAGTCGTTCACGACCATGCCGATGTCCGTGGGCGAAAGGCGGTTCTTCTCCTTGCCGAAGTTCTCCGTGAGGTTCTTCGAGGTGAGTTTGTCGCCCGTGAGCATGAGCTGGACGTAGCCGCGTTTCTGACCGTCCTTGTTCTGTTTGACCACGTAACCGCGGTTGATGATCGTGGTGATGGTCGGGGCGTAGGTCGAAGGACGGCCGATGCCCAGCTCTTCGAGCCGCTTGACCAGCGACGCCTCGTTATAGCGGGCCGGGGCCTGCGTGAAACGCTCCGTCGCGGTGATCTGGGTCGAAACGACCCGGTCGCCCGCGGTCATCTTGGGCAGCAGGCCCTCGCCGCTCTCGGCGGCCTGATCATCGTCGGTGGACTCGGAGTAGAGACGCAGGAAACCGTCGAAACGGACCACTTCGCCCGTGGCGACGAACTGCTGCGACGAGCCGGACATGTCGATCACGACCGTCGTGCGGTCCAACTCGGCGCAGACCATCTGCGAAGCGACCGTACGCTTCCAGATCAGGTCGTAGAGTTTCTTCTCGGCGGGCGTGCCCTCGATGGTGTGGTTCTCGATGTACGACGGGCGGATGGCCTCGTGGGCCTCCTGAGCGCCTTTGGTCTTGGTCTTGTAGTTGTGCCACGACGAGTATTTCTCGCCGTAGAGTTTGGTGATCTCCTCCTTGCACTGGGCGAGCGCCTGTTTGGAGAGGTTCACCGAGTCGGTACGCATGTAGGTGATCAGACCCTGCTCGTAGAGGTGCTGGGCGACGGACATCGTCTGCGAAACGGACATGCCCAGCTTGCGGCCCGCCTCCTGCTGGAGCGTCGAGGTCGTGAAGGGCGGCGCCGGGAAACGCTGTGCGGGTTTCTCTTCGGCTTTCGACACGGTGAAAGTGGCGCCGATGCAACTGCGGAGGAATGCCTCGGCCTCGGCCTGCGTTTCGAAGCGCGACGAGAGTTCGGCCTTGAAGAGGGTCTTTTCGGGGTCGTTGGCCGCGTAGAACTGTGCCACGACGCGGAAATAGGGTGCCGAGCGGAAGGCGATGATCTCGCGCTCGCGCTCGACGATCAGCCGTACGGCGACGCTCTGCACGCGGCCGGCCGAAAGCGACGGCCGCACTTTCTTCCACAGCACGGGCGAAAGCTCGAAACCGACCAGGCGGTCGAGGATACGGCGTGCCTGCTGTGCGTTGACCAGATCCATGTTGACCGTGCGGGGGTTCTCGATGGCTTCGAGGATCGCCCGCTTGGTGATTTCGTGGAAGACGATGCGCTTGGTCTGGTCGACGGGGAGCCCCAACACTTCGGTCAGGTGCCATGCGATGGCTTCTCCTTCGCGGTCTTCATCGGACGCCAGCCAGACCGTTTTGTCCTTGGCCAGCTTGGTCAGCTCGTCCACCACCTTTTTCTTGTCGGCCGGGATTTCGTAGACGGGTTTGAATCCTTCGCCGATGTTTATTCCCAAGTCCTTTTTCGAGAGGTCGCGGATGTGTCCGAAACTCGATTTGACGACATAGTCCTTGCCGAGGAATTTCTCGATGGTTTTTGCCTTGGCCGGGGACTCGACGATTACTAAATTTTCCTGCATGCGTGTATGTTACTTTTCAGAAATGCGAAAACCTAAGTATGTCACACTTAGGTTTCGCTTTTCAGGCTGTTTGTCTCTTATTTGATCAGGTTGTACGTGACGTCGATCTTGATCGGAACGTCCTCCTCGGTCACGCCGTCGGGCGTCATGCCCTGAAGGACGCTGTACGTCGTCGTATAGACGCTGTAGGCTTCGGGACCCAGATAGATCGTGCGGTTCTTGATCTTCTCCTTCAGCTCGTCCCACGGGGCGTCCGCTCCGAGTTCCGCCTTGGCGGACCGGTAGCTGTTCCACAGACTCTGGGCGTAACCCGTGATGTCCATCACATAGCAGCCGCGGCTGCGGTTGATGTAGCCGCCGTAAGCGAGCGTCGTGCTGTAGTTCTGCTCGTAGGCATAGGCGTAGTCGGGAATGGCCGAAAGCGTCTTGTAGTTGGTGTAAAGGCCCAGACGGGTTTGCGACTTGTCCATCTCCCCGATCATATGCGGCATGTCGGTCAGCTTCGTCCAGTCGTAATTGCTGCCCTTGAAGTAGATCGACATGCGGACCTGAGTCATGGCGAGCGTCTTGAAGTTCTGGGCGCCCTCGTTGCCTGCGACGATCTCGGCTTCCAGCGCGTCGAAGAAGGGCTTGTCGAACGTGATGGCGGTTACCACGCCGCCCATGCCCTCGACATAGATCTGGTCGTAGGTCGGGTGGTCGGTGATCGGTTTTCCGGCCTCCTCCTTGGCGTCGGCGATGTCGAACTTGGCGTCAGCGCTGGTCGCCATGCCGTAGTCGCGGCGGATCGTATTGACCGATACGTTGCCGTACTCCGTGGAGATGCTCGTATTGTAGAATATGTAGCCCATGCCGATCGTATCCTTGATCAGCGTCGGGTCGCTCTCGACGCGGTTGCGCGCATAGACCATGAAACCCGAACTTTCGAGCTCCGTGGCGTAGATGTTGCCCTTGCCCTTCTCCTTCTGGTCTTCGGCCGGAACGATGTAGAGACCCTTGAACTCCTCCACCCACTGCTTGAGACTGTCGGTGCTGTAGATCGAGTAGTCGTCTTCGTAGGCGGTGCCCGAACCTTTCTGGAGCATCAGGCGGTCGATGAAATTCTGGGTTGCCGGAGTCGTGTTCATGGTGACCGCCGTGGTGGCGGGACCCGTCGTCTCGCCGTCGGGGAAGGTGAAGGTGAAGACCGGCTCGTCGTCCGCGCCGATAACGCCCTCCTTGACGGGGTCGAAGTTGAGGTAGAAGACCGTGTCGCGCTCGGTTTTACCCGCGGCGACCGGCTTCTCGGTCAGGTATTTGTTGCTCTTGATTTCGTAGACGTTGTACTTCTGCGGCGTGAGCGTATCGTTTCCGTAGCTGGTGATCGTGATCAGGATCTGCGCCGAGTCGAAGATCGGGCGGTAGCCGAAATAGCCCTCCTTAACCTTGTAGACGTTGAGGTACTGGGTCAGGAATCCCGCCGTGCGGAGTCCGAACGTGTCGCTGAGCATCGAGCCCATGTAGCCGTAGGAGATGTTGGACGCCTTGAGCGAGTCGCTCTGGAACAGACGCGTCTCGACGTATTTGGCCGCATCGAGTTTCCCCGCGAGCGTCCGGGCGCCGAGCGTCGTGTAGCCCACCTTCATCTGCTGGTTGTCCGGCACGAGGTTCGAGCCCAGCGTGTCGTCGACCTTGGTACAGCCCGCGAACGTCATGAGGGCGACCGCAGCCAGAACGGCGGCGGCGCGGAACATGCGGCGGAAATTATTGCAATGCTTCATAAAATCGGTTGTAATTATCGAAAAAGTCCGCTGCTTCGGGCGACTGGTATTCGAGCATCGGCTTGCCGCTTGCGCGGGCGATCTCCAATACCTTCGGTTCGACATCCGGGGATGCCGCGACCACACCGTCGGCATACTCCATAACGAAACGGCAGAGATTTTCGTATGACGGGGTGTCGAGAATTGCGAGATTTTTATCTTTGACCCCTTCGCCGGCGATCTTCTTGCCGAAAGCGTTGTCCAGTTCGCCGGGGAACCCGTCGCCGTAGAGCGAAACGACGATCTTCACGTTGCGGAAGATGGGGTCGTCGGCGAAAATCCGCTTCAGGTAGACCGGAATCACGCTCGAAAACCAGCCGTGGCAGTGGACGACGGTCGGGGTCCAGCGCAGTTTCTTGACCGTTTCCAGCACGCCGCGGGCGAAGAAGATGGCCCGCTCGTCGTTGTCCGGGAAGGGCTTGCCCTCCTCGTCGGTCAGCACGAATTTGCGCGAGAAGTAGTCGTCGTTGTCGATGAAATAGATCTGTACGCGGGCTGCGGGGATGGACGCGACCTTGATGATGAGCTGGTGGTCGTTGTCGTCGATGATCAGGTTCATGCCCGACAGGCGGATCACCTCGTGGAGCTGGTGCCGGCGTTCGTTGATGCAGCCGTAACGCGGCATGAACGTGCGTATTTCATTCCCACGCTCCTGCATCGCCTGCGTGAGAGCGCGGCAAAGTCCGGAGCTTTCCGTCTCTGGAAGATACGGGGTAATCTCCTGACAGACGTACAGAATCTTATTTGCCATGGTTCGAGTGTTTTGTCTTTGGACTTCCGTTTTCGCCGCCTTGTATGCTCCGGACGGGGCCGGAGCGGTCCGGGCTTGGCGGAAACGGCCGCTATCTGTTTTGCAAAGATAGTGAAAAAATCTTAAAGAATGAGCATCGCGTCGCCGTAAGTGCCGAATCGGTATCCTTCCTCCTTGGCCACCTTGTAGGCGTTCATGACCGTTTCGTAGCCGCCGAAAGCCGCAACCATCATCAGCTGCGTGGAGTAGGGCAGGTGGAAGTTGGTCACCATGGCGTCGGCCACCGTGAATTCGTAGGGCGCGAAGATGAATTTGTTGGTCCAGCCCTCCATCGGCTTGATCATGCCGTTGGTCGAGACGGCCGTTTCGACGGTCCGCATGACGGTGGTGCCGATGGCGACGATCTTGTGTCCGTCGCGTTTGGCCGAATTGACCGCTTCGGCGGCTTCGTCCGTCACGAAGAACTGCTCGGAATCCATCTTGTGTTTCGAGAGGTCCTCGACATCCACCGTGCGGAAGTTGCCCAGACCGACGTGCAGCGTGATGAAGGACTTGTCGATGCCCTTGATCTCCATGCGCTTCATCAGGTGCTTGGAGAAGTGCATGCCGGCCGTAGGGGCGGCAACGGCGCCTTCGTGGCGGGCGAAGATCGTCTGGTAACGCTCGGCGTCCTCCGGTTCGACCTTGTCGCGCACCCACTTGGGCAGCGGGGTCTCGCCCAGACTGAAAAGCGCCTGCTTGAACTCCTCGTAGGAGCCGTCGAAGAGGAAACGCAGCGTGCGGCCGCGCGAAGTGGTGTTGTCGATCACCTCGGCGACCAGCAGGTCGTCGTCACCGAAGTAGAGCTTGTTGCCGATGCGGATTTTGCGGGCCGGATCGACCAGCACGTCCCACAGGCGCAGTTCGCGGTTCAGCTCGCGCAGCAGGAAGATTTCGATCTCGGCGCCGGTCTTCTCCTTGTTGCCGTACAGACGGGCCGGGAAGACCTTGGTGTCGTTGAAGACGAAGAGGTCCTTTTCGTCGAAATACTCGATGATATCCTTGAAGATGCGGTGTTCGACGGTGCCTTTGGCGCGGTTGATGACCATCAGGCGCGAGTCGTCCCGGTTTTCCGTCGGATGTTTCGCCAGCATTTCGGGGGCGAATTCGTACCCGTATTGTGATAATTTCATGGTGAAAAAATACTCTTTTTACGTCCTAAAAAACAAAACAGATTATTTTCTATACGCAAAAAAGTCTATTTTGTTTCAAGTTCCTGCAACTTTTTGAGAAATTCTTCGAATTCAAAGGCTTTTTCGAGCGTAAAGCCGCCGCTGCGGGTGCGGCGCAGCGACGTCAGGTGGGCGCCGCTTGCGAGCGCCTGCCCGATTTCGTGGGCCAGCGAGCGGATGTAGGTGCCTTTGCTGCACCGCACGCGGATGCGGATGCGCGGCAGGTCGTACTCCAGCAGTTCCAGTTCGTAGATGTTGACCGTCGCCTTGCGCATCGTGACCTCCTCGCCGGCGCGGGCCAGCTCGTAGGCGCGCGTGCCGTCGATCTTCTTGGCCGAGTAAACAGGGGGCTCCTGAAGCCGCTCGCCCGTGAGCGAAGAGAGCGCTTCGAGGACCTTTTCGCGCGTGATATGTTCGGTGGGGAAGGTCCGGTCGACGGGGTGTTCGAGGTCGTAGCTTGGGGTCGTGGCGCCCAGCATCACGTCGGCGACGTACTCCTTCTCCTCGGCCTGCAGCGCATCGACCATCTTGGTGGCGCGGCCGATGCAGACCAGCAGGATGCCGGTGGCGAGCGGATCGAGCGTGCCGGCGTGGCCGACCTTGATTTTCCGGTAGCCGAGGCGGCGCAGCGTGAACTTGATTTTGCGGACCACATCGGTCGAGGTCCAGCGCAGGGGCTTGTCCAGTACGGCGATATAACCCTCTTCGAAGTTGAGACCCCGCAGGTCGATCGGTTCTTTCATTAACAGAAATAGCTTAGGATGGATACGAGGCCCGCGGCGGCGCAGTAGAGCGCGAACCAGATGAGTTTGCCCCGCTTGACGATCTCGATCATGAATTTGCAGGCCAGACAGCCCGTGACGAACGAGGCGAGGAAGCCTGCGGCGAGAGGACCGGCGG
>ERZ809114.569-NODE-569-length-22168-cov-5.628454_pt1 | contig 22168 bp, 10 predicted proteins | sample MGYA00520519_ERZ809114 | MGnify/ENA primary metagenome ERZ809114 (study PRJEB31570, sample SAMEA3212991) | Homo sapiens | biome: human-gut; feature: human gut; material: fecal | place: Sweden | collected 2011 ...
ATATGCAACAAAAGGGATTGCTTGTTTTAATAATTTTGAGTTGTGCAACAGGCACTTTTAACGACCCCAAATATTTCACAAAATGCTTCAAAGAGCTGTTTGGAGTACTTCCAAGCGAATATTTTGGAAGAAAATAGTTCACTTTACTATTTTACTCCATTTGTGCACCATATTCTCCTATAGAAAGCTTTGTTTCCCTTACATTTGTAAAAAACAGAAATGCAAATGTATATGAAAAACATATTCTTATTATTGAGCTGGCTGATACTACTCCCCTCCGGTATACTGGCAAACCCTATCAAGGGAATGCTGGAAAGGATAGACAAGGGAGCATCGAACAAGTTCGTAGTCGAACTACACAAAAGCTCTAACGACTTTTTCGAGTTAGACCGGAAAGGCGACAAGGTAGTGATACGAGGTAACACCTATATTAATATAGCAACCGGCATCAACTGGTACTTAAAGTATCATGCCGGAATCCATCTGTCATGGAACGGTATGCATGCCTCACTACCCGATGTTCTTCCTCCCGTCCTCCGTAAGGAACGCCACGAAACAAACCTAGCCCTGCGTTATGACTTCAATTACTGCACCTACTCTTACTCCATGGCATTCTGGGACTGGAAACGTTGGGAAAAGGAACTGGAAACGTTGGGAAAAGGAACTGGACTGGATGGCACTACACGGAATCAACCTGCCGCTCGCTGCCGTAGGACATGAATGTGTATGGCGTAACCTATTACTCCGGTTGGGGTTTTCCAAACAGCAAATCAATAATTTTATTGCCGGTCCGGCATTCCTTGCCTGGTGGGAAATGAACAATCTGGAAGGATGGGGAGGCCCTAATCCCGACAGTTGGTATGAACAACAAGAAGCCTTGCAAAAAAAGATATTGCAACGAATGAAAGAATGGGGAATGCACCCCGTACTGCCCGGTTATTCAGGTATGATCCCCTCCAAGCTGGATTTGGGAAAGCGTATTGATAGTGGAAAAGAAAAGAAAACAGCAAGCGACACTTCCTCGGAATCCGCCCAAAGCACCCTCAACAAATGGAACGGATTCGACCGACCGGGAATCTTACTGCCCGACGATCCCAAGTTTACCCAGATTGCCAACCTTTTTTACGAAGAGACCGAAAAGCTGTATGGAACAAGTGACTACTACTCCATCGATCCTTTTCATGAAGCCAAAAGCTTGCCTGCCGGACTAGACTTCGGCAAAGCCGGCAGGGCTATTATGGATGCAATGAAGAAGGCTAACCCCAAAGCTGTGTGGGTGGTACAAGGATGGACAGAAAACCCACGTCCGGAAATGATGAAAGCGCTGAATCCCGGCGATCTGCTTATCCTTGATTTATTTAGCGAATGTCGTCCCATGTGGGGCATTCCCTCTATATGGAAACGAGACAAAGGATACGAAGAACACAACTGGTTGTTCTGCCTGTTGGAGAATTTCGGGGGGAACGTGGGCTTGCATGGAAGGATGGACCAGCTTCTTCACAATTTCTACCTGACCAAGAACAATCCACTGGCCGCTCAGCTAAAAGGCATCGGTCTGACGATGGAAGGCATTGAAAATAATCCCGTTATGTTCGAACTGATGTGCGAACTTCCTTGGCGTGCAGAAAAGTTTACCAAAGAAGAATGGATCAAACAATACATCCGCGCACGCTATGGCACAGACGATGAATCTATCCGGCAAGCTTGGCAGATCCTGGCAAACGGTATCTATAACTGTCCGGCAGGCAACAACCAACAAGGTCCTCACGAAAGTATCTTTTGTGGGCGTCCATCGCTGAATAATTTCCAAGCATCCAGCTGGAGCAAAATGTGCAACTATTACGATCCCACTACCACAACAGAAGCCGCACGGTTGATGGTGAGCGTGGCAGACAAATATCGCGGTAATAACAACTTTGAATATGACCTGGTGGACATCACCCGACAAGCCATTGCCGACCGTGCCCGAATAGTGTACAATTACGCTGTTGCCGACTTTAAAAGCTTCGACAAAAAAAATTATGCCACACACACCCGACAGTTCCTGGAACTGTTAATGATGCAAGACAAGCTGCTGGGCACACGCAAGGAATTCAAAGTCGGAAACTGGATTCAACAAGCGCGCAATCTGGGAATCACATCTGAAGAGAAAGACCTCTACGAATGGAACGCCCGCGTACAAATCACCACATGGGGAAACCGCTACTGCGCCGACATCGGCAAATTACGAGATTATGCCCATAAGGAGTGGAACGGGCTGCTGCGCGACTTTTATTACAAACGTTGGGAAAAATACTGGCAAGTACTGCAAGACCAACTGGATGGCAAACTTCCTGTACTGCCAGTAGGTAATTCATCAACCCCCACTGCCGATAATCCAGCCATGACCATAGATTGGTATGCCCTGGAAGAACCATGGACACTGGCAAAGAACATCTATGCGGCATCTGCCGAAGGTGATTGTATAGAAGTAGCGAAAGAGGCTATAACATTGATAAACAATTGATAGTAAGATGAAAAAGGAAGAGCTCAATACAGAAACCGCACAGCAGGCACCGCCCATTAAAAAGAGGCTTTTGTCACTCGATGCACTCAGGGGCATCACTGTAGCAGGGATGATTCTGGTCAACAATGCAGGAGGCAAAGTGTCGTATGCACCTTTGCAACATTCTGTATGGAACGGACTGACACCTTGTGACTTGGTTTTTCCTTTCTTTCTGTTCATCATGGGTATTTCAACATATATTTCATTAAACAAATTCAATTTCAACGTTTCCCTACAAGTGGTAACCAAGATATTGAAACGCACATTTCTTATTCTATGCATCGGATGGGCAATCGGTTGGTTTGACCATGTATGTGAAGGTGACTTCCTGCCTTTTGTCCATCTGCGCATTCCCGGGGTACTGCAACGCATTGCTTTATGTTACTGTGTTATTTCTTTTACAGCCCTATTTATGAATCATAAGTTCATCCCCGCATTAACCTTTATCTTACTGGTAAGTTACACTGTCATATTATGCATGGGGAACGGTTATGCCTGCGATGAAAGCAATATTTTATCCATTATTGACAGGCAACTTTTCGGCGAAGCGCATCTCTATCAAAAGAGCCCGATTGATCCGGAAGGATTTGTAAACACTCTCTCTGCTATCGCCCACACTTGTATCGGTTTTTCATGTGGAAAATGGATAATACAAAGTCATCAGACAGAAAACAAAGTACTCCGTTTGTTCTTGACCGGATTCATTCTGATAAGTATCGGCTATTTATTGGCAGATGCGTTGCCTTTAAATAAAAGAATATGGTCTCCTACTTTTGTTTTGGTGACCTGCGGAGCGGCTTCCATGTCACTTGCCACACTAATGTATTATATAGACATAAGGAATAAACAAAAATGGTGCCGCTTCTTCATCATCTTCGGCGTCAACCCCCTATTCCTCTATGTATTGAGCGAAGTACTTGCCATTATGATGGGAAGTACCGGATGGAAGGCGGCAGCCTATGCAGCCATTCATTCAGGAATAACCGACGCCTACCTTGCCTCAGCCGTCTACGCCCTCGTTTTCACTCTGTTTTTGGGGTGTATCGGTTATCCACTATATCTTAAGAAAATATACATCAAACTGTAACAACAGATTCACAATATATAGAGAACTATACAGTATTAAACAAGAACATATTAATCAAAACCAAAATTAAATTCTATGCTAAACGTACAATCTCTAACCAAAAGGACAGTTGCACAGATAGTAGTCTTTGCGTTACTCCTATTAAACAGTACACTGGCATTTGCTCAAAGTCAAGTCAACGGTCTTGTTACGGACAAAACCGGAGAACCTCTCATCGGGGTAAATGTAGTGGAAAAAGGTACTACCAACGGTGTTATCACTGACTTTAACGGACAGTTTACACTGAATGTAGCACAAGGAAAGGTATTGGTCTTCTCCTACGTAGGTTACACTACGCAAGAAATTACAGTAAAAGGGGCTTCTTTGAAAATTATTATGGAAGAAGATTCTAAAACGTTAGATGAAGTTGTAGTAGTAGGTTATGGCAGCATGAACCGTAAGGACGTAACCAGCTCCATCACCACTGTGAAAGCAGACAAACTGAATGTGGGGGTTTATTCTGATCCAGGACAGTTATTGCAGGGTAAAGTCCCCGGTTTAACCGTGGTACAAAGCAGCGATCCGACTTCTGGTACCGCCTCTATCTCTTTACGTGGAGCTTCCTCCCTACGTACCGGTGCAGCAATGGAACCTTATTATGTTATTGATGGTATTCCCGGTATGTCATTAAGTCTGATCGCCCCCGAAGACATTGAAAGTATTGACGTACTTCGTGATGCCTCTGCAACAGCTATTTATGGTTCAAAAGCTGCCAACGGTGTAATCTTAATTACCACCAAAAAAGGTAGTAAAAGTGAGCACACGTCTGTAAACTACAGTGCATACCTTGCATTTGACAACATTGCCAAACGTTTGGATATGATGACTGCCGACGAGCTCTGCGCCTATGCCAAGGAAAATAACATTACTCTTCCGAATGACAAAGGAGCAAACACCAATTGGAATGATGAAGTACTGCGTACAGCAATCAGTCATAACCACAACGTTTCTATCAATGGAGGTTCAGAAAAAACTCAATACAGTGCCAGCATGAGTTATCAAAACAAACAAGGTATCATACGTGGTACAGATTTCGAGCGTTTCGGCGGCCGCGCATTCTTGCAGACCAAAACACTGAATGATCGGCTCACTTTAGCCTTTAACGTAAATGCCGCACAATCAAAAGGTACCACCGTTGATTCCGCCAAAGATGGACAATCCGTATTTGATGCCATGAATTATTATTCCCCATTAGTTCCTGTCACCAATGCAGACGGTTCTTGGTATAGTGACAAAACTATCTCTCAAAACTTCAATCCTGTATCCATGATCAATGAAGATACTTTTGAAAATAATAAGAAGCTACTTCAAGGAACGGCCAAAGCCACTTTGGATATCACCAAGGATTTAAAATGGAACTTAAGTCTTTCCTATCAAGACGAACAGTACATATGGAATGAATACCATACTAGCCAATCCCAATACAACACCCGAAATGGAGAAGCTAAACGTATTGCAACAGAGAACAAGAAAAAAATCCTTGAAACCTACATAAACTATGATCATACATTTGCCGATATCCACAAACTAGGTCTGATGGCCGGTTACTCATGGGAACAGAATGACGACAATGACAGTTTCGGCCTGAATGTCTACGACTTCTACAACGATAACACCACTTTCTATAATCTGAATCTTGCCAATAAAATGGACTGGCAGAATGGCGGTATCACCAGCAATAATAACGGTCATTTGGAAACCTTACGTATGATCTCATTTTATGGACGTATCAACTACTCCTTTAACAGCAAATACCTGCTTCAAGCAACAATTCGTCGTGACGGCTCCTCCGCTTTTGGAAAAAACAACCGTTGGGGAACTTTCCCATCCGCATCGTTGGCATGGCGTATGAGCGAAGAAAAATTTATCAAAGATTTAAATGTTTTCGACGACTTGAAGTTCCGTGTCGGTTATGGTGTTAGTGGTAATTCACTCGGGTTCGGAGCTTATTCGGCTATCCAGACTTACAGTACTTCCGGTTGGTTCAACTATACAAATGCCAATGGCACACAGAACAGCTACCATACCTTGGCAGCCGCCTCAAATGCCAATCCAGATCTGAAATGGGAGCGTACAGCCATGTTGAACATCGGGCTGGACTTCAGCTTCTTTGGAGGCAGATTAGGAGGAACTATCGAATACTATGACAAACGTACCAGCGACCTGATATACACTTACGAGGTTTCCACAAACCGCTATCCTTTCGGAACCATGCCGGCTAATGTGGGGGATATCAGCAATAAAGGTATTGAATTTACCATTAATGCCACTCCTATACAAACAAAAAATTTCTCCTGGCAAACCAGTCTGAACTTATCTCATAATAAAAATAACGTAGAAAGTATATCCAATAGCGAATATTCCGTAGATTATATCCGTGCAGCCGATCCTGAGATCACAGGTTATTCTTCAAATGCAGATGTACAACGCATCATGGAAGGGCATCCTATCGGTACTTTCTACACCTACGAATGGGCTGGCTACAATGACCAAGGAGTATCCGTATTTTATGTACACGATCCGGAAACGGGTGAACGTACAGGCGAAACGACCACAGATCCTGAAACAGACAGAGACCGTACTATTATCGGTTGCGCACAACCTGACTTAAATTTAGGCTGGAGCAATAACTTCCAATACAAGAACTGGAATCTCGATTTATTCTTTACTGGTGTTTTTGGACAAGATATCTACAACGCCACTGCAGAACAATACTCTAATGTTTCTTTTGTGAAAGAAGGCCGCAATGTATTAAAAAGCGTAGTTACCGAGCACCGTGCTACTGACACACAATCTCAAGCACCATCCAATCGCTGGATAGAGAACGGTAGTTATTTCCGTCTGTCCTCAGTCTCATTGGGATATACTTTCGGCAAAATTGGTAACTGGATAAACTCGCTCAAGCTATACGCCACTTGTAATAATGTATTCACCATTACCGGTTACTCCGGCCGTGATCCGGAAATCAACCTTGGAGGCTTGGAACCGGGCATGGACAGACGTACCAATTACTATCCGCGTACCCGTTCATTTATGATCGGTCTAAACGTGAACTTCTAACCATATAATTGAAAACTGATATGAAAAATAACATAAAATTAACAACCTGGCTGGTAGGTAGTCTGCTTACCTTCTCCGCCTGCACAGATCTAAATGTGGACCTTAAGTCCACTTATACCGAATACCCGGATTCCGAAATTGCCAAGGAAGCTAAAATGGCAGGTTTGTATTATGGATTCGGCGGAGCATTAGGACGTCGTTATATGGAAGCTGCCCTGCTGTCTTCCGATGAGTTCATGGCAGTAACATTTGGTGGTAACTGGTATGATGGCGGCAACTATATCCATTCCTCTCTTCACGCCAGCCTTCCAGGCGACGCACACGTGGACTGGGCTGGTGATATTCCGGCTGCAATCACAAAATGCAACCAAGCAATTTTTGACTTGGGTGGAGAAGATGAAAACAATGCCGAACAGGAAGCCTTGATTGCTCCGGCACTTGCCATGCGTGCTTTCTATCATTTTATTTTTATGGATACATTCGGAGCAACTCCCAAATTAGACCACTTGATCGGCGATTCTGAAGCTATCGACCGTTCTCCCCGTTCCGAAATTACAAAATTTATCGAAAGCGACCTGCTCCGTGCTTTGGCTTCCGGCGGTTTAAAAGAAGATGTTGATGCTTCCACTTATGGCAAACCAACCAAATGGATGGCTGAGGCTCTCCTTGCCAAACTCTATATAAACTGGGCTGTTTATACCTGTGATGATGTAGCTACTTATGATCCAAGCATGACTAATTCCAAATTGAATGATGTCATAAAATATTGCGATGATATCATCGCCTCCGGTCATTTCGATCTCAGTGATGGTTATCGCAAGAAATTCATGCCAGACAACGGCTATCAGATTAAGGATTTCATCTATGCAATGCCATACCAAAATAATGAAACATCAACCAGAGCCAATACTTACGCCCGTTTCCAATTCTGGCCTAAATTCAACAATGATGGTGCGGACGGTAAAGGACTGTTCGGCATAACACTATCCCAAAATGCCGGAGGCATTTTCATCGTTACTCCCGAGGCGGCAGACCGTTTTTGCCTGGAAGGAGATGAACGCAATGAGATCATCATGAAAGGTGCGATCAACTATTATGACATCAGCACACATACAATGGGAACAGAACCTTATTATATACAACGGACAACAAGTTGTCCTCACCAAGAACATCACCATCTTGAATGACCAAATGGATCTTGGAAATGACTTGAACGCATGGTGCCAGGGATACCGATGCATCAAATGGGCTATTCAAGCAGACGATTATAACCTCTATAACCGCAATCAAAGCAATGATGTACCTATCTTCCGTTATGCAGATATTCTGCTGATGAAAGCAGAAGCTATTCTACGGGGGGCAACAGCCACTAACGGCGACACGCCACAATCCCTATTCAACCAAATACGCAGCTATTGTAACGCTCCATTATTAGAGCATACTCCTTCATTAAACGAGTTACTTGAAGAGCGTGGCCGTGAATTTTATGCAGAGACATGGCGACGTAATGATCTAATCCGTTTTGGAAAGTTCGAAGACGACTGGGGATATAAAAATCAATATCATCCGGAAGCTCAAACCGAAAAATGGCGTAGGATCTTCCCTGTATCTGTCGGCTTGATGAATTCAAACACCAACTGGAAGCAAAATTACGGTTATTAATAAATTAAATAAGTTTTTATAAGGGCTTGTTACAGCAAGCTCTTATAAAAACCTTTAAAGCAAAAAATAATTCATGAAACTTCATCAAATCTTATTGCTTCATATTGCGACATCTATCTTGGCATTATTCCCATCTCCTATATATGCCCAAAAAATGATGTACCAGGACTCTATCGAAATCGTAGTACACAGAGGAGCGAACCATATAGCGCCGGAAAACACCATTCCATCAGCTCTAGCTGCATTGGAACATGGAGCCGGCTGGATAGAAGTGGATGTGCGCAAAAGTAAAGACAATATACTTTATAATCTGCACGATGAAACTTTGGACCGTACTACCAACGGTAAAGGTCCCATTCAAGATATGCTATCCAAAGATATTGAAAAATTAGACGCCGGCAGTTGGTTCAGTTCTCGATTTACCGGCATTCACGTACCCCGTATAGCCGAAATGCTAGACACCCTACAAGGAAAGGCACACATTTTTTTTGATGTAAAACGAGGAACTCCGATAAAAGATTTGGTTATATTAGTACGCCAAAAAGGATATGAAAATAAAAGCTTCTTCTGGTTTGCAGACTCTGAAATGCTGAAAGAATTTATCAGAATCGCTCCGGAAATGAAGATTAAAGTAAATGCCTCCAATATAGTGGCTCTGAAGAAATGGATGAAAATATGCACCCCGGCCTATGTAGAAACAGATATCCTCAATATCACCCCTCAATTCAAAGAATTCTGCAAAAGCAATCATATCAAGATAATGGCTGCTATTCAGAATGCGAGTGAAAAAGAATATAAAAAAGCGATTGAAGCCCATCCCGATTTAGTCAATCTGGACCGGCCGGAACTCTTTATAAAAATGCTCCGTCAGGAGATTAAAAAATAACCCTTTTCCAAGAAGAGCCATGAAAAGTACCCTATCTTATCTGCTGATTCTATGTAGCCTGTTCATGTCTTGCACCGGACATCAGGAAGAATCCCTATTGTCCTATGTAGATACCCGTACGGGAACTGCACCGAGCATAACCCATACCGCAGGACTTTTCGGCAAAAATACCGAAGAGTACGGACAGACGCTGCCTGCCGTCCTAGAGCCCAACGGAATGAACTTTTGGACTCCCCAGACACAAGATACAGAAATAAAATGCAAGGCTCCCTATTATTACAAAGATAAGAAGATACAGGGGTTCCGCAATTCACATTGGATTGTCGGAGGGTGTACACAAGATTACGGTTCCATGACCTTGATGCCTGTATCGGGTACACTGAAATATCTCCCCCAAGACCGAGGAAGCCTGTTCTCTCACCAAGAAGAAACAGCAACGCCTGCCTATTACTCCGTCCTTCTCAAAGATTATTCCATTTTTGCAGAAATGACCGGACGTTCCCGTTCAGCCATTTTCCGATTCACTTATAACCAACCGGAAGATGCTTATCTCATAGTCAATCCTAACAGCGATGAAGGAGAAGGATATATTGAAATCGATACTATAAAAAAACAGATACGCGGATACAATCCCGTACACCGTATCTATCAAGGCTGGGGAGCCCCCGCCGGATACAACGGGTACTTTGTCATTGAATATCAAAATGAAATAGAGGAATATGGTACATTCCGGCATGACAGTCTCTTCGCCGGACAACGACAGATAGCCGATGGAACAGGTATAGGTGCATATCTCCGGTTCAAAATACACCCAGAAGAACCCGTATTAATCAAAGCCGCTTCCTCTTTTACTGACATGGAAGGCGCTCAAAAGAATCTGGACACCGAGATACCTCATTGGGATTTTGACCGCACCCGGCAGGAACTGAACTCCATCTGGGAACAAAGGCTTTCACAAGTTACAGTACAGACAAACAACCGAAACGATAAAGAGAAATTTTACGGAGCACTCTACCGTGCCTCATTCCTGCCACGTACATTCAATGATGTAGACGGGCGCTACCCTTCTTTCTCCACAGGACACCCGTTCAGACAATCAGCCAACGGTAGAAATTACTATGAAGATTACAGTATGTGGGATACTTACCGTGCTCTCCATCCGTTAATCAATATCCTGACCCCAAAGAAAGCCGGAGACATGATGCAATCATTGGTGGACAAATATGAACAAAGTGGCTGGCTGCCTATATTCCCTTGTTGGAACAGTTATACCGCAGCCATGATAGGCGATCATTGCATCTCCGCACTGGGAGATGCCTATATCAAAGGAATCCGTAATTTTGATATCAACAAAGCTTGCGAAGGAATGCTCCGGAACGCATTCAAGACCCCCTCCACCTATGAAGAATACAAAAACGGAATGGGACGACGCGCCTTGAATTCTTATCTGAAATATGGATACATTCCTTTGGAAGACAGCGTACCGGAAGCCTTTCACACCTGCGAACAAGTATCACGTACTTTAGAATATGCATACGATGATTTCGTATTGGCCCAAGTTCTGCAAAAGTTGGAAACATCAGATGATAACTTTCCTGATCCACAAAAAACAGAACTTTATGATACACTAATGATACGTGCACGATATTACCGTAACGTAATAAACCCTGGCACCGGATATGCCCAAGGCAGATACGCTGACGGCAGTTTCCTCAGCGATACCGGTAACGCTTTTTCCTTCACTCGCTTCATCACCGAAGGAGCTCCCTGCCATTATACTTGGTATGCCCCCCATGATGTATACGGACTGATGGAATGTATGGGTGGAAAAGAAAAATACATCGCCAAACTGGACTCCATGTTCAGCGAACACCGCTACTGGCACGGCAACGAACCTTGCCACCAGATAGCCTACCTCTTCAACTATGCCGGACAGCCTTGGAAAACCCAACGCGAGGTGCGTCATATTATGGAAACAGAATATCTGAATGCTCCCGGTGGACTGTCAGGTAATGATGACGCAGGGCAAATGTCTGCCTGGTATGTATTTTCTGCTATGGGATTCTATCCGGTATGTCCCGGTACACCTTATTATATAATAGGAAGTCCTTCTTTTCCCCGGATGAGCATCTGTTTGGAAAATGGAAAGACGTTCACCATACTGGCCCACAACGCTAATGAAAAGAATGTATACATCCAGTCGGCGCGCCTGAACGGAAAAGAGTATGACAAGAATTACTTTACACATCAGGATATAGTACAGGGAGGAACGTTAGAGTTCCAGATGGGACCGAATCCGAACCCGAACTGGGGAGCATCTACCCTCAGCCTACCTCCAGAGACAATGAAATAAACGTCAAAAATAAAAAAACATAGATATGAAGAAACAACCTATTATCAGCCTCTTATGCTGTTTTCTGTTATTCGTAGCAGGATGCAGCACCCCCCATCAGGGAAATACGTATGACATTATAGCCTTTGGAGCCAAAGGAGATGGCAAAACAGATGATGCCGCCGCTATACAACGCGCCATCAATGCCTGTTCCGCTGCCGGTGGAGGAACCGTAATCATTCCTGCCGGACACACCTTTCTATGTGGCCCACTGCAACTGGCATCCTATGTGAATCTCCATTTGGAACCCAACTCCCGATTGCTGGCCAACCCCGATGAAAGCATCTATACAGAAAGCGCATTCCGCGAAAACCGTGGCGAAGGAATGATGTGGATCAGTGGAAAAGACTTAAAACAAATATCCATTACCGGTACAGGAGAAATAGACGGAAACGGAATCGCCTTCATGGGCAAAGAGCTGGATGATTCCTACGAGCTGAAGCCCGTCACTGATTTTGACCCACGCCCACATGTGCTTACCCTTATCAATGTAGAGAAGACCGTTATCCGTGACATCACGATCCGGAACAGCGCCTATTGGACAATACACCTGATAGGCTGTTACGATGCCTTGATTGACGGCATCTCTTTATTGAATAATCTAAAAATACGCAACGGTGACGGTATTGATGTGGATCACTCCAAAAAAGTACGTATAGCGAACTGCTTCATTGAATCGGGCGATGACTGCATTTGCCTGAAGAATCGTCGGGAATTTGAAGAATATGGCTCTTGCGAAGATATTGTAGTGACTAATTGTGTCATGACTTCACGCTCATGCGCTATTAAGATAGGCTCGGAAAATATGGACAAGATTGATAATGTATTATTCAATAATTGCATTATCAAAAACAGCAACCGGGGCATCGGCATACAAAACCGGGATGAAGGTACTGTGAGCAATGTCATTTTCTCCAATATATTAGTAGACTGTATGTTCTATTCTGATGTATGGTGGGGTAAAGCGGAACCTATCTATGTCACCTCATACCCTCGTGCCGTAGGCAATCATAAAGATGCAGGCTGGCGTTTCCCCAAAGGTGCAACGAAAGGACACTCGGGAGAAGTCAGCAACATTTTCTTCAATCAGATTAAATGCACTAGTGAAAACGGCATTTTCGTAGGGGGAGACACTCCGGAGAAGGTGCACCATATCTATTTTGATGAAATAGATGTCAAGTTGTTAAAACGTACCGGTTATGAAGGCGGTGTGTATGACAAACGTCCTTGTAACGGAGATGGTTTTGTATATGACAAGACTTATGCTTTCTATCTGGACACCGCTTCGGATATTCGGATTACCGGCTGTAACATTTATTGGGCCTTCCCTCAATTGACACAAGCCGGAGGAGATATCAAAGAGAAGAATACAATACGTGTAAAAATAAACAAGAAATAATTATGACCCACATTCCATTCAAAGTTTCTTTGTTAAGACTGGTCTTCCTGCTGCTGCCCGTGACGGTCGCGGCACAGGAAGCCAGACTTTCTGATTACGTAGATCCCAGAATCGGTTCGGAAGGACTGGGACGGGTATTTATCGGCCCCTCCTGCCCTTATGGTATGGTGAAACCATCGCCCGATTGCACTGTCCATCCCAATAGTGGTTGGCTGCCTATGCCCGAACAAGTTAACGGGTTCTCCCAAGTACACGTCAGCGGGACAGGAGGAGGTCCTAAATATGGCAACATACTTGTCATGCCTTTTGGCAAAGGTATGGATCAGCTCAATCATATAGACTATCGCAAAGATGAAACAATCCGCTTGGGCTATTATGCTACCGAATTCCAGAGAACAGGCATATATACTGAAATAACAACTGCTCCACGCGCCTCATTCTACCGATTCACCTATCCCGAAGATTCCTTAAAATCCCTGTTGGTTGACGCCGGCTTCTTCCTGGGTGAACAACCGACCCCCGATGCCCGCGAAGCACAACAATTTGTAGGTTCGGAAATTCAAATCATATCCGATCACGAAGTAATGGGATATACCCGTATTCGCGGAGGTTGGAATAACGGACGTGCCTACACCGTTTATTTTTATGCAGTAACCGACCATCCCTTTGTACAAACGGCCACATGGAAAGGAAGCCAGATCAGCAATGAACGATACCAGCCAGACTCCCAACAAAAAACCGGAGCTTTGTTGCGTTTCCCTTCTTCTGCAAATACCATTCAACTGAAAGTCGGAATTTCATTTATCAGTTCTCTCAAAGCCAGAGAGAATGTATGGAACGAAATACCTCATTGGTCATTTGAGGACACCCGGCAAGCCTTATTGGCACAATGGGAAAACTTATTGCAACGCATTGATATAGCCTCAAATACACCCGAAAAATATAAGCGTATGTTTTATACCGGTATCTATCATACCATGTTAATGCCTGTAGACCGTACCGGTGAAAATCCATTATGGAGTGATCCGGAACCTTATTATGATGATTTTTATGCTATCTGGGACACCTACCGCACCTCAACTCCACTTATCACACTGATTGACCCTCAAAGAGAAACAGACATTGTACGTTCACTGATCAATATCTATAAACGGGACGGCTACATGCCTGATGCACGAAGCGGAAATTGTAACGGACGGACACAAGGCGGCTCCAACGCCGAAATTGTTATAGCCGATGCATTTGTAAAAGGACTACCAAACATAGATTACCATCTGGCTTTGGAAGCTATGCTGAAAGATGCGACCATACCGCCCGGAGGTAACGAAGAAGCGGAGGGAAGAGGCGGACTGATTCCTTATCTGGAATTGGGATATATTCCATACGGTATTCCCCGAGCCGGAAACCGCACAATAGAATACTCCTATTGTGATTATACCATAGCCTTAGTAGCAAAAGGACTAGGCAAGACAGACTTGTACCAGCAATACTTGAAACAATCTTCCAACTGGAAGAACTTGTGGCGGGCCGATTATGAACATGCAGGAGTCAAAGGATTCATACTTCCCCGGGATAAAGAAGGAAACTGGTTAGACAAAATACCTTTCGGAAACTCCCATATCCAGAAACCCACCTTCACATATACTCCCGTTACCTTTGAAGGTCCTTGGTATACTCCTTGGTGGAACATGTTCTTTTATGAAGCCTCCTCCTGGGAATATTCACTCAGCATTCCGCATGACGTACCCGGACTCATTGAACAATGTGGCGGAAAAGAGAAGTTTGACGAACGGCTGGATATTTTCTTTGACAAGGGTTTCTTCAATGTGAATAATGAACCCTCCTTCCTCACTCCCTGCCTATACCACTGGGTAGGGCGTCCGGATAAAAGCGGCGACCGCATCCATGAAATTATCCAGAAGAACTATAATGACGGTTCTGCCGGTCTTCCCGGAAATGATGACTCCGGAGCCATGTCATCGTGGTTGGTATTCCACATGATGGGGTTGTACCCCAATGCCGGACAAGACTATTATTTAATCCATACCCCTCTACTGACAGAGAGTCGTTTCCATTTACAGGAAGGCAAAACATTCACGATCAAAGCCGAAGGGCTTTCCGAAAAGAACAAGTATATCCGGTCGATATTATTAAATGGAAAGAATTATCCATATTCCGCCATCCGCCATAATGATATCATCAAAGGAGGCGAGTTGGTTTTAAAAATGGGCCCCAGTCCCGGTAACTGGGGGAGCAAGCTATTTCCTGAACCTAAAGAGTAACATACGATGAAGAAAAAACTTTTTATATGCTTTCTGCTTATCGGCAACCTGATGGGAAATGTAATGGCACAAGATATCATTACCAACCCTCTGTTATTTGTATTCAAACTGCATGGACAAACCCGAAAGTACCAATTTACTTTCAATCAGTCCAACGACACCCTTTATCTGCATTGGGGAATTGAAAGAAACACCCGATGGCAATCAGGCAGCTACGCCATGCCCCAAGAAGCTTTAAAAACGGCGGTCAGACTAAGCTTCTTACAGCCGGAAGACGGACAGCATATCTGTCTCCCCATTCAAGAAACCTTTGCCCTACTTTCAGCAACCGCTTTTCAGGAATTGAAAAGCCAAAAGGCATTTCATTATAATCAGACAGAATACCAACTGGCTGATACCAAGTCACAAGCTATGGGCTATTCCTTACTGCATGTAAACGACTCAGTAGACGGATGCGAAATGTGGATTATGGATAATCCGGATTTCCCTCTGATATGGGAAATACAAAATAATCCGCTCGGCATCAATTGGAAAGTAGCTCCCATAGATCTCCCCGCACACAATCTGAAAGAAGAAATCATCCAAAGCCCGGAAAAAATGGGTAGCATCTATTATGCTTATCCCACACCAAACGGCATACAAACTCCGGTACCCGAAGGTTACAGTCCTTTCTACATCAGCCATTACGGACGCCATGGGTCCCGCTGGATGACTTCGGACGAACGTTATCTAGAAGTCATTCGTGTCTTTGATACGTTTCACAATAAATCAGGACTTACCGATTTAGGTGAAGATGTGAGGTTCAGACTCCAGAAAGTATGGGAAAATGCCCGTGGGCGCGGAGGAAACCTGACCCCATTAGGAGAACGACAACATAAAGCCATTGCCAAACGGCTTTATCAACAATATCCCCATATATTCCGGGACAGCACCAACATATCAGCACGTTCGAGCGTTTCCGTACGTTGTATCATGAGCATGTCCGCATTCACAGAACAACTAAAAGAACTAAACCCCTCCCTCCAGATCACCCGCGAAGCCAACCAAAGACACATGGACTACATTGCCTATACTTCACCCGAAGCCGAAAAGCTGGGTTCGGCAAGTGCGCCATGGAGAACAGCTTTCCATACATTCGAAAAAAATCATATTCATCCGGAACGTTTAATCACTTCACTTTTCAAAAATCCCAAAGAAGTCAGGAATCCCCGCGAGCTCATGATGGGACTTTATTGGATTGCTTCCGACATGCAAGATGTAGAGTTGCCTCTATCCTTTTATGATTTGTTTGAAAAAGAAGAATTATTCGGTATCTGGCAGTCTGTGAATTATCGGATGTATATTTGCAATGCCAATGCTCCCGTCAATCAGGGAGCAGCCCCCGAGAGTGCAAAATCTTTATTGAAGAATATTATAGAAAGTGCCGACCGCGCCATCCGTGAAGGAACTCCTTGCGCCACCCTCCGTTTCGGACATGATACCAACCTGATCCGTCTGTTGGCACTCATGCAAGTAGAAGGATGCTCCAATCAAGAAACAGATCCCGACCGATATTACCTGGCCTGGCAAGATTTCCGTGTTTCACCTATGGGAGCCAACCTTCAATTAATCTTTTTCAAGAATAAACAAGGAGAAGTTATTGTAAAATTGCTACATAATGAAAATGAAGTCAAATTACCCATTGACAGCCCTATTGCTCCTTATTATAAATGGGAAACGGTGAAAGCATTCTACAATCATTTATAAACATACAAATTGAGAAACAGCAACTTTCCTTCAAAGTCCAATCTCCCTATTAACTAAGGCTTTTCTTGCCTACAATTAAGCCTTTTCTTACGGTTACCTACTACAGACTCCCTCAATGGACCGTAGAGTCCATTGCAGCAGACTGTATAGTCCACCCAAGCAGACCTTACAGTCCACTGGCGGAGTCTGTAGCAGATGACTGTAAAAAAAAGCTTAACTATATGGAAGAAACGGCTTACACAACCACTCTATTCCGGTTTTATCTTTTTCAGATAATCAGAAGGAGCCATACCGAATTCATCTTTAAAACACTGACGGAAATAGACCGTACTGTTAATTCCCACCTTGAATGCAACCTCTGAAATATTGTATTTCCCTTCTAATAACAGACGTTCCGCATATTGCATCTTTATTTTGCGGATATATTCATTGGTGGAAAGTCCGGTCAATGCCTTCATCTTCCGATATAGGGTAGAATTACTCATACACATGGCGTCCGACAAATAACCGATATCAATTTTCTCAGAAGAAAGACGATCTTCAATCAGCTTGTTAATCTTCTCAAGGAACTCATTATCCAATTTATTCATAGACTCAGTTACTGCCGCACGTTTGTCAATGAGTATGGAATTCGTATTAAAACGCTCTGCCAACAACTTGCGGGATTCAAGCAAATTATGGATACGGCTATGCAACAAAGTAGCACTGAAAGGCTTTGTCAGATAAGAGTCAGCACCTACTTGATACCCTTCTTCCTTATCTTGCAAAGAATCCTTTGCCGTCAGCAAAATAATGGGAATATGGCTGGTACGCAAGTCTTCTTTCAATTTCCGGCACATCACGATACCGTTCATCACCGGCATCATGATATCACTGACTATAATATCAGGAATGCAGCCCAACGCTTGTTCCAAACCTTGTTCACCATTGGCGGCAGTCCTCACTTCAAAATCGTCCGAGAAAGATTCTACAATATAATCACAGATGTCCCTATTATCTTCCACTATCAGCAGAATACGCTTACCACTATGCACAGGTTCTATATTTTCTTCTTTTTCGTCCTTTTCATCGGAAGTTTTCTCCGTCGAGTCAGCATGCAGCACATGAGGATACGTGTTATCCGTCAGCAGACTGACATAAAAAGTACTTCCCACATTCAAAGAACTTTCAACCCTGATCTCCCCCTCATGCAAAACTACCAGGTTCTTTACCAGAGCCAGACCAATACCTGTTCCTGAAGCCTGATGTTCGCTTCCCTCTTGATAATAACGGTCAAAAATATGAGGCAATGCATCGGGAGCAATACCGAAACCGGTGTCACTCACACTGATTTCCGTATGGTGTATATTATTCCGGACCACCTGATGTAATCCTAAAGTTATAGTTCCTTTCTCTGTATATTTTATAGCATTGGAGATCAAATTATCCAGTATAATCGTTACTACCTCCTTATCAAAAAACAAAGACATATCTTCCTGCTCAATCTCAAGACAGAAATCAATCTCAGGTTTCCGGTTCAATTCCTTATACTTCAGTCCGATCTCGTGTACAAGGGCTGCCAGATTGTCACGACTTACACATAATTTCTTGTTTTGGGTTTCCGTTTTTCTGAACTCCAGTATCTGATTAATCAGGTTCAACAACCGGATGGCGCTTTGATGGATAACCGATATTTTCTGTGAATCTTTCCCTGATAAAGAATTACTTTTCTGCATATCTTCCAACGGTCCCAGAATCAACGTCAAAGGGGTACGCAACTCATGTGTGATATTGGTATAGAAACGTAAACGCTCATTATTCAGCTCCTGTTCCTGCTCATGATTTTTCTTCTCCAACTCATAGAGAGACTCCATATCCAGTTTCTTTTTATAGGCATGAAGAATAAAATACAGGACAGAAACACCCGAAAGAATATAAAATAACTTGGCCCACCACGTAAGCCATACAGGCGGGTCAATACGGATATCCAGAGAAGCTATCTCATCCGCCCATTCCTGATTCCGTATTCTTGTCTTTACCTGAAAACAATAATTTCCCGGAGGTATATTACGGAAAGTCACATTATTAGGATCGGTTACTGTATACCATGAATTTTCCAACCCTTTCAACATATAAGCATATTCCACTTGATCGGCCAAGGCATAATTCTGTATATTGAAGGTGACGCTGAAGTTATTTTGCATATAGCTTAAACGTACTTCCGACTGGCCTTCAAGCGCCATCACCTTTTCATTACTGTCCGTATCACGCAACGGGCCGAATATACGCATCTCCGTAATAATTGCAGCAGGTGACTCTCGTTTTTCCAATACCTGATCTGGATTAAAACGGCATAAGCCATTGATTGAGCCAAAATAAAGTGTTCCATCCTTAGCTTCCGCCACACTTCCACTCATGAAATTGCCCATAGGCACATTATCCCAATGATCGTAATTATAGAAAACCTCCTTGTCTTTCAACAAGCAGCTGATACCTTTATTGGTGCTCACCCATATATTTCCATGATTATCTTCCGTAATGGCACGTATATGGACATTGGACAAACCCTCCTCACTGCGATATACTTTATAGTCCCAACTCTGAGAGGATGGAAAACAAACCAGACCTTCTCCCGTTCCTATCCACATTCTGTTCTGACTATCCATATAAACAGTATTGATAGTATTAGAGGGAAAAAGAGAAGTCACGTTAAAAAGTTTAACGCACTGAAAATGTTCATCAAAAACCCCTAATCCTCCTCCGAAAGTACCAATCCATAAACGATTAAGATTATCTTTCGAGATACATCTCACCAGATTATTCTCTACTGTATAATGATCTGCAATGCCTTTATCATGCAAGCGTACCTTATAGATGCCATTACTAGTTCCTATCCATACATATTCTGCATCTTCATACAGTGCACGCACATCTTCCCCTGTTTTATCTTTAGGAAAAATCTGGTGAAAACTTTTCTTTTTCACATCATAAAAATCCACTCCTCCCATAAACGATCCAAACCAAAGGTTTCCTTCCGAATCACAAAGTGCAGCCTGTATGGAATTATCAGTCAAATCACCGGTTTCTTCTTTATAAACCGCCACCCGCTTGCCTTTATCAAATACATTGATGCCTCCCCCATCGGTTCCGATCCATAACTTTCCATCCCTTGCTACGCATACACTACTTGCTGTCTTATTATTCAGGCTACTACCCGAATGCTGGATAGGAGAATAACTATAAACATTAAAATAGGAAGATTCATGGCTAAGAAAATTAATTCCACCTCCCCACATACCAGCCCATACATTTTTAAAGGAGTCCTGAAACAAACAACGTACAGTAGAATTAGAGAGACTGTATTCATCATCCCCTTCCTTTATATATTGAAAACGCACTTGGTCAGGAGAAAGAAACATACGTTGCGTTAAATCCAAAATGGCTATTCCTCCAAATTCCATGGCAATCCAAAGTTTATTCCCATCAAATTGTCTGATATCAAATACGGTATGAGGAACCCCGTCCTCACTATGATGAAAATGGATAAAATTTTCGGCTTCCGGATTGAACAGTGCCAGCCCCCGGTCTGTTCCCAGCCAAATATTACCGCTTAAGTCCTTATAAATGCAAGTTACCCCATTACCTGGCAAACTGACCGGATCTTCAGGGTCATGCATAAAGTTCTTTACTTTTTTATCTTTAAGAGACAACACACTGAATCCATGATGCACATGCCCCATATACAACTTTCCATCTCCTCCATCAACAACCGACCAAATATTATCGCTAGCCAATCCCGGAACTGTTTGAGTATTGTAATGAATGAATTTTCCAGCCTTTTTATCGAAATAATCTACTCCCCGCCAATATGTCGTAATCCAAAGATTACCATCTGTAGCTGCCACAATCTTAGTAACATCATCCGTTATCAGACTTTCGGGGTTCTCGCCATCATGCCTATAGCAAAGAAAAGTGTTATTTACATAGTCATACGCATTCAGACCGGCCCTTTGCGTGCCTATCCAAAGGATAGAATCCTGAGGATCATCCAACAAACAATTCAGTTCATTGCCTGTTATACCCTGCCTTGTCAAATCTTCATTCTTCAAATAAGTAATGAAACGGGTACCATCGAATTTGTTCAACCCTTCCTCCGTGGCAAACCACAGAAAGCCCTGTTTGTCTTGAGCAATGCTCACCACATAATTATTGGATAATCCCTTCTCTATACCAAGCTGCTTAACAGAATAAGGTTGTGCCAATGAAACAACCGACAGCAGCAAGAGCCAAAGTACGAATATCTTTCTCATAGCATCAGTGTACACATTGTTAAATAATATGGTTCAAAAATACAAATAAAGTCTGTATTTTAGATACATAAATCATGCATTGCAAGATTTACCTCCCTTTTCTGCAAGATTTATATCAGGATTTTAATTCTTCTTCACGTACATTTGCACCACTAACGAATTTAATTCGTCCTCTATTAGAGTAGATGTTTAATCTTCAAATACTAATAAAATATGAAAAAGAAACATTTGTATGGTGCCATGTTATGGGCTTTTCTTGTAACTGCAAACCTATGTACGGGATGTAGTGATGATAACGACTACCCCGATGTAGACGGGCAAAATCCAACAATGACATTAGCAACAGACCACATCGAGTCCGGAGCGGGACATCGATTTACTATTGAAGGGACATTAGAAGACAAAGACGGTATTGCTTCTATCAGCCTACAATGTGCCGACCTGCATTTGAACAAGACAATTGATTTAATCGAAATCTATGGTGCTCCGCAAGAGAGTTATGATTTAAGTTATTACTTTGACATAAACCGAAATGAAATCGGCGAACGTTTCACAGTCAAAGTTACTGTAACCGATGTAGGAGGACGCAGTATATCTCAAGATGTATTAATCACAATGGACGGAGATTTTGCAGCTCCGGTATTTTCTGCTGCCCCGGATGCCACTGTTACAGTATTAATGAAAAATGAAACGAAATTCAATCTTCGGTTCACGGCTACAGATGATCGTGCATTGGATTATGTCACAATTAATATTCCAGGTATAGACGGGTTTGACAACC
>ERZ809114.578-NODE-578-length-21902-cov-4.160480_pt1 | contig 21902 bp, 18 predicted proteins | sample MGYA00520519_ERZ809114 | MGnify/ENA primary metagenome ERZ809114 (study PRJEB31570, sample SAMEA3212991) | Homo sapiens | biome: human-gut; feature: human gut; material: fecal | place: Sweden | collected 2011 ...
TTGTAACCCTGCTTCAGGTTCACGCCCACCTCGGACGCGGCTTCCATCTTGAAGCGGTTCATCGCCTCACGCGCATTGGGGTTGACAAGGTTGTTGCTGTTGGAAGTAGCCATTTCGTTTTCCATCTCCTTTTCGTGTTTTGGGTTTCTTGACCCGCTACTATTTTCTGCGGACAGGATGGAAGTATGCAGAGCAGAAAAATGCAATTTTTGCAAGCTCTTTTTTCTCGTATTCTGCTTTCAGTGACCGTTTTATTGGACATATGATGCTGTATATTAGAGACAGAAAATGGTCCCGCTATGCGCGCGGATGATTTGACCCGGAAAGGAGATGCGCGGTATGTACGTTTTGCTGTTTCTGGTGCTCCTGCCTATTGGCGTCTTGATCGAGCTATTGAAGCTCAATAAATAACCGCCTGAGCGGAGCGCGCTGTATATGCGGAGAATTTGTCTGCGCATGCCGAAATACCTTGTGTTGCAAATGATGCGGATGTATAATTGGAACAGCCAACCATTTTTGCTTTGGCGAGCGAGAAAGATGTGATGAAACATGACCTATGAGGCAGTTAACAGCATTAGCACCGAACGCAGTTATGATACGGCGGATGAAGCGGAACGCGTTGCGTGCGCCGTGCGTGCGTTGGTCGCCAAGACCGCGCCGGATGACGCGCAGCTTTGGCTGCCGCTTCTGATCCATCTGCGCGATACGGCGGCAGTCATGGAATATCTGACGGCTCGCTGGCTGCCGGAGCAGTATTGCGTGAGCCTTGGCCTGCAACGGGAGGAGTTTTTCCGTCTGGCGATCCGGGCAGCGCTGCTGCACGATATCGGGAAAGCAATCCCAAATTTCCAGCGCAAAATCACGCTTGAGCAGCCGGAATTGCGTCAACGCTTGGAAGCGGCCGGCTTGGAGATCCGGTTTCAAAAGGGAAAGCAGCTCGATGTGAATGTTCCGCATGCGGCAGCCGGCGCTGAGATCCTGCGCAGCGAAGGATTCACAGATGACCTTGCGGCTGTCGTCGGTGCACATCATGGCAGGACCGAAGAATATATGCTTACCAGCTATTGTGAGAAAACGCCTATTGCGTTTGGCTGGAGCGGTTCGGGTGACAGTGATACGCTGTGGGGCTCTGTCCAGCGGCATGTTATCCGCTGGGCGGAGGATGTGCTCGGATGCGGTGCACCGGCACGCGATGCTGCGTGTTCGGTACCGGCGCAGATGGCGCTGAGCGGCTTAGTGATCATGGCAGACTGGATCGCCAGCAATACGGCCTATTTCCCGCTTATCTCCATGGACGCGCAGCCGGATCGGTATGACCCGCGCCGCGCTGAGCGAGCGCTGCAGAAACTGGATCTGCCGCGGCCGTGGCAAGTCTCTGCCGACTGGAGCACGGCGGACTATTTTCAGCGGCGCTTCGGCTTTTCGGCAAATCCCGTCCAGCAGCAGATGGAGCAAGTCGCAGGGACGGTGAAAACACCGGGCGTGATGATCCTTGAAGCGCCGATGGGACACGGCAAGACGGAGGCGGCACTGGCTGCGGCAGAAATTCTGATGAATCGTTTTGGCCTGGGCGGCGCTGCGTTTTTCCTCCCGTCGCAGGCGACGTCCAATGCAATGTTTACCCGTATGACACAGTGGGCGCGGCATCGGCCGGACGCGGTCCGAGTTGCAGTGGAGCTGGCGCACGGCCAGGCAGAGCTGAACGCGGAATTTGCGTGTCTGGAATCCGGGCACGTGCAGATCGAGCAGGGCGAAGCGGATGCCGACCCGCTGCAGACACATGCCTTCTTCCGCGGCCGAAAGACGAAGCTGCTGGCAAATCTGGTGGTCGGCACGGTGGATCAGCTGCTCATGGCTGCGCTGAACCGAAAACATGTGATGCTGCGCCAGCTTGGTCTGACCGGCAAGGTGGTTATTCTGGACGAGTGCCATGCCTATGATGCGTATATGAATACCTATCTGGATCGTGTGCTGAACTGGCTGGGTGCTTATCATGTGCCGGTTATTTTGCTGTCGGCCACACTCCCGGGGCAGCGCAGGGCAGAATTGCTGCGCGCCTATCTCGGGGTGAAAAAGCCTGTAGATACGGCGATCGCCGCGTGTCAGGACTATCCGTTGCTGAGCTGGACGGAGAATAAGACGGTACATATGGCTGCCGTCTCTGCGCAGGGGTGCAGCCGAGATGTCTGTGTGCAGCGTGTGGAGCAGGAGCAGGCGCTTGCGGCGGCGGGCGAGGCGCTCAAGAGCGGCTGCGTCGGACTGATCGTCAACACGGTCAAGCGGGCGCAGATGCTGCGCGAGGAGCTGCGGCAAGCTTACCCGGATGCGGTGATTTTGATGGATCACTCCCGCTTTCTGGCGCCGGATCGGCTGGAGCATGAGCAGGAAATTTTGCGGTGTGTCGGCAAAAACACAGATGCGCAAATGCGGCGCGGTGTGCTGGTGATCGGCACACAGGTGCTGGAGCAGTCACTGGATTTGGATTTTGATCTGCTGATTACGGATCTGTGCCCGATGGATCTGCTGCTGCAGCGCATCGGCCGTCTGCACCGGCATGCACGCACCAGACCGCAGAGGCTGGAAGTGCCGCACTGCCTGGTCATGGGGGCGCTTGGAGAGCTTGACGCCGGGAGCAAGGCTGTGTACGGCGAATACCTCTTGCTGCGTACGCGGCGGTTGCTGCCGGAGCACATTCGTTTGCCGGAGGACATTTCGCCTCTGGTGCAGCGGACTTATGATGCGATGCGCTTCCCGCCGGAGTCGGATGAGGAGACCAGCGCTGCATATGAGGCCTATCAATATGCGCAAAAGCGCCAAAAGTGCAAGGCGAAGGACTATCTGCTGGCACAGTGTGACGACTATGATTCACTCGTTGGTATGATGGACAATATCGATCAGTTTACAGATCTGCAGGCGCAGGCGGCAGTTCGAGACGGGACAGCTGCCGTTGAGGTACTGGTCGTGCAGCGGTCGGAAGACGGAATGCTGCTGCTCTCCGGGGAACAAAAGGGGATGTGTCTGCGTGCAGATACCCAGCCGAGCGCCGATGAGGCACGCTGGGTCGCGGCGCAGCGTCTGCGGTTGCCGTCGCATTTCAGCGCGCGGTACTGTGTGAATGCAGTGCTGGAAGCGCTTGAGGATCAAACACGCCAGTCTCTGCCGCTGTGGCTGCAGGCGCCAATGCTGGAAGGCGAACTGTTTTTGATCTTAGATGCAGACGGTACAGCACAGCTGGCCGGTAAGACACTGCGATATGACCCGCAAGTCGGATTAACAGAAGAGGAGGAGACGCATGGAACAAATGGAATTCAATCTGCTGGATGAACCGTGGATACGGGTGATGACCGAGGACTGCACAGTCGTGGAGCGTTCGCTGATGCAGGTGCTCTTAAACAGCCACCGGTATCAGCGGCTGGCGGGCGAACTTCCGACACAGGATGTGGCGCTTTTGCGCTTGCTGCTGGCAATTTTGCAGACGGTCTTTTACCGCGTAGATCCGGAGGGTGAGGATGACCCGATCGAGGACCGCGCGGCTGCCATCCGTCGCTGGCAGGCGTTGTGGAACGCCGGTTGTTTTCCGGTGCAGCCGATCCGGACGTACCTGGAGACATGGAAGGATCGCTTCTGGCTTTTCCATCCGGAGCATCCGTTTTATCAAGTCCCAGCTGCGGCGGTGGGGACGGCTTATACCGCTGCAAAACTGAATGGTGAGCTCTCGGAGAGCAGCAACAAGGTTCGTCTGTTTCCGGTTCGAGCGGGCTCTCAGAAAGCGCATCTGAGCTATGCGGAGTCAGCACGCTGGCTGTTGTATTTGAATGGGTTTGATGATACGTCGGCAAAGCCGAAGGGAAAAGGCTTGCCTTCCCCCGGAGCTGGCTGGCTCGGTAAGCTGGGGCTGTTTTTTGCTGAAGGCAGTACACTCTTTGAGACGTTGATGCTCAACCTTGTGCTGTTGCGGGAAGATCGGACGATCTGGACCGAACCGCACCCCGTTTGGGAACGAGAGCGACCAAAGTGTGACGAACGAACAGAGATCGTGATTCCTGATAACCAAGCGGAACTTCTAACGCTGCAATCTCGCCGTCTTTTGCTTGAGCGGGATGAAAACGGCGTGTCCGGCTATCGCCTTCTCGGCGGTGATTTCTTCCAGAAGATCAATGCGACGGCTGAGCAGATGACCGTTTGGGAGCGAAGAAAAGGCAAGGCCAACGAGCCGCCTTATGATCAACCGAAGCGCATGGATCCGGACCGGCTGATGTGGCGTGATTTCGGCATCATTACGGGAGCGGAGGGCACAGGCAGGGCTCCGGGAATCGTACGCTGGATCACACTGCTCAAAAAAGAACGTGTTTTGGAGCGGGATCAGATGATCCATTTTCGTACCGCCGGGGTCAAGTATGGCGATAAGGATTTCTTTGTGGAGGATATTCTGCGGGACTATCTGGATTTTCGGGTCGATCTCTTAGATGATGGCGGCAAGATATGGTCTGCGCTGATTGGGCAGGAAATTGAGAAGACAGAACGCGCCGCGTGGTTCGTTGGCAAGCTTGCAGAAGGAATATTCAAAGCTGAAGGCGGATTGCCAGACAGTGCAACGCAGGCGGCGAGCGTTCGAAGTGCAGCACAGGAATTTTATGCTGCGGTTGATTTGCCGTTTCGCAACTGGCTTTGCTCCATTGATCCGGTGTTGGGGGATACTGAGGAACTGCGTGCCGAAAAAGCCTTGCAATGGCATGAAACGGGTTACCGAATTGCGCTGCAACAGGGCAAGCAGATGGTGCGAAATGCGGGTGAATCAGCGTTTACAGGACGGTGGATAAAGGACAAGAAGACGGATCGAGAGAGTTTCCTGTCATCGTCCACAGAATATGACCGTTTCGTAGGGAGCGTTCGTAAGTGCTTTCAAATAACGAGACCAAATGAGGAGGTAGCTGATGAGTGACCAAAAAGCGAAGGTGAAAAGCTACGTGCGCAGACGGCTGGAATCGTGGCAGCACGAGCCTAATCCGCACCAGATCCGCGCGGATCTGGCAAATTTGCGCCGCGGCATCGGAAAAGCGCCCGGAGACCTGCCAGAGCTCTGGGGGCTGCTGTTTCGGGATTTTCCGGAGGAACTGATGAGCAGCACCGGCGAGCCCACATGGGCTGAATGGGCGGTGTCGGGCGCGCTGACGCTGTATGCGCTGCATCAGCAGGGCGCGCAGCGGTCGATGCAAGCGGACGGTCAGCGGCTGGGCATGGCAATCCGCAAGCTTGCCGGAAACGACACGGATCGGCTCAAAGCAGTGCAGCGGAGATTCAATGCCTTTGCCACTGCGCGGAGTATGCCGGAGTGCCTGCACCACCTGCGTGGACTGATCCAGCTTCTGAGAAGCGAGGACATCCCGCTGGACTATGTGGAGCTGGCCGGAGATTTGTATGAATTCCAGACGCCGGACGGAGCTGCAAGAGTTCGTCTGCGCTGGGGACAGGATTTTTACCGGAATACGTTCCGGACAGAACAGGGAAAGGATGACGACCATGCATAACAACGAGAGAATTTACGTAGACGTCCATGTACTTCAGACCGTTCCGCCGAGTTGCGTGAACCGCGACGATACCGGCAGTCCAAAGACCGCTGTCTATGGCGGCGTGACGCGCGCCAGAGTGTCCAGTCAGGCGTGGAAGCGCGCCATGCGCCTGAAATTCCGGGAGATGCTCTCGGCGGGCGATGTCGGCCGGCGGACGAAACTGGTGGTCGATCTCATCGCCGGAAAGATTCTGGAGCTGCAGCCCGATCTCTCTGAGAAAAAGGCGCAGCAGCTGGCGCAGAAGGTGCTGGAGGCAGCCGGCGTGAAGGTCAAAGAGGATAAGGAAAAACTGAAAACAGGTGCGCTGTTTTTCATCAGCCCCGGTCAGATCCAGGCGCTGGCGGAGATCGCGCTGCAGCCGGAGGACGGTAAGCTCGACAAAGCGGCCTGCCAAGCGGCGCTCAAGACGCTCCCTACGGTAGATCTGGCACTCTTCGGACGCATGGTTGCCGACGATCCGTGCCTGAATTTCGACGCAACGGCACAGGTCGCGCACGCGATCTCGACGCACGCTGTGGAGAACGAGTATGATTATTTCACTGCTGTCGACGACTGTGCGCCGGAGGACAATGCCGGTGCGGGGCATTTGGGCACGGTGGAATTCAATTCGTCCACGCTGTATCGCTATGCGACCGTGAACGTTGAAGACCTCCGGAAAATGCTCGGTCAAAAGACGCCCGAGGCGGTGCGCGCGTTCGTGGATGCGTTCATTCGCAGTATGCCTACCGGCAAGCAGAATACGTTTGCCAACTGGACGCGGCCGGATGCTGTGTACGTGACCGTGCGCAAGGACCAGCCCATCAATCTGGTCGGCGCGTTTGAAAAACCTGTTCGCGCGGGAAATTCCGGTTATGTGGACGGTTCGATCCGCGCGCTGGTGACTTACGCGCAGGAGACATATGCAGATTTTGCCTCTGCGCCGGTGCTTTCGCTCGCTGTAGGCAGCGGTCTGGAGGCTCTGGCCGAGCCGTGCTCTGTGAATGCGCTTCTGGATGCGTTGGAGGCGTGGCTGCAGGGCGGTGAGGAGCGGCAATGAGTACGCTGCTGTTGCGCTTGGCCGGCCCGATGCAATCTTGGGGGACGGACTCGAAATTCGATGTGCGGCGCACCGGACGCGAGCCGAGCAAGAGCGGCGTGATCGGTCTGGTCGCGGCGGCGCTGGGCATCGCGCGGCAGGATCGCCAAGCGCTGCAGACGCTCAATGGTCTCCGCTTTGGTGTGCGCGTTGACCGCGAGGGGGCGCTGCTGCGTGATTTTCATACGGCGCGGCCGGAAAAGGGCACGCCGTATGTGACCTACCGCTACTATCTCTCGGATGCGGAATTTGTGGCTGGGTTGGAAAGCGACGATCGTGCGCTGCTCACGCGGATCGCGCAGGCGCTGCAAGCTCCGGCGTTCCCGCTGTATCTTGGTCGCCGCTCCTGTCCGCCGGTCGGCAGAGTATTTTTGAAGATTTCGGATGAGCCGCTGGAGGCGGCGCTGCGCGCCGATGCACCGCCGGGCGCAACGCGCCTTGTGCTGGACGCTGCGGCAAGTGAGCCGGGCGGGCTTGTACGCGATGTTCCGCTGTCGTTTGATCCGGCGCGCCGGGAGTATACATACCGCCGCGTGACCGAACGCGTGCTGCATGGTGCGGCGGAGCATGATCCTATGGCGGAATTGGAGGATGTGATATGTACCTGACGCAAATGCTTTTGGATCAGAAAAATCGTCAGACGCTGGCTGCGCTGGCGTCGCCGAGTAAATTCCATGGGGCGATCGAGGCGGCGTTTCCCGGCCCGAGGCAGCGAAACCTCTGGCGGATCGACAGCCGCGCCGGTCAGAAATATCTTCTGCTCCTCAGTGAGACACCGCCGGATCTCACGCAGGCTGCGGCTCAGTTCGCGCCGCCGGGGGAGCATTGGCAGACAAAGTCGTATGATCCGCTGCTCACCCGCATTCTGCCGGGCAGCCGCTGGCAGTTTCGCCTGTGTGCAAACCCGACATACAGTATCCCTGCAGGACCGGGGCAGCGCGGGCGCGTCTGCGCGCACAGCACCACGGAGCATCAGCTTGCGTGGCTGCGAAAGCAGAGCGAAAAGCATGGTTTCGCCTTGCAGGATGATGCGTTCACGGTTACAAACGTGAAGTGGTATCGGTTTAAAAAAGGCGGTACAGGCAGCCGCGTGACCTTCTTGGCTGTTACCTATGAGGGGATCTTGGAGGTTCAAGACCCGGAGCGTTTTTGTGCTGCACTCTGCCGCGGAATCGGCTCAGGCAAGGCCTATGGCGCAGGGCTCATGACATTGGTCGGGGCAGGGCAGTCGCATGGCTGACCTGCCCGGTATGATCCGCCCGGAGCTTCAGGCGCTGCCGCAGATCGGTGATCGCATGACATTTCTCTACTTTGAGCACTGTGTTTTGAATCGTCAGGACAGCGCCATTACCGTGACGGATGACCGCGGGACGGTCTTTGTGCCCGCCGCAGCGATCAGTGTCCTGCTCCTCGGGCCGGGGACAAAGGTGACGCATCGCGCTATGGAGCTCATTGGTGACGCAGGTGTCAGTGTTCTCTGGGTAGGGGAGCACGGCGTGCGCTATTATGCCGGCGGCCGGGCGCTGACGCACAAGGCAGGTCTGCTGATCCGGCAGGCCGCCTTGGTCAGCAATACGCGTTTGCGCCTCGGTGTGGTGCGGCAGATGTACAGTATGCGCTTTCCGGGTGAGGATGTGTCCTCATTGACGCTTCAGCAGCTTCGCGGCAGAGAGGGTGCGCGCATTCGCAGTGTCTACCGGCATGCAGCAAAGAAGTGGAATGTTCCGTGGAGCGGTCGGACATATGACCCGGAGAATTTTGACGGCGGCGATGCCGTCAATCAGGCGCTGTCTGCCGGACACGCTTGCCTATACGGCGCGGCGCATGCGGTCATCCAGGCGCTCGGCTGTTCTCCGGGACTGGGGTTTGTCCATACCGGACATGAATGCTCCTTCGTCTATGACATTGCGGATCTGTACAAGGCGGACATTACGATTCCACTGGCGTTTGAACTGGCGGCCACGGTCGACAGCGAAAATATCGGCAGTGAAATGCGCCGTCGAACGCGCGATGCCATGGTTCAGCACCATCTTATGGAGCAGATGGTGCGTGACATCCGAACCCTGCTCTCTGACAGCGGTGAACTGTCTGAGGAAGACAATGCGGTCTATCTTTGGGACGATAGGCGCGGTCAGGTCGCCAATGGCCGCCTGTACGGTGCGGAGGGTGAACCATGATCGTCGTGACGGTGACGGACTGCCCGCCGCGTTTGCGCGGTGACCTGTCAAAATGGCTGCTGGAGATTAATACCGGTGTTTATGTCGGCCAACTGAATCCCCGTGTACGGGAGGAACTGTGGAAACGGATCTGCAAGCATCTTCCCAGAGGACGGGCAACAATGGTGTACTCGGCAAATAACGAGCAGCGGATGTCGTTTCATGTCCATAACACGACGTGGCAGCCCGCTGACTATGAGGGCATCACGCTGATGCGTCGGCCGCTTGCAACACCGCTGCCGGAAGGGGAGAAGCCGCCGCTGAGCAAGTCGGCAATCATCCAAATGGATCGAAACAAGCAGTCGGCCAAGCAACGTCGTGCCAAGCAGCTCGGCTATGTTGTGATCGATGTGGAAACCACAGGACTTGACTGCGACAAGAGCGAAATATTGGAGCTGGGTGCGATCCGTGTGATCGATCATCAGGTCACGGATACGTTTTCGGCACTGGTGCGGCCTGAGCAGCCAATCCCTGCAGAGATTACGACGTTGACTGGCATCACGCAAGATGCGGTGTCGGCGCAGGGGACTGCGCTGCAGCCGCTGTTGGAGCAGTTTTGGGCATTTGTCGGTCAAAGCCCTGTGATGGGGCACAATCTGGATTTTGATTTGGCATTTTTGAAAAAGGCGAGTGCCCGCTTCGGGCTTTCCTTGCCGAATGTGCGCATCCGTGACACGCTGAAGCTGGCGCGCAGAAAAGTTCCCGACCTGCCGGATCATCGGCTGGCTACGCTGGCTGCATATTTTGGCATCGAGTATGCGCAGCAGCACCGCGCGCTGCCGGACTGTATCGCAGCGTTTCAGGTCTATGAGAAACTGAATGAAATCTGATGGCAATGGGATCAAAAGTCCTTATTTTTTAAGGCTTTCTTTAGTCTTTTCCCCGCACACGCGGGGGTGATCCCCGTTTTGTTTGCGCCAGTCTCAATGCCGTCCACTTTTCCCCGCACACGCGGGGGTGATCCCTGAGCGGCTGGAACATCATCGAGCGGAAGGCCCTTTTCCCCGCACACGCGGGGGTGATCCCAACAACGACGGCAGCAACCGAACGTTTTGGTTCTTTTCCCCGCACACGCGGGGGTGATCCCTTTGCGCGGGGCTTTGCGGGCGTTTTTTCGGCCTTTTCCCCGCACACGCGGGGGTGATCCCGAGCACTGGTCGACGTCACCGCGCTGGACGCGCTTTTCCCCGCACACGCGGGGGTGATCCCCAGTCGATTAAGCAGATCACAAAATAACCGTACTTTTCCCCGCACACGCGGGGGTGATCCCAGGTCGTCGATCGACTTGCCGCGCGCATCGTCCTTTTCCCCGCACACGCGGGGGTGATCCCATGCCGTTCCACTGCACGGCCGCGCAGTCTGCCTTTTCCCCGCACACGCGGGGGTGATCCTGCAAGGCGCCCGGCGGAGCGGGACTGGGAGCGCTTTTCCCCGCACACGCGGGGGTGATCCCAAGCAGCTCCGGGAGCAGATCGACCAGGCGAAACTTTTCCCCGCACACGCGGGGGTGATCCTAGCCGATGTGCTTCGGCTCCGGCGCCCGCTCCCTTTTCCCCGCACACGCGGGGGTGATCCTCGCGAAATTAGAGGGGTTAAGTGCCAAACAAACTTTTCCCCGCACACGCGGGGGTGATCCCCTTGTCTGCTTTCCTTCCATCAACCGCCTTTACTTTTCCCCGCACACGCGGGGGTGATCCTTTTGCGCCATGACGGATGCATTAGGTTGCGGGCTTTTCCCCGCACACGCGGGGGTGATCCCAAGGCCACGAGCAATGCTCCCGCATCAACATTCTTTTCCCCGCACACGCGGGGGTGATCCTGCCCGGATTATTACACAATAGCAGATTTTTGCCTTTTCCCCGCACACGCGGGGGTGATCCTGGGAAGGGAGGCTTCTTCCCGCGCGGCGTATCCTTTTCCCCGCACACGCGGGGGTGATCCCGTCGGCGGCGCACGATCTGGTCGCGTCGCACACTTTTCCCCGCACACGCGGGGGTGATCCCTGCGTGGGCTGGATGTTGCATGGTCTGCCATGCTTTTCCCCGCACACGCGGGGGTGATCCCAGGTTGGGAAGAACAGTTGCCTTGTACTGTTCCTTTTCCCCGCACACGCGGGGGTGATCCTCCGGCTATTACATCGGCCGCTACACCGTCGGCCTTTTCCCCGCACACGCGGGGGTGATCCTATGTGGGCGATAATTGCCCGCTTGATATTGAACTTTTCCCCGCACACGCGGGGGTGATCCCATGCATGGCCTATATGCACAGGCTGCCACACTCTTTTCCCCGCACACGCGGGGGTGATCCCTGCACCGAAAGGCCGGGAAGGACGTTGCCACGCTTTTCCCCGCACACGCGGGGGTGATCCCGCCGCCTGCCTGCCCACAAAGCAGATCCAACTCTTTTCCCCGCACACGCGGGGGTGATCCCAGCTCGCTGACCGTGCGCTGCGTGCCGTCCGTCTTTTCCCCGCACACGCGGGGGTGATCCCGCCATAAAGTCCGTGTACAACTGCGCTGTGAGCTTTTCCCCGCACACGCGGGGGTGATCCCCGCTGGTCACCTCAAACCGGCAGTCAACCATCCTTTTCCCCGCACACGCGGGGGTGATCCTTAAACTCTTGATTTTGCTTGCAATGCCTGAAACTTTTCCCCGCACACGCGGGGGTGATCCTCTGACGGCGCAGAAATCTTTCGCGGCACGGCACTTTTCCCCGCACACGCGGGGGTGATCCTTCGGAACGTTCACATCCGACCACAGCCAGGAACTTTTCCCCGCACACGCGGGGGTGATCCTAACGGATGTAGGGCTTGCCGGAAAGGGTTCATCTTTTCCCCGCACACGCGGGGGTGATCCCAGTATGTGGACGCATCCGGTGTGCCGTCCGTAACTTTTCCCCGCACATGCGGGGGAATGGAGGCTGTTTCTTCGGTTAACGGAAAAACCCACGGTGCAATTTGCACCGTGGGTTTTCGTATTTTAAGTTCAAAACCGGCTCAACGGCCGCGTTACAGCTTAGTCACGGACGCTGCAACCGCCTGCTTTTGCACGCGCTCGATGCCGCAGAGCTCCCGCAGCTTGGCAGCCACCTTCGGTCCTTTGTACAGCCTTGTGTCCTCAAACAGCAGGAACGCCTCCTGTCCGTCCGCAGTCACGTAGCTGATGATGAAGACAATTTTCCGAACCTTCTTTTCCTTTTTGCCGAGACCGCTGAGTGCGCCGACAAAAGCGCCGGTGCTCCCAAACAGCAGCCCGCCGGCAAACGCGCGTGCGATGGGGGATTTCTCCTTGAGCTGCAGCTGCGTTTTCGAGCCGTAAAAAATATCGGTGATCTGACTGTAGGCGAGCGTCGCCGTTTTCTTGTTTCCGATGGCATTTTGCAGTTCGAGATGATCAGGGAAGAGCGCGACGTCCACCGCATTGCCTTTCTTGAACTGACCGAGATCTGTCTCTATACTGAAATAATCGCTGATGATGCTGCCTTTTTTACTTTTGAAGAATCCCATAGCTGCGTCTCCGTTCTTTCTCACCTGTATTTTACAGTTTTTTCGCTCGTTCTGCAAGACCTGATGTGAAAAGTGGACCCGATGCCGTCACAGCGGTGTGCATAAATATGCGCCGGACGCGTGCTGCGAAACCGTAACTTGACACGGGCGGGATATCGGTATAGAATTTAGCATGCTATTTTGGCGTTTTGTACGTATTTGTACGGCGCCGGCATAGAATTGCGATAACGATGACTTTTCAAAATAATAAGGAGAACCGACTATGTGTGGAATCGTTGGATACGTCGGCGCGCAGCAGGCTGCGCCGATCCTTCTCGAAGGGCTCCAAAAGCTCGAATACCGCGGTTATGACTCGGCCGGCATCGCTGTGCTCGACGGCAGCACGATCGAACTGGCCAAGGCCTGCGGCGTGATCAAGAACCTTTTTGCCAAAACGCATGATGGTGAGGATCTTCATGGCTACATTGGCCTCGGCCATACGCGCTGGGCAACGCACGGCGCACCGACGGAGGCAAACGCTCACCCGCATGTGAGCAACGACGGCAAGTTCGCCATCGTGCAAAACGGCATCATCGAAAACTTCATGGAGCTGCGAGAGATGCTCAAGGCCAAGGGCTTTGTGTTCCATAGTGAGACGGATACCGAGGTCATTGTGCACCTGCTGGATATGTATTATACCGGCGACGGCAATCTCAAGGACACTGTGCTCAAAACACTTGGCCGCCTGGAGGGCAGCTATGCGCTCGGCATCCTGTGCGCCGATTGCCCGGATCAGCTTTTCATCGCGCGCAACGGCTGCCCGCTCATTATCGGCGTCGGCGCGGGCGAGAACTTCTTTGCCTCCGATGTCACGGCGCTCGTGTCGCACACGAAAAACGTGATTTACATTGAAGACGGCGAGCTTGCTGAAGTGCGTGCCGACAGCTACACGGTCTTTGACTGCACCGGCAAGCCGATCGAAAAGCCCGTTTCCCGCGTCGCGTGGGACATTGAGGCGGCCGAAAAGGGCGGCTATGAGCACTTTATGCTCAAGGAGATCATGGAGCAGCCGCGCGCCATCAAGTCCACGCTTGACCCGCGTGTGAAGGATCACCGCGTCGTGTTTGACGAGCTGAAGATGACCGATGCACAGCTCATGGGCTTCAACAAAATTATGATCACGGCCTGCGGTTCGGCGTTCTATGCCGGTCAGGCGGGCAAATACGCGCTCGAAAAGCTCACGCACATCCCGGTCGATGCCGACCTCGCGAGCGAGTTCCGCTACCGCGAACCGATCGTCGACGAGCACACGCTCATGATTATCATCTCGCAGTCCGGCGAGACGGCGGACACCATCGCCGCCATCCGCGAGGCGCAGGGCAAGGGCGCTTATGTGCTCTCGATCGTCAACGTCGTCGGCAGCACGATCGCCCGCATCTCGGACGATGTCATTTACACATGGGCCGGCCCGGAGATTGCCGTTGCGACCACGAAGGGCTACACCACGCAGGTGTCGGTGCTGTATCTGCTGGCGCTCTATCTGGGCGAGAAGCGCGGCTGCCTGAGCAGGGAAGAGGCGGCAAAGCTCACGGACGATCTCATGATCCTGCCGCAGATGGTGCAGCGCGCCATCGATCTCAACCCGCAGATCGCTCAGCTTGCCGAGCGCTACAAGAATAACCCGTCGCTGTTTTTCATCGGCCGCAATGTGGACTACGCCGTCTGCATGGAGGGCTCGCTGAAGCTCAAGGAGATCTCCTACCTGCACTCGGAGGCCTATGCTGCGGGCGAGCTCAAGCACGGCACGATCGCGCTCATTGAGGAGAACCGTCTCGTCATCGCTGTGGCGTGCTACGAGCCGCTGTTTGACAAGACCATGAGCAACGTCAAAGAGGTCAAGGCGCGCGGTGCGCGCGTGCTCGGCGTGGCGCTCGAGGGCAATCGCGCCATCTATTCCGAGGCGGACGATGTGATCCTCGTACCGCGCATGGACGACCTGTTCGTCGTCCCGGCGGAGATCGTGCCGCTGCAGCTCTTTGCATATTACGTCGCAAAAGCCAACGGCTGCGCGATCGATAAGCCGAAAAACCTCGCGAAATCCGTTACTGTCGAATAAGGAGAGCGTCATCCATGCCGAATCAGTCTGTCATCGTCCTCGATTTTGGAGGACAGTATAATCAGCTCATTGCGCGCCGTGTGCGCGAGTGCAATGTCTATTGCGAAGTCAAGCCGAATACAATGACCGTGGATGAGATCCGTGCCTTTGACCCCATCGGCATCATCTTCACCGGCGGCCCGCAGAGCGTGTACGCTGAAGGTTCGCCGCAGGTAGATCCGGAGATCTTCCGGCTCGGAATCCCAATCCTCGGCATCTGCTACGGCTGCCAGCTCATGGCGCAGTATCTCGGCGGGGAAGTGACCGCTGCCGGAAAGGACACCGCACGCGAGTACGGCAAGACGCAGACCTGGTTCGATACTGACTGCCGTCTCTTCCGTGGCTTGCCGGAGCAGAGCATCACGTGGATGAGCCACGGCGACTATATGGCCAAGGTGCCGGAGTCGTTCCGGCTCGTGGCGCACTCGGATGCCTGCCCAACGGTCGGCATCTGCGACGAAGCGCGCGGGTTTTATGGCGTGCAGTTCCACCCGGAGGTCAATCATACCGAGTATGGTCGGGCCATGCTGCGCAACTTCCTCTATGAGGTCTGCGGCGCGACCGGCGAGTGGACGATGGGTGACTTCATGCGCAAGTCCATTGCGGACATCCGCGCCAAGGTCGGCGACGGCAAGGTGCTGCTGGCGCTTTCCGGCGGCGTGGACTCCTCCGTTGCGGCGGCGCTGCTGGCCGAGGCCGTCGGCAGCCAGCTCACGTGCATCTTTGTCGACCACGGTCTGCTGCGTAAGAATGAGGGCGACGAGGTCGAGGCCGCATTCAAAAGCTGGGATATCAATTTCGTGCGTGTCAACGCGGAAGAGCGCTTTCTCACGCGCCTGAAGGACGTCTCCGATCCGGAGACGAAGCGCAAGATCATCGGTGAGGAGTTCATCCGCGTCTTTGAGGAAGAGGGCAAGAAGATCGGCTCGGTCGACTATCTGGCTCAGGGTACGATCTATCCCGACGTGATTGAATCCGGCACGAATGTTGCCGCCGTCATCAAGAGCCACCACAACGTCGGCGGCCTGCCGGACTTTGTGGATTTCAAGGAGATCATTGAGCCGCTGCGGCTGCTGTTTAAGGACGAGGTGCGTGCGCTTGGCCGCGAGCTTGGTCTGCCGGAGTATCTGGTCATGCGCCAGCCGTTCCCAGGGCCGGGTCTGGCCATCCGCTGCCTCGGTGCGGTGTCCAAGGATAAGCTGGACATCCTGCGCGACGCGGACTTCATCTTCCGCGACGAGATCGCCAAGGCACATCTTGAGCAGACGATGAATCAGTACTTCGCGGTGCTGACGAACATGCGCTCTGTCGGCGTCATGGGCGACGGACGTACCTATGACTATACGCTCGCGCTGCGTAGCGTCACGACGACGGACTTCATGACTGCCAACTGGACGCGCATCCCATATGATGTGCTCGACCGCGTCTCTGTGCGCATTGTCAACGAGGTCAAGGGCATCAACCGCATCGTCTACGATATCACCTCCAAACCGCCCGCCACGATCGAGTGGGAATAAAAAACGGAAGCCGAAAAGTCCAGTCATACCAACGGTTTTCCGGTTTCGCCCACCCGTTTTGATAACACTTTGATAGCACTTCTTCCAAGTGCCATTATTCTGAAATTCCGAGGGTTTCGGGGTTACAGATGATTTCCGGCGGCTTGGACGAAGCACAGAACCATATTTTAAGCCCGTACCGATGGGTCTACATCGGTACGGGCTTTTTGTCGTTCTGGGTTATTTATCATCTTTCAGCCGGTCTTTGAAAGCTTTCAACATCACATCACTGAGCTGCTGGGACGGGACTTTCACATAGTCGGACGCTTCGTCGTATTTCGGGTAGTTATAACGCCATTTGTCGTAGTCCTCCCGGTTGATTTCGCCGTTGCGATATTTTTCGGCCTGTTCAGCCCACGCAGTGAGCATTTCGGATAGCTCGGCAGCGTCCTTCCCCTTCCGAGGGTCAACACGCAGGGAAACGCCATTCTCGCCGGTGTCCACCGTCAGACCGTAGCGATCCTCCAAGGTAAACAGCGTGTGCATCAGGCCGAGATAGCTGTCAATGTCCGGCACGGACAGTGCCAGCGGTGAGACACCCAGCGCACCGGCAAGGCTCTCCGTCAGCTCCGCCTTGGGCGTTCTGCTGCCGGATTCATACTGCGCCATACGGATGTCAGCGGTCTTTTCCGGGAAACCGACCACCTGCCCCAAGTATTTTTGCGTCATTCCCCGCAGATTGCGGAAGAACCGAATTCTCTCACCGATTGCCATAGCGATTACGCTCCTCGTTTTGATACTGTGCGATCAGCATAGCATATATCGTTAGCGTTCGTCAAGATAGCAGAAGCAAAAAAGTTTAATTTTTCCCCTGATGCTATTGACTTTACGGAATATGCTTAGTATAATAGCTGTAGCAAATAGCGTTAAGCTCTTTGCAAACAACTGAATATCTGTCGTGCGTCACGGTAAAGTGCTTTTGCGTTACTCTTGACAAGAGTAACAGAACCCCCGGCTGCGGCCGGAAAGAGAGAGGAAGTGAGATTTTATGAAGAGAACGATCAGCGCCGAGGTCGGTAAAGGCTCTGTTAGCCATAACAGCCGCAAATTTCGGGCAGAGAATGTGGACGGAAGCCGCACACACCTGAACATCGACTACTGCAATGAGCGCATTCAGACTGTGTACTACCAGCTTTTTGATGAAGCTCTGAAACGCTACAACGAGAAGCAAGCCCGTGCAGATAGGCGCATTTCAAATTACTACGAGAAAATCCGTTCCGGCAATCAGGAGAAGCCCTTTCACGAGATCATCCTGCAAATCGGAAATAAAGAAGATATGCTCTCCATGGTCTCGACGCGCGAACTCGTCACGGAGGACACGCCCGAAAACCGCGAGCAGGCGTATTACGACATGGCCTGGCTGACCGAGAACATGATCATGCGCAACCGTACCCACGGCGGCTACAAGGTCCTGCTCGACGAGCTCTGGGAGTACTGCGAGCAGTTCAACGCCGACATGGTCATCCTCTGGGAGCACATGAGCTGCAAGGCGCTCGACGGCATGCACGGTCTGTTTGAAGAGCGTGCCCGTGAGCACGGCATCCACCTCGTCTGGGTCACGCACGATCTGTTCGACCCGCGTGTCATCTCGCGGCAGGGCGTGCGCCAGCAGGTCAATGACTATATGCGCACCGTCATGCAGGAAGAGCCCGTGGATCCGAGCCTGGAGATCCTGAAGGACGACAAGTCCTGGTAATCAGAGAGGAGATCGAACATGAACAATCTGAAAAGCAAGATGCTCAAGGCCCTTATGGGTGTATCGCTCGGCGCACTCGGCGCGTTCGTGGTCACGTTTGTCATCTATTTCTGGAACCTGGACATGAAGCTGACCTCCGTCATGGAGGGCATTCTGCTCAAGCACTACGACAAGATCGACCGCGACCAGCACCTGTGATTCCAAAATTTTTCAGCGTCCGTCTGCCATTGCAGACGGGCGCTTTTTGCGGCCGTTTTCGCGTGTAAACAATTTGTGACGTCACTTGACGATTCAAAATATTATCGCTATAATGCGTAGCGTGCTACACATTCGGAGGTGTATCATGGAGCAATTCCAAATCGGATGTCTATTAAAAATGATCACGGATAAGATCAAAATGCGGGCGGATGCGAATCTGGCGCAGCAGGGGCTGACGCTGACGCAAAGCCGTGTACTGGGCTATCTGAACCACAACGGCGGGCAGGCGACGCAAAAGGAGATCGAAGGATTCCTGCAGGTGTCACACCCGACGGTGGCCGGCATCATCGGCCGCATGGAGCAAAACGGCTTTGTGTACTGCTGGCTCGACCCGGCAGATAAACGCAGCAAGATCGTCTGCCAGACGGAGCGTGCTGCCGCGATCGCGCAGGATATGCACGCCACGATCCAGGCAACGGAGCAGCAGATGCTGCGCTCGCTGACGCCGGAACAGATCATGTCGCTGGAATCGACCCTGCGCACGATCTATGCCGACCTTGGCTGACCGGTCCGTGATTCAGGAAGGAGGAAATCCATGCTTCATACCTTGTCCCGTAGCCTGCAGGAAAACAAAGGCCCCGCGCTCGTGACGGTTCTGCTCTCGGCGCTGGAGGTCGTGTTCGAGATCGTGATCCCGCTGTATATGTCCAACCTCATTGACTTCGGCATTGAGGGCGGCAGTATGGCGGCAGTCTGGAAGTTCGGTGCATTTTTGCTGCTGCTGGCGGCGTTCCAGCTCGCGACCGGCGTGCTCGCGGCGCGTATCGCGGCGCGCGCTTCGGTCGGTTTTGGAGCAAACCTGCGTGAGGACATGTACAACAATGTGCAGACCTTTGCGTTTTCCAACATCGACAAGTTTTCCACCGCGTCCATTGTCACGCGCCTGACGACGGACGTCACGAACGTGCAGAATGCCTTTCAGATGCTCATGCGCATGGCGATCCGCTCGCCGGTCATGCTGATTTTTTCCATGATCGTGTCGTTCCGCATCAGCCGTGATATCTCCATGACGTTTCTCATCATTCTGCCGATCCTCGCGGTGGCGCTGTTTTTCATTATCCGCAGCGTATTCCCGGTTTTCACGCGCGTGTTCCGCACGTATGATGAGCTCAACAACGTCGTGCAGGAAAATGTCCGCGGTATCCGCGTCGTCAAATCCTTTAATCAGGAGCAGCACGAGATCCGCAAGTTCGGCGCCATTTCCGAGCGCATCTATCAGGACTTTTCCAAGGGTGAGCGGCTTATCACGCTCAACGCGCCGCTGATGCAGTCGTGCATCTATGCGTGCATGATCATCATCTCCTGGCTCGGCGCTAAGGCCATCATCGCCAGCGGCAACGATCCGGCGCTCGGCCTGACGACCGGCAACCTCACCGCGCTCATCACCTACGCCATGCAGATCCTCTCGAGCCTGATGATGCTGTCCATGGTCTTTGCCATGCTGACGATCTCGCTTTCGTCCGCGCGCCGCATTGCCGAGGTGATCGAGGAAAAGACGGACATTCAAAATCCGGAGCACCCGGTCATGGCCGTGCGCGACGGCGCCATTGATTTTGACCATGTGAGCTTTGTCTACGCATCCAAGGCGGATAAAAAGGTGCTCGATGACATTGACCTGCACATCCGCTCCGGCGAGACGATCGGTGTTATCGGCGGCACGGGCGCATCCAAATCTTCACTCGTGCAGCTCATCCCGCGCCTGTATGATGTCACTGCCGGAAAGCTGACGCTCGGCGGCGTGGACGTGCGCGACTATGATCTGGAGACGCTGCGCAACGCCGTCGCCATGGTGCTGCAGAAAAACGAGCTGTTTTCCGGCACGATCAAGGAGAACCTCCGCTGGGGCAATGAGAATGCCACGGACGAGGAACTCCGGCACGCCTGCGTGCTCGCGTGTGCGGATGAGTTTATCTCCGCCATGCCGGACGGTTATAACACCTATATCGAGCAAGGCGGCACAAACGTCTCCGGCGGCCAGAAGCAGCGTCTGTGCATCGCCCGTGCGCTGCTGAAAAAGCCGAAGGTGCTTATCCTCGATGACTCGACAAGCGCTGTCGATACGCGCACGGACGCGCAGATCCAACAGGCCCTTTCCGCCTATATCCCGGAGACGACGAAGATCATCATCGCGCAGCGCATCAGTTCCGTGCAGAACGCGGACCGCATCGTCGTGCTCGACGATGGGCATATTGCCGATGTTGGCAGCCATGAGGAGCTGCTGCACACGAGCGAAATTTACCGTGAAGTCTATGAGTCCCAGCAGAAGGGAGGCGAGGACGATGCCTGAACGCCCAAAGTTGGATTCCCAGACGCTCAAGCGCCTGCTGTCGTATATGCGCGCTTACAAGGGCACGCTCGTGCTCGTGACCATCTGCATTCTGCTCAGCGCGGTCGCCGGTGCGGCCTCGTCCATGTTCCTGCAGAAGCTGATCGACGGCTATATCGTCCCAATGCTCGGTACGGCGTCGCCGGACTTTTCCGGCCTGATCCGCGCACTGGTGACGATCGGCTGCGTGTATCTCGTTGGCACACTGGCCACGTGGCTGTATAACCGCCGCATGGTCACGATCGCGCAGGGCACGCTCAAGCGTATCCGCGACGAGATGTTTGAGAAGATGCAGCGTCTGCCCATCCGCTATTTTGACGCGCATACGCACGGCGACATCATGAGCCTGTATACGAATGATACCGACACGCTGCGCCAGATGATCGCGCAGTCCATGGCACAGCTCGTGTCGTCGGTGTTTACGCTGACGGTCGTGTTTTTCTGCATGCTGTATATCAGCGTCTGGCTGACGCTGATTGTGTGCGCTGTCATGGCACTCATCCTTGTGTTCGTGCGCAGGCTCACCGGCCGCATCGGCGGCTACTTCATGGCACAGCAGAGGGCACTGGCAGATCTCAACGGCTATGTCGAGGAGATGGTCAACGGCCAGAAGGTCGTCAAGGTGTTCTGCCACGAAGAGCAGAGCAAGGAGGAGCTGCACCGCCGCAACCGTGTCTGGGCGGAAAACGCCGCGCGCGCCAGCGGCATGGCCAACAGCATGATGCCGATGATGAATGCTGTCGGCTACCTGCAGTATGTCATCATCGCCGTCATCGGCGGCACGATGGCCATTGCCGGCACGCCGAACCTCGGCCTGACCGGCATGAACACGCTCACGCTCGGTATGATCGCATCGTTCCTGACGCTCTCACGCGGATTCACCAACCCCATCTCGCAGATCTCCAACCAGTTCAACTCCATCGTCACGGCACTGGCCGGTGCGTCGCGTATCTTTGCATTCATGGATGCCGAGCCGGAAACGGATGACGGCTATGTGACGCTCGTCAACGCCAGAGAGGAAAACGGCGCGCTCGTTGAGGCCGACCACCACACCGGCCTCTGGGCGTGGAAGCACCCGCACGGCGACGGTACGGTCACGTACACGAAGCTTGAGGGCCGCGTCGTGTTCGACCATGTGGACTTTGGCTACACACCGGATAAGGAAGTCCTGCACGACATCACGCTCTATGCCGAACCGGGCCAGAAGGTGGCCTTTGTCGGTGCGACCGGCGCCGGCAAGACAACGATCACGAACCTCATCAACCGCTTCTATGACATTGCCGACGGCAAGATCCGTTATGATGGCATCAATATCAATAAGATCTGCAAGGCCGATCTGCGCCGCAGCCTCGGCATCGTGCTTCAGGACGTGAACCTCTTCACCGGCACCGTCATGGAAAACATCCGCTACGGCAATCCGGACGCGACGGATGATGACTGCATCGCGGCGGCAAAGCTTGCCAACGCCGATCACTTCATCCGCATGCTGCCGGACGGCTATAACACTGTGCTCAAGGGCGATGGCAGCGGCCTGAGTCAGGGCCAGCGTCAGCTGCTGAGCATCG
>ERZ809114.607-NODE-607-length-21016-cov-5.594676_pt1 | contig 21016 bp, 13 predicted proteins | sample MGYA00520519_ERZ809114 | MGnify/ENA primary metagenome ERZ809114 (study PRJEB31570, sample SAMEA3212991) | Homo sapiens | biome: human-gut; feature: human gut; material: fecal | place: Sweden | collected 2011 ...
AGATCCGCGACAACCTGCCGCTGATGGCCGACCTTTCGAAGAAGTTCCCCGGCCACCAGTTCGTCGTCGCGGGCGTGTCGTGGCTGGACAGGGCGCTTTACGAACAGTACATGGCCGGCAGCGACATCCGCTACGTCTGCGACCAGACCTACGAAACGCTCGCCGCGGCCGAAGCCGCCGTGGTGACCTCCGGTACGGCGACGCTCGAAACGGCGCTGCTCGGCATTCCCGAAGTGGTGGTTTACAGAACGTTATGGTTTCAGGTTAAACTACAGCCTTACGTATTGAACGTGCCTTGGGTGTCGCTCGTGAACCTCAACCTCGGCCGCGAGGCGGTTGCGGAGATCATCCAGTCGGGGCTCGACATCACGCGCGCCGAGCGCGAACTGCGGGCCGTCGTCGAAGGCGGCTCCAAGCGCGAAAAGATGCTCTCCGACTTCGACGAATTACGCAAAGTTATCGGAGGGCCCGGCGCCAGCGACCGTTTCGCCGCCCGGATGGTCGCAGAGCTGCATGCGACCGAAGCACAATAACCTGAAGTTATGGACGAAATTTTCATACACATCCTCACCGGCGTATTCCTGATCGTCGTCGGACTGCTGGTCAAGCGGTTTCCGATGCTGATTGCGGGCTACAACACCATGCCTGCGGAGAAGAAGAAAAACGTCGATGTCGCAGGGCTGTCGTCGTTCATGCGGCGGCATCTGGTGATTATCGGGGCGTTATGGGTTTTACTTGCAGCAGTCCTGAACCTGACCGGCCAGCAGGATGCCCTGCCGGTCGTCTATGTAATTTACCTTCCGGTCTACGTCGTCTGGATGCTGATCCGGGCACAGCGGTACGATCACAACAAACAGTAACGGAAAACCATGAAAATCATCTGCATAGGACGCAATTACGCCGCACACGCCGAGGAGCTGAACCACCAGATAAGGGGCGGGGCGGAAGACCCGGCCGAACGGTCTCGGCAAGCCGGGGGCGGAGCGGATACTCTGCCGGAACGGAACCGGCCGGGCTGCGGGGAGTGTTCCCCGGAGCCAATCTGGTTCCTGAAACCCGACACGGCGCTGCTGCGCAACAACGACCCGTTCTACATCCCCGCATTTTCGCAGGAGGTGCATTACGAGTGCGAGCTGGTGGTGCGCATCGACCGCGTAGGAAAGAGCATCGCCGAGCGTTTCGCACACCGTTATTACAAGGAGGTGGGGCTTGGCATCGACTTCACGGCCCGCGACCTGCAGCGGCAGGCCGCCGCCGAAGGTCTGCCGTGGGAGCGCAGCAAGGCGTTCGACCGCTCGGCGGCGATTTCGCCGGAATTCGTATCTTTGCAGGAGCTGGGCGGCGACGTGCAGAAGCTGCGCTTCACGCTGGAGGTGAACGGCCAGACCCGCCAGACGGGCGACACGCGGCAGATGCTCTTTACGGTGGACCGCATCATCGCCGCCGTATCGCGGTACATGACCCTGCGCATGGGCGATTTGATCTACACCGGCACGCCGGCCGGCGTGGGACCGGTCAGCCCCGGCGACAACCTGCGGGCCGTGCTCGAAGGGCGCGAACTGCTGAATTTCGACATACGCTGACGGCGCGGAGACAGACTCCGCACCGATAAAAAGACGATTATGCGCCCTTCGTTCCGACGCTCCGCATCGCCGGTTTCGCCGCACGGCGGCAGGAGGCCCTTCCGGGGCGGACCGGATTTGCAAACGCCGCCAAAGGCGGCGGCCGGGAGGCGATACGGCAAAAACCGCATATAACATTAAATAATAAAGACCCTAAAAACAAGACCATGCTGCTGAAAGATAAACTCGAACCCTACCGCCTGCTGCTGGCGTCGCAGTCGCCGCGGCGGAGGGAGCTGATGACGGGCTGCGGCCTGCCCTACGAACTGGCCCCGAAATACGAGTGCGAGGAGATTTACCCCGGCACCCTGCCCGCCGGAGAGGTGCCGCTGTTCCTCTCGCGGCTCAAAAGCGAGGCCTACCCCGCACCGCTCGGAGCGAACGACATTCTGCTGACGGCCGACACGGTGGTGATCTCCGACGGCGAGGTGCTGGGCAAGCCCTGCGACCGCGGGCAGGCCGCGCAGATGCTCCGCCGCCTTTCGGGACGCCGACACACGGTCGTTTCGGGCGTGACGCTGCGCACCGCCGGCCGCATGCACACCTTCTCGGCCGAAAGCGGCGTCTGGTTCCGGCCCCTCTCGGAGGAGGAGATCGGCTACTACCTCGACACCTTCGCCCCCTACGACAAGGCGGGGTCCTACGGCATTCAGGAGTGGATCGGCTACGCCGCCATCGAGAAGATCAACGGCTCGTTTTACAACGTCATGGGACTGCCGATCCAGAAAGTTTACGTCGAATTGGAAAAATTTCTGCAATAATGAAACGCACACTGCTTACCCTCATCTGTTCGCTTTTCGCACTCGCGGCCTCGGCCGACGAGGGCATGTGGCTCCCAAGCCTGATTTCGCAGCGCATCGACGACATGCGCGCCAAAGGTTTCCGGCTCACGGCCGAAGACATCTATTCGATCAACAAGGCTTCGATGAAAGACGCCGTGGTGCTGTTCGACGGCGGCTGCACGGGCGAGCTGATCTCGGCCGAAGGACTGCTGCTGACCAACCACCACTGCGGTTACGACGCCATACAGTCGCATTCGAGCGTCGAGCACGACTACCTGACCCACGGATTCTGGGCCATGTCGCGCGCCCAAGAGCTGCCCAACGAGAAGCTCAACGTGAAATTCCTCGTCCGCATGGAGGAGGTGACCGACCGGCTGGCCGCAGGCCAGACGCAGGAGGAGATCGTCCGCAGAGCCGAGGCCGAAGGCAAGGGCTACAAGGCCGCCGTGGAGCAGATGTATTACGGCAACCAGCAGTTCCTGTTCGTCTACGAGCAGTTCGACGACGTGCGTCTGGTGGCCGCCCCGCCCTCGTCGATCGGCAAGTTCGGCGGATATGGCCCCGCCACACGGGCGACTTCTCGCTGTTCCGCATCTATGCCGGCAGGGACAACAAACCCGCGGCCTATTCGCCCGACAACGTGCCCTACAAACCCAAGCGGCATTTCAAAATCTCGACCGCGGGGGTCGGAGAGGGCGACTTCACGATGATTTACGGCTTCCCCGGCAACACGCAGGAGTACATTCTCTCGGACGCCGTGGCCTACATCGCCGAGCGTTCGGACCCGGCGAAAATCGCCGTCCGCACGGGCCGTCTCGACATCATCTCGGCGGCGCAGCAGAGCGATCCGGCGCTGCGCATCCACTACGCCGCCAAGCACGCCTCGATCGCCAACGCATGGAAGAAATGGCAGGGCGAAGTGCTGGGCATCAACCGGCTGGGCACGGTGGCTTCGAAGCGCGCCTACGAAGAGGACTTCGCGGCGTGGGCGCAGGACAAACCCGAATACCGCAGCGTCGTGGCCGACCTGAAGGCCGAATACGCCCGCATCGCGGACGCCTACTTCGCACGCGAGATCACCCGCGAGACGCTCGACGCCCTGCCCAAGCGCTACACCGCCGCGGAGCGGGCCGAAGCGGTCTTCGCACAGCGCGAAGCGACCGAGCGCGCCCTTTACAGATACCTCTTCGGCGAGTACGCGCGCCGCTGTCCAGTCCAGTATCAGGCGCCGGAGTTCCTCGCGGGCGCAGCAGCCGCAGGATCGCCCGAAGCCTTCGCCGAACGGATTTTCAGCGGCGTATGGGAAGGCTCCGACACCACGGCGGTCAATACGCTGGCCAGAGGCGCCAAGCGGATGCAGGACCATATCGAATGGCTGCTGGGCACCCGCTCGCTGCGCAACCTCAACAGCGCACGGCTCAACGAACTCTACACCGCCTACATCAAGGGACTGCGCGAGTGGGATGCCGGGCGGGCGTTCTTCCCCGACGCCAACCTGACCCTGCGCGTGGCTTACGGACACGTGGCGGGGTACGAATACGCCGACGGCGAGTATCACAAGCCCCGGACCACGATCGACGGCATCATCGCCAAGGACAACCCCGACATCTACGACTACGACATTCCACAGGCGCTGCGCGACATCCACGCCTCGAAGGAGTACGGACGCTGGGCCACGCGGATCGACGGCCGCACGACGGTGCCCGTCTGCTTCCTCGCCACGAACCACACCACGGGCGGCAACTCCGGATCGCCGATCCTTAACGCACGGGGCGAGCTGGTCGGCGTGAACTTCGACCGCACATGGCGTTCGACGATGAGCGACGTGGCCTTCGACGAGACGATCTGCCGCAACATAGCCGTGGATATCCGTTACGTGCTGTTCGTGATCGACCGCATCGGCGGGGCGGGCTATTTGTTCGGCGAAATGGACTTCGGCAAGAGGAAATAGAAAAATATCGCTACCTTTAGCGGATAAAAAATTCGACAGATGAGAATAATTCACTGCGCATGGGCCGCCGCGCTCCTTTCGGCGCTGGCGGCGGGTTCCTGCGCCAAAGATACGGCCGGGAACGGCGGCACGGGAACCACGGAGTCGTACAACGACAAGATAGACAGCTATCTGGCTGAACGCTATCTATGGAACAGCGAGTATGGGCAGATGACCCGCGACCTGACGATCGAATACGCCGCCGACAATGACAACTTCCTGACGAGGACCCTGCTGGGGATGACCTCCAACACCCTCGACAAAAAGAGGTATACGAACGGCACGGGACAGAATTATTACAAACTCTACTCCTACATCACCCGCAAAGCCCGGAGCCGCGCGGCCACGGGGCCGAAAACGCGCGGCGTCAATCACGGCGTCCGCAAGGAGACGGAATACGGGTTCGGATTCGCCCGGCTGGGGGTGGTCCGGTTCTCCAACACGGGGAAGGCCGGGTTTTACGTGATGGCGGTATATCCCGGCTCCCCGGCAGACAGGGCGGGATTCAGACGGGGTACGATCTTCTCGGAGATAGACGGCGCCGAGATCGCCGATTCGGAGAGCGAATACACCCCCGTATACAAGCGACTGACAAGCCCTTCGGGAGCCGCGTCGGTCCTCTTCAAAGTCCGGGAGACGGGTGAAGAGACCACCCTCACGGCGGAACGGCTCTACCCGAACCCGGTGCTCCGCGCGGAGGTCATCGAGGAGGGTGAGCACAAGATCGGCTACATGGTCTACAACGGGTTCGACGCGGCATATGACGACGACCTGCTGGATTCCCTCCGGAAGTTCCGCGACGCGGGAATCACCGATCTGGTATTCGACCTGCGCTACAACGGCGGCGGACACGTGATTTCGGCAAAGATGCTGGCGACGTGCATCGCAGGCGAAAAATGCGACGGCAAGGTTTTCCAGTATTACCGCTACAACGACAGCCGCATGGCCGATCCGGCGAAAACCCAGAAGCAGACGGGCAATACGTACGATCGGGAGAAAGCGCTCTTTTACGAGAATTTCAGCTACGGCGACTACTACGGGGCGGACCTCAAGCAGTACGCCCTCGGCCTGCAGAACATCTATGTGCTGACGACAGGCAGCACGGCGTCGTCGAGCGAAGCGGTCATCAACGGGTTGAGGGGAATCGACATCGGCGTGACGCTGATCGGCGAGAAGACCAACGGCAAGAACGTGGGCATGGAGATCGACAAGTTCGACGACGGCGACTATTCGTACGAACTGGCCCCGATCACGTTCGAAGGCTACAACGCCAAAAAGGAGACGGTGAATCCGGCCGGACTCGCGGTCAATTATGCGGTCGCCGACTGGAACAACAGACTGGTGGATTTCGGACCTGAGGAGCCGATGCTCGCCAAGGCCCTGAGCCTGATTACGGGCCGCACCTACACGCCCGCTCCGGGCCGGAGCGCCGCAGGCATCGCGCCGATAGCGGGTGTCTCGCTGCCGGAAGACGCGCGAAGACCCGCAGGCATGCTCGTCCTCTCCCCGCAGCACGGGGAGTAGTTCCGGGGCGCCGCCGGAGGATTCGATGCACGTCGTACCGCAGGCCGGCCGGCCGGCCCGCCTTGCCGCCGCAGGGCGGAGAAACGGCCCCGTTTCCGAATAAGAGAACCGAAGAAGCACAAAAATTGCCATTAACCGTCCTGAAAATTTGGCGGATTAAAATTTATACCCTATATTTGCACACCCGAAATCCGAAATTCGGAGGTAAGGCCCAGGTGGTGAAATTGGTAGACACGCTACTTTGAGGGGGTAGTGAACATTAGTTCGTGCAAGTTCGAGTCTTGTCCTGGGCACTGAAAACCGCGTTAGAATCGTTTCTAACGCGGTTTTGCTTTTCAGGAAGAAAGTGCGGAGACGGGGCGGAACAATTCGGGCGCAGAGCCGTCCCCGAACGAACGGGAACGGAAAGTTACCAGTGCCAGTTGAATTTATAATCCAGTTCATGGTAGTGGTCGAAAGGCTGATCCGTTCCAAGGACTTTTGCCGAGGTCGTCCCCATATCCTTAATCGGCACATTGGGGGCGAGGACATCGTGCAGTTTCTCGACGACCAGCTCCTTTCCGAGCGTAAAGGAGGCTCGCTGACGGATATCCTGCGACGAAGCGCCGATCTTCACCTCGTAACGCCCGGCCTCGGCCACCCAGCTGCTGATGCCGCTGCGGAAGGAGCAAAGCGAACGGGGATCGAGCGTAAAGGTAAGCACCTGACTCTCACCGGGCGCAAGAAGCCGGGTTTTGGCAAAACCTTTCAATTCCCGCTCCGGCTTGTCCTGCAAGACGGCCGGCGCCGTCAGATAAAGCTGAACGACCTCTTTTCCGGCGACTTTGCCCGTGTTGGAGATCTTTACCGAGACATCGATCCGTCCCGGAAACGAATCGCTGCTCAGCGTCAGGTCGGAATATTCGAACCGAGTGTAAGAAAGCCCGTAACCGAACGGATAGGACACAGGGACATCATACGTCGTGTAATAGCGGTAGCCGATATACACACCCTCGTTATAGTAGGAGTTGACCGGCAGGTCGGCGGGAATTCCCGGAAACGATTTCGACGACGGAACGTCGGCATATGAAACGGGATAGCTCACGGGCAGCTTTCCGGAAGGATTGACGGTTCCCCGAAGCAGCTCGGCAACGGCAGCGCCGCCCTGCTGACCCGTCTGCCACGAGAGCAGGATCGCGTCGGGCAGCTCTTTCCACGAAGCCGTTTCGATCACCCCTCCGATATTGAGTACGACAACCACTTTTTTTCCGAGTGCATGATAGGCCGAACACACGGCTCCGAGCAGTTCCTTTTCATTGTCGGTCAGGGTGAAGTAACCCTCTTCCTTACGGTCCACGCCCTCTCCGGACAACCGGCCGAGAGTCACGACTCCCATGTCCGTAACCTTCGCCTCCGCTTCGACGAGAGCCTTGTCGATCCGAGGTTCCTGAGAGCGGGTTACCGCATATTTCTTGTGCCCGCCGGCAGCAAACACCGAATCGACGAACCGGGTGTAGAAACGGTCCGCAGCGGACGAAATCCGGAACCCGACGTTCGACAGCCCCTCTTTGAGGGATACCGCATGACCGTAATGCACCTCGCCGCTGCCCGTACCTCCGGCTATGAAATCATAGGACGTCTTGCCGAAAAGCGCAACCCGATTCGGTTTTCTGACCGGAAGCGTATTCCGGTCGTTTTTCAGCAGCACCATCGCTTCGTCCGCAGCACGCTGAGCGACCTGTGCATGCCGCGCAAGATCGGGCTTCAGGGAGCAGGCGTATTCCCTATAAGAGGGCGTTTTCTTGACGAAGCCGAGTATCCGGCGGATATTCCGGTCAAGAACCTCCTCATCGAGCGTCTTGTCGGAAAGCGCGCTGAGAATTTCGGGCTGATGGTATTTGTAATGACCGTGAGGGAAGCCGCCCATGATGATATCGTTGCCCGCCTTCATCTGAGCCACCCCGTCGTCGCCGGCGAACCAGTCGGTCATCACCATTCCGTCGAAGCCCCATTCGTCCCGCAGCACCGTGGTCAGCAGGTCGCGGTTCTGGGAGGCGTACACCCCGTTAAGCCGATTATAGGACGACATAACGGTCCACGGCGCAGCCTCCCTGATCGCGATCTCGAAGCCGCGCAGGTAAATCTCCCGAAGCGCCCGCTGACTGATCACGGCATTGACACCCTTGCGGTTGCTCTCCTGATTGTTCGCCGCGAAATGCTTGACCGAAGTCCCGACGCCCTGCGACTGAATCCCGCGCACCATCGCGGCGCCCATTTTCCCCGACAGAAGCGGATCTTCGGAATAGTACTCGAAATTCCGTCCGCACAGCGGATCGCGCTGAATATTCATCGCAGGGGCCAGAAGCACGTCGGCACCGTATTCAAGCGTTTCGTTACCCATCGCGTCACCGACCGTCTCCACCAATTCGGTATTCCACGTAGCGGCCAGCGCGGTGGCTGTGGGGAAAGCGGTGCTGTAATAGGCTTTGGTAGAGTCGCCGTCCCGGAAGGGTTTCATGCGCACTCCGGCAGGACCGTCGCACATGACGGTCGGCATCAGACCGAGCCTTGCGCAATACCAAGTGGAACCCTCGCCGATATACCTGCGCCGGTCGTTGTTTTTGTTGCCGATCACCATGAGCACCTTCTCCTCAGGCGTCATGGCGGCGATCACCTCGTCCACCGTATTGCGCCTGAGCGTAGGGGCCGGCTCTGCGGCAGAAAGAACAAGCGTCACAAACAAAAACGCCGCTAATGCAATTCTTTTCATAAATCTACAGATCATTTAGGTTAGTACACTCGCCATCATACAGACGGCCGTGCAAATATAACCGGCACGGCGATCCGCGCCTACCAATATCTGCGCCACATATACAACGTTATTGCACAATACAAAGAACGGCGGTCAAACTGCCCGCACAATCAGTCGAGCTGCGAACTGGGCAGCTTGTTGAACTGTTTATAAAAACACTTCGCAAAATACGACGGAGTGTTGAACCCGACCAGATAGCACACCTCGTTCACCTTGTAGCTCCCCGAAGAAAGCAGCTCCGCCGCCTTGTTCAACCGGATCAGCTTGATGTAGTCGTTGGGAGTCAGCCCCGTCAGCGCCTTGATCTTCTTATGCAGGCTGGACCGGCTCATGCAAAAAAGTTCAGCCAGCCCGTTTATCGAGAATTCGGTATTGGTCAGGTTGGAGAGAATCGTATCGTTCAGTTTGTTGAGGAACTGGATGTCACAACCGCCGTGGTTTTCCCGGAGGTATTGCAGCGGCGAACGGACAAAATTGTCCCTCAGCCGCATCCGGTTCTCGATCGCACTGCCTATCTGAGCCTTGAGCTGGTCCATCGAGAACGGCTTCTCGATGTACACGTCGGCGCCCTGTTCGAACCCCTTGATCTTAACCGACTGGTCTACCTTTGCGGAGAGGAGAATGACCGGAATGTGCGAATAGGCCGGATCGTTCTTGATCCTTTTGCACAATTCCAATCCATCGATCCGGGGCATCATGACATCCGAGATAACGAGGTCCACCACCCCTTCGTTATCCAAAACCTTGAGCGCCTGCATTCCGTCAACGGCGCTGGCAATCGTATACTGATCGCTCAGGCTGCGGCATATGAATTCCCGCAGCTCATCGTTGTCCTCGACGACCAGAATCCGCTGGCGATTGTCCTCGGCGGCGCCTCCGAACGAATGAGTCGCATGCTTGGCCAAAGATTCGTCCGCAGCGGCTTCGGCCAGCGGAAGCGTCAGTACGAACACGGCGCCTTGACCGCAGCTGCGGTCAAGTTCGATTTCGCCCTTGTTTTTCCTTGCCAGCGCCTGCGCAAGCGCGAGTCCGATTCCGGAACCGGCACTCAGCGTATTGTTGCTGCCCTGCACGAAGGGATCGAATATCCTGCCGGCGTCCCGGTCATCGAGTCCGGCCCCGTTGTCGCGCACCCGAACCACCGCCGTACCCTCATCCCGGCACAGCTCCAGCCAGATCGTGTCGCGGGTAAACTTCATGGCGTTCGACATCAGGTTGCTGATCACCTTGAAAATCGCCTCCGCATCGACAAGACACCCGACCTCCTCTCCGGGAAGCTCGATCCGCAGGTCTATGTTCTTGGCCCGCGCCTCGTACTCATACTGCGCGTATACCTTGCGGACAATACCGTTGATATCCGTCCTCTCCCGGTTGAGGATAAACATCTCCTCCTCGATCTTTCTAAAATCGAGCAGTTGATTGACAAGTTCGAGCAGGCGGTTGGAATTGCGTTCGATCACGTGCAGATTGTCTCTCGTCTGCACGGTGCCGTCACCGGATTTGATGATATTTTCGAGCGGCGCCGTAATCAGCGACAGCGGAGTGCGTATCTCATGGGCGATGTTGGTGAAGAAGTTGATCTTGTCTTCCAGAAACTTCTTCTCGCTCCGGGCCTTGACGCGGGACCTGAACCTTCGGACCCAGAACCAGATTCCGGCCAGCAGCAACGCCGTATAGAGCACGAGCATCGCCACGGAAGAAAAGAACGGACGCCTGACAACGATTTCCACTTCGGCGCTCCGGTCGTTCCAGACCCCGTCGCTATTGGCGGCCCGGACCCGGAACCTGTATTTTCCCGACGGAATATTCATGTAATGGGCATGCGGATAACCCTGCACCGTAGTCCAGTCCCGGTCAAAGCCCTCCAGTTTATAGGCATAGAGATTATCCGGCGGCGAAACGTAGCTCAACAGCACGAAGTCGAACCGGAAGGTGGACTGATTGCGTTTGAGCACAAACCGTTTATCCCCGTCCTCCGATACGGGAATATCCCGGTTCAGCACGCTCACCGCCGTGATCTTGACCGCCGGAGTAAAATCGTTGGGCGTGATTTCCCGCGGATCGAAACGGACGAAGCCGTTCACGCCGCCGAAATAGAGATAATTGTCCCGGTCCCGGAGCACGGCATTGTAATTATAGAGTACGTTCTGTATCCGCTGCGAAGAGTTGTAGGTCCTGACGGTCCAGTCCTCCTCGCTGATCGCCGCGAGTCCCTTGTTGGTGCTGACCCAGAGATGCCCGTTCAAATCGTCGACGATCGCGTAGACCACATTGTTGGGCAGCCCCCGGTTTTCGTCGATCGTCCGGAACGTCTTGTCCCGGTGATTCCACAGGCACACCCCGCCGCCGTCCGTACAGAACCAGAGCCGGTTCTTCCGGTCCTCGTAGATATAATTCACCGCATTATAACTCAACGAATTGGAGTCCGCGGGATTGTTGACGTAGCGGCACCATTGACCGCTCTTGGTCCGGCACCAGATTCCCTCGTTGTTGGTGGCGAACCAGAGATTGCCCAGATAATCCTCCAAAATGGATTTCACAAAGACATTGACCAGTTGCGGAATCCGCGTAAAATTATCCTCTGCGGCGTTATAGACGTTCACCCCGATCGGCGTGGCGAAGAGCAGCTCTCCCGTGGAGAGCCGTGTGATGGCGAATATGTTGCTGTCGTCGATGCCCGTGCTGTCTCCGGGACGGCTGACATAGTTTTTCACGCGGCCCGTTTTCAAGTCGATCCGGTTGATTCCCTTGTTGTAAAGGCCCACCCACAGGTAGTCGTCATTGCAAAGAATCGCCTGCACGTTGTGGTAGGTGACCTTTCCGCACAACGCACTCGGCTCGAATTGTCCGGTCTGCGGATCGAACAGGCTCAGTCCCTTGTCGTCGGTTCCTATCCAGATCTTCCCGTTCTTGTCCTGCCGGATCTGACTGACGATGTTCCCGTTGAAATTGCGATGCCCGTTACTGGAATAATAATGCTCGAAACGATTGATCAACGGGGAATAATAGTTCACGCCGCCGAAATAGGTGCCTATCCAAAGCGAATTCTCCCGGTCACGGATAATCGAGAAGATCGAATTGTCGGACAGATTGCTGTTGAGCGACTTGTTGGTCAGGCGATATTCGCCGGTGGAGGTGTCGAGCATGACCAGCCCGTTGTCCGACCCCATAACGATTACGTCATCGAGATACTGCGTAATCGACCGGATGTTCAGAATCGATTTGTCGAGGTAGTGCTGCACCCGCAGCGCACGGTTGTTGATACAATGCAGCCCCTCTTTCGACGTGCCGACCCAGACATTGTTGTTGTCGTCGCAATAAAGGCTCGAAATCACTTTGTCCCGGATTCCCTCCGAAACATATTCGGGCAGCGAATCGACCCGCGAAGTCGCGGGATCGAGCATCACGATTCCCTTGCCGACGGTTCCCACCCAAATGCCGCCCATCTTGTCCTGAACGACGGACCCGATGAAATTGGACGGAATCTGCGGAGTCTGGAAATGGTGCGTACACGCCAGATTCCTGTCGATCCGGAACAGCCCCTGCCCGTGGGTCGCCAGCCATATGTCGCCAGCATCGTCCTCCATGATCGCACTGATCTGCGCGGTCAGGATATCCCGGCCCGAAACCTCGACGCGAAACTTGCGGAACGTCTCACGCTCCTTGTCGAACAGCCAGACGCCCCGGCCCGTTCCCACCCAGAACCGGCCGTGGGAATCCTCACGGAGCGAAAACACGAAATTATTGCCCAGCGAGGTCTCCACGCCGCTCTGACGGCGATAAACCTTGAACGAATAACCGTCGAAACAATTGAGTCCGTCCTTGGTACCGAACCACATGAATCCCTCCCGGTCCTGCAGGATGGAAAGCACGCTGTTTTGCGAAAGGCCGTTTTCGACCTGATAACTTTTAAACGTATATGCTCCGGCATTCGCCCTTGCGACCGCAAAGAACGCCGTCACGACACAAGCCATCCAAATATGAATCCGTCCGCCCATCTTTTCCACCGATAAAGTCGTCTCTCTATTTCTTTATTTTTAATATTTTAAAGATAAGCCGAATTTCGTCTCTCCATATGCCACATAATTATACAAACCTATAAATATCTTACAAAATTAAGTAAATCGCAATTTTGTTTCATACAAATACAATATTCAGTCACTATTTAAACCAAAAAAAGGCTTATTTAGCTAACGGCAAAAAAATCCGAGCGAAAAACCCATTTTATAAAAACCAACTTAAATTATTAACCCGATGAACAAAATTCGACTATTATTGATTTACACTGCGCTTCCGTTATTTTGCGCAATGATTTTCGGGAGTCCCGCCTATGGGCAGGGGGGGGGTAACACCCAAAAGAGAACTGTGTCCGGTATGGTTACCGACGAAAACGACAATCCGGTGAGCGGCGCCACCGTCATCGTTCAGGGAACGACAACCGGAACGACAACCACTGCGGGAAAATTCACGATTCAGGTAACCCCGGCATCGATCCTCGAAGTAAAGTTCCTCGGCTACAAAACAGCCGAGGTTAAGGTGGGAACCCAGACCAACCTCACCATCAAGCTCGAAACGACCAGCGAGACGATCCAAGACGTCGTGGTCACCGCGCTGGGCATGACCCGTGAACGCAAATCGCTGGGATACTCGGTAGGAGACATCAAAGGCGAAGCGTTCGAAAAGGTGCGGGAGCTGAACGTCATCAACTCGCTGGCGGGACGCGAACCGGGCCTGATCATCAGCCAGACCGCCGGAGGCCCCAGCGGCTCCTCCCATGTGGAGATCCGAGGCAGCTCGATGCTCACGGGAAACAACCAGCCGCTGTACGTAGTGGACGGAATGCCCATCGACAACACCAATTTCGGCAGTGCGAACAAGGACGGCGGATATGACTTGGGAGACGGCATTTCGAGCATCAACCCCGACGACATCGAGAACATCTCCGTACTGAAAGGCCCCGCCGCATCGGCCCTGTACGGCTCGCAGGCCGGCAACGGCGTCATCATGATCACCACGAAGAAGGCCTCGTCCCGCAAAGGACAGTCCCTCGGCGTGGAGATCAACTCCACCACGACCGTAGAGCAGCAGCTGACACGCTTCGACGACGTACAATATATATATGGACAGGGATCCAACGGCCGCATCTACGGAACGATCGACGACCGCTCGAACTCCTCGAAAAGCTGGGGCCCAAAAATCGACAAGAATCTGAAAATATGGTATTTCGACAACGTACTGCGTCCCTACACCATCTCCAACCACGGCATCGAGGATTTCTTCCGGCTCGGCGTCACGGCCAACAACAGCATCACGCTCAACAAGATTTACAAGGATGCCGGCATCAGACTCTCCTATTCCGATCTGCGTAACCGGGATATCGTGCCGAACTCAGGCATGAACCGCAGCACGTTCACGGTCCGCACCAACACCAAAATCGGGCGGAAGATCGACGTGGACGTAAAAGTAAACTACGTCTACGAGAAAGTGAACAACCGTCCCGCTCTGGCAGGGGACCGCAACAACGAGGGCAAGAACCTCTCCTCGCTGCCTTCGACTTACGACCTCTACCTGCTGCGGGACAACTATAAGGACGAGGAGGGAAAATACTACAACTGGAACGGCGACGTGAACCGGGTCAATCCCTACTGGACCATCAACGAGATGAGCAACACCTCCAAAAAGAACCGTCTGATCTCCTCGGCCAGCATCTCATACAAGATCACCGACAAGCTGAAATTCAAGCTCTCCGGAGGCGCCGACATCACCGAGTTCAGTTTCGAGGACTTCGCGCCGATCTCCACGCCGAGCCACGAATCGGGCTATCTGAAGACCCAGACCAACAGCAACCGCACGATCAACGCGGACGCGGTGCTCACCTACAGCACCAACTTGGGCAAAAACATGAGTCTGGTCGGAACGGCCGGATTGAACCTCTACCGTGTGGACAACTTCCAGACCACGATCACGGGCAAGGACATGGCCGAACCCGAAATCAAGAAAATCAACAGTTTCTCCGACAAGACGATCGTCGAATCGCCCTACCAGAGACAAATCAACTCGGCCTACGCCATGGTCAATCTGGGGTATAAGAATTTCGCCTATCTGGACGTCACCGTCAGGGCCGACAACACCTCCACGCTGATCAACAACACGTACGTGTATCCGTCGGTATCGGGCAGCTTCATCTTCTCCGAACTGTTACCGTCGAGCGTATCCAAAATCCTGTCGTTCGGCAAGGTGCGCGCTTCGTGGGCCGAGGTCGGCAATGACACCAGCCCCTATCAGATGTCGCTCAACTACGCACTTTATCCGCATCCGGTCGGCGGCGTATCGTCGGGTCAGATCTCCAACTCGACCGTACCCAACCGCGATCTCAAACCGACCCGGACCCGTTCGTGGGAGGTCGGCACCGAGCTCTACTTCCTGAACAAGCGCATCGTGCTCGACTTTACATACTACAGCCAGACCAGCCGCGACCAGATCCGCCACGTCAACACCTCCATCAGCACCGGCTATTCGACCGCCCTGCTCAATTCGGGCGTGCTCACCAACAAAGGCATCGAGATCAAGCTCAACACCATTCCCGTAAAGACCAAGAACTGGCAGTGGGATCTGGGCTTCAACTTCGCGCGCAACTCCAACAAGGTGCACTCGCTGGGCGAATCGCAGATGTACGAGGTGGAGAACGCCGAATGGGTAGGCGCAGCGGGCGTCCGCGTCATGGCCGTGGTGGGCGAAGAGCTGGGCACGATCATGGGCAAGGATTACAAACGCAACGAAAACGGCGACATCATCGTCGATCCGACCACCGGCATCCCCTCGGTCAGCGACAACTACACCGCGCTGGGAAACGCCCACTGGAAATTCACCGGCGGCATGTACACCAACGTCCGGTTCAAGAACTGGAACCTCAGCGCCATCTTCGACATCAAAGTCGGCGCGGACCTCTACACCTCGACCATGCGGGGCACCTACAGCTCCGGACGCTCCAAAAAGACGCTCAAAGGACGGGACGGCTGGTATCAGTCCGAAGAAGGACGCCTTGCCGCCGGACTCGAAACGGCAGCATGGAATCCTACGGGAGGCTATTTGGTGGATGGCGTAGTTCAGGTCAAAAACGACGACGGCACGATCAGCTGGGCGCCCAATACCCGCTACTGCAACCCGGAAAGCTACTGGAACTTCATCTCCAACAACATTCCCCAGTTCTTCGTGCTGGACAACTCCTACGTCAAGATCCGCGAAATGACGCTCAGCTACAGCTTCCCGCGGAGGATGATCGGAAAGGCGCTGGACGGACTGACCCTGTCGTTCGTAGCCCGAAACCCGCTGATCATCTTCAAGAACGTTCCGAACATCGACCCCGACTCCAACTACAACAACGGCAACGGAAAAGGAATCGAGTACGGCTCGCTGCCCTCGCGCCGCAGTTTCGGATTCAACATTAACCTCAAATTCTAATCAACATGAAACCAATCAATATACTGCTCATCTTATCGCTCCTGCTACTGGGTTCGTGCGTGGACAAGGATCTGAACAACGATCCTACCAAATCCGCCAACCTGAATCCGAACTTCCAGCTCACCGGCATCGAACTCAGGCAATGGGGCAGTATGGACATCGGCTCGATTTGCAACCGATACATGAGCCCGCTGACGCAACAGATGCAGGGCAACTGGGACGCCACCAATTACGGCGGCCAATACCGCAACGACGACAATCAGATCAAGAGTCTTTTTGTGGATTATTTCATAGGATTGCATAAAGTGTAATTGTACTGATAATCAGCATCTAACACGTTTTGTTGTTTGCAGGGAAATGCGTATATTTGCAGTGGTTTTCGTGCGAAAAGGTCACCTGAAGGTCACCAAAACGAGCAGAATATTAACTATAAATAAGTGCATTATGGAGATTGAAAAAACGAATAAGGTCACCGAAATGGCAAAGAAGAACGGAAAATCCAATGCAAGAGGAGAAAAATGCCTTGCGAAATTTACGGCTGCGAATGGCAATGTGTATGGTTCGCTGACTCTTGACATACGAAAAGCGGGCGACTATTCGCAACCGCTTCCAGTAGCTGTGCGTGTGTGTCATGGTGGACAAAAGATTTTCCTGCGCTTAGGAAAATCATACACTATGGAAGAATGGTTGGTTCTTTGCGATTATGAGAAAAGCGGTCGGCGCATCCAATTAGCGGAGCGTAACGATATGAAGAATCTGATGGACAGAGTGGAGCAGATGGCTAATCAACTGATTTCAGAAAACAATTTCTCTCTTCGCAAGTTGCAAGATAGGTTCCAAGGCAAGAAAGACGATGATAGCACCATCATCACTGTTTGGGATTCGTACATTCAATCTAAGACCAATGAAGGTAAGGTGGGTTCCGCTCGTTGTAGTAAGGATGTACGCAATCGCTTTGTGAAAGATTTGGGAACGGATGTATCGTTTGCAGATATTAACCGTGACTTTATCTTGAAGTGGGTAAAAAACATGAAGAAGAATGAATTGAGCACCACCACTATTGCTATCGCACTCCGTAGTCTAAGAACCATTATCAATATGTGTATCGCTAACGGACTGATGAAAGGTGATACCAAAGAAATGTTTAAGGACACGGGCTACAACAAAGCGCAGAGCCGTAAACATGAGTTTCTTGACGTGGCTACCATGCGGAAGCTCTATGACTTTTGGAAAGCTGACGAGGCAAAAGACAAAGATGGAAACGAACTGTTCCTCGGCAGAGAGAAGTATGCCATATTTCGCGACCTTGGACTATTCCTTTTTATGTATCTGGGCAATGGGCAGAACCTTGCAGATACACTCCGACTGACTTATGATGAACTATACTATGCCACTCATGGCAAACAGCTTCGTTTTCTTCGCCACAAAACCCGTGAACGGAACGAGAGTGCCAGCGAAGTGATATTTCCTGTTACTCCAGAGATTCAAGAGATACTCAACCGGTATGGCAATGTCCCAAAACTTGGGCGAAGGGTATTCCCCATCATGAGTGAGTTAATCACACCAGAACAAGAGATATGGGTTATCCAACGCTACAACAGATATATACGTGAGCACATGGCAAAAGTTGCCAAACTATTGGATATGGAACAGGTGCCATCACCCACTTGGGCAAGGCACAGCTTCGCTACCAACCTCAATAACTCTGGTGTCGTACCTTATAAATATATAAGCGACAGCATGGGGCATAGTGGCGGCGGTGACATTACTTCCAATTATATCGGTGCTTATCCGCTTGCAAAGATGCTGGAGTATAACCATTATCTACTCAATGAGAAGTCGAAAGAAAGTACTCCTGTGGTAGATAAGAAAGCCCTGCTTGAGATGCTGAAAGGCTTGAGCGAGGAGGAACGGACGGAGTTGATGGCTAACTTATCAGACTAATTATAGTTGCTCACCGCAAGAATGCCAAGTGAAATACCGCAAAAAAGTGGATTGAAATGCCACAAAAATACCGAATAAAACACCGCAAAAAAGTGGATTGAAATGCCACAAAAAACACGAATTGGCCATGCATTTCGCAGAAAATGTGTATCTTTGCAATTGAAAAAGCATATTATATGAGTTATTATAAAAGAACTGCCGATGCCCTGTTGCAAGACTTGCTGGATGCATTTGGGGCTGTATTGATAGAAGGACCAAAATGGTGTGGCAAAACTACAACTGCGTCTCAACTTGCAAACAGCATTTTGAGAATGCAAGATCCTAGTTTGCGTGAGGAGTATTTGGTCACCGCTAAAACTAAGCCGTCCATTCTGTTAAATGGAGCTACGCCTCGCCTTATTGATGAGTGGCAAGATGCTCCAATGTTGTGGGATGCAGTACGAACTGTTGTTGATGATCGTCAAATCCCCGGACAATTTATACTTACAGGTTCCAATGCCGTTGACAAATCCCAAATACACCATTCTGGAGTTGGTCGTATTGCCAGACTGCGTATGCTGCCTATGAGTTTGTGGGAATCACAAGAATCTACAGGTGAAGTTTCGTTGAAAGAACTTTTCAACAATCCAGATTATGATATTGACGGCAAGATGTCTAAGATGACCGTTGAGGAATTAATCTTTGCAGCCTCCCGAGGCGGATGGCCAGCTTCTTTGTTGGCTCGTACCCCAAAGGCTCAACTACTCGTAGCAAAGAACTATGTTCAAACAATTTGCTCTAACGACATTTCCAGCATTGATGGCAAGAAAAGAGATGCCAGACTGACCAGTATGATACTTCGGGCGTATGCCAGAAATGTTTCTACTCTGGTCAAGAAGAAGTCGCTTTTGGATGATGTGACCTCATCTGGCGAAGTAAGTTGCCACGTGGACACATTTGATGATTATGTTGCAGCTTTGGAAAAGCTATTTGTTATCCAGAACATAAGTGCATGGTGTCCTGCAATTAGAAGTAAAACCGCTATTAGAAGTGGCGTGAAACGATGTTTCTGCGACCCTTCCATTCCGATTGCTCTTTTGGGGTTGTCTCCTGAAGCGTTGAGCATGCAGCTCAAGACGTTTGGTTTTATCTTTGAACAGATGTGTATTCGTGACTTAAAGGCATATACTATAGACTTAAACAGTCACGTGTCTTATTATCATGACCGATATGATTTGGAAGCGGATATAGTGCTGCATCTGGAAGATGGACGGTATGCCTTGATAGAGTGCAAACTTGGCAGTCGTGAGATTGACGATGGAGCCAAGCATCTGCTTGAACTCAAAAGGCTTATACAGGAACATAACACAACAGAGAAACAGATGCCCATTCGGGAACCAGATTTGCTGATAGTGATGACTGGTGGAAGCATGGCATACACTCGTCAGGATGGCGTGAAAGTCATTCCGTTGGCTTGTCTTAAAGATTAACCCTATTAGCTAAAATAACACTTATGGGCAATAAGATGAAGGAATGGTTTGAGGCGAACCAAGAAATCTATGCAGAGTTCAAAAGCAAGATTCATTCCACATTGGACATTCTATCACAAGATGGAACCAATGTGGCAGAATGCGATGAAACTTACTCGCTTCAAAATATGCTTTTAGAGGCAATGGCAGCAAAGAATATGCCTGTTGAGAACATAATAAACACCTTCTCTAAAGCCGCAGAAGAAGGTGATATGGCTGCTTGTTGTATGCATTGCTATTTGGAATTGGATAATGGGTTTAAGGAAATAGAGAGTGCCATGACTAAATTTGAGCAATCTACGGATGCGCAATATATCAAAGATGTGGTTAAATTCCACTTGCAGGATAAAGAGCAGGAAACTCAAGAGGCATCAGACCGAGAACTGAATCTATTGCGTTTGCGCCGTTGGCATTACGAACACCCGAAAGAATATCAAGAGTTCACAAATCTCTTCACAAAAGCATACGAGGGTGACATGAGCTTCGCCTTCAAAGGTTTTTCCTACTTGATAGAACTGCTGTCACTTGATGGTATAAAAGGTATCTCCGAATTATTGTTAAGCCTATGCCCAGGAACTGAGAGCTACAACAAAGCTCAATTTTCTAATGTTAGTCAGCAGGCACACGAAAAACTGACTGAATTGTTTGCCTCTACATTTAACAAAGAGGAAACAAAAGATAAATTGCAGCACAATAATCCTTTCTTGTTCAGTGTGTTCTATTGGATGATATTTGATAATGGTTTCGTGAAGTCCGCTGATTTAGTAACTAAAACAATGATGGGAGAGAAGACTTCTTTTTGGCAGAAAAACTTTGGCGAACAAATTATGCGCTCTTTGATGCTTACCAGTATGGATAAAGCGACTTACACTAAAGGAACATGGAAAGCAGCAAACAATCGTGTAGTCAAAGATGTAGCTAATTCTGCATTACAAGAGAGTAAAGGCAGACGTGGACGTAAGCAAGTCTGTGTCCTGCTTGAAGAAATGCTTATACAACCTCATGCAGAATTTCTTACCAACGAGATAGAAAAAATACTCACCGAATGGATGGAAACGAATGATACGGATTCTATTCTTGCTTATATTTTTGCTGCGCTGACCAATGGAAGCTTGCTTAATGATACCTATAACTATCGTACTTTCCATACAGCCATCTTGGAAAAATTCCCATCCCTTGGATTTAAGTCTGGCTTTGATTGGGGAGAAGCCCTTTATAATGCCATTGTCAGTGAACGTGGCAACGACTATAATTTGAGTTTATCAGAAAAGACTGTTCAAACAGGAAAAGAACAGGCAAAGTTGATAAGCATAAGACTGCGCACCTTACTTTCCCCTGATGTATATTGATTGCATCATAAAGGCTTGATTTGTTAAAAAGAAACGCCGTTCCGT
>ERZ809114.618-NODE-618-length-20775-cov-4.852317_pt1 | contig 20775 bp, 10 predicted proteins | sample MGYA00520519_ERZ809114 | MGnify/ENA primary metagenome ERZ809114 (study PRJEB31570, sample SAMEA3212991) | Homo sapiens | biome: human-gut; feature: human gut; material: fecal | place: Sweden | collected 2011 ...
CGCTTCCGGCTGGACTGCTCCGCCGCCGAGCTTATCCCGGTCGGCGGCCCGGTTCCGGCCGTCGGTCTCACCGTGCAAGCGGACAAGGCGACCCGGCTGACGGTCGAACTGCGCAGTTCGTCGCGCAGGGGCAACTACACTCCTGACACGACCGACAAGCGGCTCGTTTTCGACCTCCGGAAGGGAGAAAACAGACTGACCGTCGATTTCGGAATGCGCTACGACGCGCCGCAGTACGTCTTCATCTGCTTCATGGCCAATCCCGACGTAAGCATTCCGATGAGTTCGGAGATCGTTTCCGGCCTGACTTCGGTATTCAACACCGTCAATCCCGCGGTCTCCAACTTCGGCAGGCAGACTCCGCCGGAAGACATCGGAGTCGATGCGTTCGAATTCTGGTGCCCAAAGCGCCGTCCCGAAGGGAAAAACATCGCGCTCGAATTCTCCGCGCCGCTGACCTGCTTCGGAGCCGAAAACCTCCTCAACGGCTACTTCCGGCCCTACATACAGCCCAACGGCTGGATCCCTGCCCCCGACGACCGAACGCCGTCGGTCCGCATCGACTTGGGCGAAGAGCGGACCGTCCGGCAAATCAGGCTGTTCTTCGACACCGATTTCGACCACGCACTGGAGAACGTGCAAATGGAGCATTTCGATTCGGTGATGCCCCAGTGCATCCGCAACTACCGCATTACCGACGGCGACGGGAACCTCCTGTTCCGCACGGAAGGCAACCACCAGAGCTGCAATACGATTGCATTGGACGCCCCGCACACGCTGCGCTCGATACGCTTCTGGCCGGAAGACTCCGAACCCGGAAGGCACAAGGCCCTGATGGGGATCATTGTCGAATAAATTGCATAACTTCGAACCGGAAACCGCAACCATGAAACCGCACTTCAAAATATTCTCCGCATTCGTCCTGCTGCTGTCGGCCGCCTGCACGCCCTCCGACGAACTGGCCGTCAGAAACAAAGGGCTGGAAATCCGCTGGGAGCAGACCGCGGAAGGATGGAAAATCTCACGTATCGCCGACCGCAAAGGCCGCTGCTGGGGAGTGCCCGATGGGGCGTATACGATACTCTTCAGCAGCGAAAAGCCCTCGGCGGAGCCGGAAACGATCACCAACCGCGGCGGCGACACCATGAACTTCGACATCGCGCGGTTCCACTACATCGCCAAGGATTTCAACAGGGCGGTCTCTTCCGTGCCGATGAACCGCGCGGGCGAAGCGCTGCGCTTCTACCCCGAAAAAGGCTGGAAAGAGGGGCGCGCCGTCTGCTTCGAAGCCCGAAACGAACTGGGCCGCCTGCGCACGACATGGAGTCCCGACCCGGATTATCCGGCGGACATACGCATCGAAAGCGTGTTCTACCCGGCGCGCAAGGGCTACTATTCGGTAAGCACGCCCACGCTGGCCGTACTCCCCGAAGAGCGGCTCGGCTGGAGCGTCGTGCCGGGCTTTTTCCAAGGCGACTACATCCAGCCCGTATTCCACCTCGCCTACATGTACGGACAGGGACTGCCCCACCTGCCGGTCATATGCAACGACAATACGGTCACCACGATGATCACGTCCATGACCGAAAAAGCGGGCAATACACTGGCGCTGATCCCCGACAGCGGCTACTCCCGCTCCGAATACAGCGGCGGCAAGCGCACGCACGGCATCTCGTGGCGGTGCGGCCTTTCGCACATGAACCGGCAGGGAGAACTCTCCCCGACGCTCTACTATCCGGTGCTCGGACAGGAGGGGTCCGAAAAGCAGGCGGGAGACTCCGTCCGGTTCGGATTCCGCGTCAGCATGACGGACAAGGGGTGGTACGAAGCGCACAAACACGCCGTTTACGACATTTACGGTCTGGGCAACTCCCTCGCGCTCAAACATACGACCCTTCCGCTCTACAAGCGCATGGAAGCGATCTGGGACTACATTCTCGACGACTCGCTCTCCTTCTGGCGGACCGCCGACTACAAGGGGCTGACCATCGGAGCGCAGGACTATCTGGGCGGAGTCGTCGAAGCCGACCGCGACGCCATGAAGAATTCCGACATCGGCGCATCGTGGATGCTCGCCTCGATGACCGGCGATCCGCGGCTTACCGAGGAGCGGCTTCCCTACATGCGCAACTTCAAACTGATGCAGCAGGCCCCAGCCGGCGATCCCAACCACGGCGCGGCCATGGGACAGTATTACCTGTGGAAAAAGCAAAAATTCGTCGAAGAGTGGGGCGACCATATCGAACCGATCGGCATCACGTACTATACGCTCATGGACTTGGGCAACATCCTGCTCTTCGAACGGAACGACTCGCTGCTGCGCAGCAGTTTCCGGGCCGGAGCCGAACGGCTGCTGTCGTTGCAGCAGGCCGACGGCGGTTTTGCCGTGGCCTACGGCAAACACGACGGGGAACCGCTGTTCACCGACCTGAAAGACCTCCGGCCCACGTTTTACGGCTTCGTCGTCGCCTATAAGCTGCTCGGCGAACACAAATACCTCGACGCCGCGGTGCGGGGCGCCGACTGGTTCGTCCGCAATGCCGTGGACAAAGGAGCCTTCACCGGGGTCTGCGGCGACGCGCGCTTCATCAACGACTTCGCCACGGGACAGGCCGTGCAGGCCCTGCTCGACATGCACGGCCTGACCGGAGAGGCCCGATACCGCGACGCCGCGCTCCGCACGGCCCGGATGTACGCCACGTCGATCTACACGCATCCGACGCCGGGCGACCGAGAAATCGAGTACAAAGGGCGGAAGATGCAGGAGTGGCAGATCAGTCAGGTCGGTCTCTGCTTCGAGCACGGCGGCTGCGCCGGGTCGGCGGTCAAGAGCGGCCCGATCCTGCTCACCAGCCACTGCGGCATGTTCGTAAGGCTGTACGAAGAGACCGCAGACCGGCTCTTCCTCGACCTCGCACGGGCCGCGGCTACGGCGCGCGAAGCGCACCTCGCACCGGACACGCACATGGCGACCTATTACTGGAGCCAGTTCGACCGGGGTCCCGGTCCCTTCCCGCATCATGCGTGGTGGCAGCTGGGGTGGATCGCCGATTACGTCTTCGCCGAAGCCGAAATGCGGAGCGGTCGCCGAATCTCGTTCCCCCGCGGTTTCATGACCCCGAAAGTCGGTCCGCAGCGCATCTTCGGCTTCGAACCGGGAACCGTATACGGCGAGCAGGCGAATCCAATCATGGTCAAAGGGCTGTTCGACGCCGACAACACCGACATCGAAATTCTGTCGGCCCTGACGACGGACCGGAACAGGCTCTGCCTGATCCTGATGAACAGCACGCCCCGGAAGCTGCATGCGACGCTGACGGTGCATCCCGCGGCCATTCCCGGCAGGCGCATCGACACCGCTTCGGCCGCCGATCCCGCAACCGGACGCAAAATCACGCCCGGCGACGACGGAGCGTTCGGCATCACCCTGCCGGGCTACGGAATACAAACCCTGAAACTCGACCTCGAACCATGACAAGAGCCGGCCGCATACTGCTGATCATACTGGCCGCGGCGGGAGCGTGCCGCCCGGCGCAGGCGCAGGAATTCAGGGTGAAACCCGACCATACGGTCGTGTTCGGCGGGCAGCACCTCCTGCCCGACTACCTGCCGGAATTCACGGTCCTCTTTTCGGCTGCGGACCCGCAGCTGAGAATGCGTCCGGCGGGCATCCCCGACGTTCAGTACAACGTAGCTACATGGCTCAGCGACCGCCCGGAACTGAACCGTACGGACCGCAGGGCCGATCAGTCGGGCGACGGCTTCGACGATGAAATTCTCGAAGGTTCCGTCGAATCGCGGACAGCCGACCTCTTCAACGCAGGGCGCATCATCGTCGTCCGCCCCGTCTCCCACCGTGCGGAAGAAACGGACAAGGTCACTTTCGGCTACCCCGAAAACGACCTTTTCAGCATCGCGGCGGAGCTGACGGCCGACACCGCGACGGGCCGGCCCCTGCTCACCTACCGCCTCACGGCGAAGACCGGGGGCTGGTATTCGGTCGGATTCACCGGTTTTGCGGGGAGAGACCCGAAACGAACCGACGAAATCTGGCAGCCGCTGATCTGGCAGGAGAAACGGTTCCCCGACAAAAGTTACCTCACGCTCGCGTTCCGGTGTCCCGTCCCTTCGGCGTTCGTCACCTACCGCAACGCGACATACGGCATTCTGGCCCACCCCGCCGAATTCCCGTTCGATCCGCTGCCGACGGCCGCCAACAGCCGTTTCGGCGTCGCCGTGCGCGACCGGCAGGGATTGGCCTCGCCGATGCTGTTCGCCCCGGTTCCGGGCGGCATCGGTTCCGAAACGGCTCCGGGCGGGGCACTCGTCTTTTCCGCCCTGCTCTGCGGAGAGCGGGGCGACACCACGGATGCGCTCCAAAATGTCGCAGAGAGTCTGTTCGGCTTCACAGGCAACCGGAACAATGCGCTCGGTTCGCTCAACGGGACGATCGAAAACATGATCTCCTACATACTCGGCCCCTACAGCCGTTTTCTGGACAAGGAAAAGGGCTGCACCTATGCGACGGACGTTCCGGGCGCGGTGAAAAACGTTTCGAGTCTCAATCCGCTGGAAATCGCCGTTCTGAACGACAACCGGACGATGCTTCTCGAAAGGGCGCTTCCGGTATACGAATACGTGCTTTCGCGCGAGAAGCTGCTCTTCTGCGCCGATTCGACGCAGAACATCCAGTACCCTTCGCGGCGCATGAACGGCCCCTGCTGCCCGGTCTCGGAACTGACGGCGCTCAGCAGCATCCTCAAGGACAATGCGCCTTACCTGCTCTCCTTCGCCGGAAAAGAGTACCACTCCACGCGCGTCCGCAATCTGGACGTCGTCGAGCAGGGCGGCACATGGAGAAACGCCATGCACCTTTACCGGGCCACCGGAGAGCCCGGATACCTGAAAAAAGCCGTCGCGGGAGCCGACCGTTACATCCGCCGGCGCATCGACACGCCGGCCGCCGATTTCCGCGACCCGGAAGCCGGGGGATTCTTCTTCTGGACGGGATTCGCCCCGAAATGGATCGACCTGCTCGAAATGTACGAACTGACAGGCGACAAGGCCTACCTCCGCGCCGCCCACCGCGGGGCGAAACTCTACACGCAGTACGTCTGGTACTCCCCCGCCATCCCGGACCGCGATATTCCGGTCAATCCCGACGGGAAGGCCCCGCACTACCAATACCTCAAGTCGAAAGGACATGCGCAGATGGACGCTCCCGCCGAACGGGTTCCGGCATGGCGGCTTTCGGAGATCGGGCTTACCCCGGAATCCTCCGGCACGAGCACCGGACACCGGGGTATTTTCATGGCCAACTACGCCGCATGGATGCTGCGGCTGGCGCATTATACGGGCGACGGGTTTCTGGCACGCACGGCGGACCACGCCGTCATAGGCCGCTACCGCAATTTTCCGGGCTACCACATCAACACGGCCCGCACGACCGTATACGAAAAGGCGGACTATCCGCTCCGTGGCCACATGGAACTGGGCGCCAACTCCTTCCACTACAACCACATCATGCCGCACATATCGCTGCTTTACGATTTTCTCGTCACGCAGGCCCTCTTCCGGAGCGGCGGGAAGGTGGATTTTCCGGGTGAATTCATCGAAGGATACGCCTACCTGCAAAGCAAATTCTACGGTCACCTCCCCGGCACAATCTACGGCCGCGAAGCCCGGTTGTGGATGCCGACGGGGCTGGCGGCGCCGGCCGACCGGCAGCTCAACTACATTTCGGCCATCGACGACGACGCGCTGTATATCGTTTTCATGAACCAGTCTGCGGAAACCGTCGAAACGGAGGTCGCGCTGGACTACGCCCTGAGCGGACATTCCGACGGAGGGCACTACAGGACGCAGGTCATAGGCGGCAGCGGCGCATCGGGCCAGCTCGCCGACGGACGTTTTACGGTCCGCGTCGCCGGAAACGGAATCGCCGCGGTCAGGATCGAAACCCCGACCCCGATCCGGCCGCAGCTCGCTGCGCTCTTCACCGCAGAGACGCGCTGGCAAACCCCTTACGCCGCAACGCAGGACGACGCCGTACGCTGCATGCGGGTCGGTTTCGGCCGGGCCGCAAACAACGTATTCGTCTATCTCACCCAAGACGACACGCAGTTGCGGAAAGTCTGGTTTACCGTAGACGGACGTACGACCGAAGACACCGACTATCCGTTCGAACATACGGCACCCATCGACGGGGAGCGGACGAAGGTAACGGTAAAAGCCCTCACCCGGCAGGGCCGAATCATCGAATGGAAAACTCTGGAACTTAAAAAATAACGCAACGTGAGAACAACAGCATTTTTCGCCTTCATGGCCCTTCTGTCCGCAGGCTGCGGCGGCACCGCACAAAAAAGCCCTTCGGGCAACATCCGGGCAGAGGTATTCGCCGGCAAGGAGGGGTTGTACTACACCGTAACCCACGACGGCCGCACGATCATCGACACCTCGGCCATGGGCGTAACCATCGACGGCACAGAGCTGTTCCGCGATGCGGCCCTGCGCCCGGCAGGCAGGCGGAAAATCGACGAGACCTACTCCGTCACGGGACGCAAAGCCGTATCGGAGGGGCGGTGCAACGAATACCTCTTCGACGTGACGCACCGTCCTTCGGGCTACAAATACCGGCTCCAGACGCGTCTCTACGACGACGGCTTCGCCTACCGGTTCGTCCTGCCGGGAGACGGCACGCGGACCGTCAACGGGGAAGCGGCCCAATGGCGGCCGCCCCACCAGAGCAGGGTCTGGTTCGCCGAGCGGAATTCCGGGTGGAAACTGCTCACCTATGCCGGAGAGTGGATATCCACGACGGCCGACAGCCTGCACATCGTCTCCCGGCAGGGACCGGTGCAGACCATGCCGCTGCTCTACCGAACCCCCGACGAATACGTGATGATCGCCGAAGCCGCGCTGTACGACTACAGCGGCATGCGTTTGCGCGCGGAACCCGGAGCCAGCCTGCGGGCCGACTTCACCGAACAGGAGGGATTCGAGCTGTCAGGCGACATCGTCACCCCGTGGCGCGTCACGATCATCGCCCGCGACCTCGACGCACTGGTAAATACCGACATCATCACCAGTCTCAACCCGGCTCCCGACCCGGAACTGTTCGCCGACACGTCGTGGATCGTCCCCGGACGCTCGCTGTGGAGCTGGTGGAGCGGCATCGACGGCGGCTTCATGACCCTCGAAGGCGAAAAGCGGGTGATCGACACCGCAGCATCGCTGGGCATCGAGTACAGCACCGTCGACGACGGGTGGGAAGAGCGTCCCGACAAATGGAAATTCCTGCACGAGCTGGCCGGATACGCCCAATCCCGCGGCGTGGGGCTGTTCGTATGGCGCCATTGGGAGAAACTCAACGATCCGGCGGACGACTACCGCCAGATGCGCGGCTTTCTGGACTCGGTCGCGGCGATAGGCATAAAGGGCGTCAAGGTGGACTTCATGAACGGCGAAGGCATACGCCAGATCGACTTCAACACCCACCTGCTCAAAAACGCGGCGCGGCGCAGGCTGATGGTCAATCTCCACGGCTGCCAGAAGCCGACGGGCGAAATCCGCACCTACCCCAACGAAATCACCCGCGAGGGCGTGCGGGGCATCGAACTCAACCGCATCACGGCCAACTACGAAAAGCGGATGCGGGACGAAGGCCGCACCCCCGATCCGGACCGCTACGTCCCCGGCGACGAAAACCAGAACATTCCGGCCAGCCACAATGCGGCCCTGCCCTTCACGCGCGGCGTACTGGGCGCCGCGGACTACACTCCGGTCGCGTTCACCATGCCCGGCGGCACGACGGCCGCCCACCAGCTGGCGTTCGCGCTGCTGCTCGACTCACCGCTGCTGACGATCGCCGAAAATCCGTTCGTCCTCTCCGGCGACGAGCGTTACCGCCCGGCGCTCGACATCATCCGCCGCCTGCCGACGGTATGGGACGAAACGGTCGTACTGCCGCAAAGCGAAATCGGGCGGCTGGCCGTCATCGCCCGCCGCAAGGGCGGCACGTGGTACATAGCCGGTGTGAACACCGCTCCCGCCGCGGTGACGATTCCCGCCGGATTGATCCCCGCGACGGCCCGAAAGGCGCAGATCGTCCGCGACGCGGCGGACGGTTCGCTGCAGACGGCCGAAGTCGCACTGCCGGCGCCGGAACCCCTCGTCATGCAGTTGCCGGAGAACGGGGGATTTATCGTCGTGCTCGAATAATCTTCCGGGAAGCGGGAATCTTTTATTTTTTGTAAACTGTAAAAAAAATACTATTTTGCGTGAAAAAGCTGGAAATGATAAAACATGCCACGATAAAGGATCTCGCCCAAGCTCTGGGCATATCCAAATCCACTGTTTCACGCGCTTTGGCCGATCACTCCGACGTCAAGCCGGAGACCAAACGGCTGGTGCTCGAAATGGCCGAAAAGATGAACTACCGGCCTAATCCGTACGCCCAGAACCTGATACGCAGACGCTCGAAGGTCATCGGCGTCGTCGTACCCGAATTCGTCAATTCGTTTTTCCCGCGCATCATCATCCAGATACAGAAGGTCTTCGAGAAGGAGGGATTCAACGTCCTGATCACCCAGTCGGGCGAATCCGCCGAGATCGAGCTCAAGAATCTGCATCTGCTGGAAAACAGCATGGTGGAGGGCATCATCCTCTCCGTCACCGAGAAGGACCGTAACGACGAATATTACCGGAGACTGATCGACAATGGAATCCCGATCGTCTTCTTCAACCGTCCGAGCAACGAGGTCGAAGCCAGCAAAGTGGTCATCGACGATTTCCGGATGGCGTTCTTCGCCGTGGAGCACGTTCTCTACGCCAACGGGACAAAGCGCACCCGGCCGCTGCACCTGATGGGACCGAAAGGGATTTTCAACTCGGCCACACGCCACCAAGGTTACAAGCAGGCGCTCAGCAAACACGGCATCGACCCCGCACCCGATACCTTCGTCCAATGCAGGGACATCTCCCGCGAATGCGGCTTCGAGACCATGAACGCGATACTCGACGGCGACCGCATTCCCGACGCGGTGTTCTGTTTCAACGACCAGCTCGCCATCGGGGCGCTCAAGGCGATCAAAAAACGGGGTTACCGCATTCCGGAACAGATCGCCGTGATGGGCTTCTCGGAGTCGCAGTCGGCCCTGCTGACCGAACCGCAGCTGAGTTCCGTGGCCCAGCCCCTCGACCTGATCGGCGAAACGGCGGCCAACCTGCTGCTGGAAAAGATCAAGAATCCCGACGCTCCGGACCGCACGGTGGTACTCGACGCACGGATCAACATCCGCGAATCCACCGACGTAAGGCCGCAGCAATAGCGGCACGCACATTCGGCGAAGCGGGAGAAGCATCCCCAGAATAGCAGAATCAGCCTCAATTCCGTCCTGAAAAAGTTTTTTCAGGGCGGTTTTCTTCCTTTTTGGGACTTTTTCGGGAACGCTCCCGGCCAATCAAACCGTTCCCGAAACCGTTCCCGCTAATTTATTTCACGACACGGGGGCCAAAAAATATTCATCCTGATAATTTTGCTTACAGGATCAGGCGATTTATCCGCCGCATGCAACCAACAAACAAACCCTAAAATATGAAAAAACTTCTTTACGCTTTTCTGATCGCCGCCGTCGCTGCCGTCCACTCCGGCTGCAAAGACGACGAGGAGACATTCGTCCATGTCGAGAAAGTAAGCATCGACGTTCGGGAACTGCACCTCAACCCCGGCAAGACGTACCAGCTTTCGGTCACGATCGAACCGGCGGACGCCACCAACCGGAGAATCGCTTGGTACAGCTCCAATACCAACGTGGCCACCGTCGACAAGAGCGGTCTGGTCACGGCGCTGGCTTTCGGCGAAGTGACGCTCACGGCCGAAGCCAACGACATGCACGTCAACGACGCGATCCGTCTCACGATCGACGACGTGGACAACAGCATTCCCATCGAAAGCCTGACGCTCGACGCCACGTCCAAGACATTCGACTTCGCGGCCGATCCGGGTGTCGGAGCCTTCCGGTTCGCCCCGGCGATCCTGCCGGAGAACGCCACGAACAAAAAGCTCAAGTGGACCTCCGACGATCCGCTCGTCGCCGGAATCGACGACGACGGAGTGCTGGTTCCCGTATCGCACGGCAAAACGACCATCCGCGTCTCGACCACCGACGGCGGAAATAAAACCGCCCGGTGCGAAGTGACCGTGATCGGCGTAAAGGACCGCAACTACGATTCGGCCGACGACTATTACAAGATCATCTACTTCCCCGTGAACATCACCGTCAAGGACGAGAACGGGCAGGATACGGAACAGACATGGCTCCGCCGCAAAGGGCATCGCCGCCGCATCCAACGACCACACGGCCTTCGGATCGCTCTTCCAGTGGTCGCGCAAAGCCGACGGACACGAAAAGACCAAATGGACATCGGCCACGGCAGGTTCGTTCGTCAACGCCCTCGCACCGCTGAACACCCCCACCGCCGACCGCCGGGAGTCGGGCCGGGAAGGTTTCATGCCGACCAACAAGGAACCCCACGACTGGGCGCGCGACGACACGTCGAACCGGGACGGACTCTGGGGCGGCCGCTTCGAGGACAAGACGTATGCGGCGCCGCTCGATGCCGCCACGCAGGACAACAACCCCTGCCCTCCGGGCTACCGCGTACCGACGGTGAACGAATTCATCGAAATGGCCAAAGCCGTCACCGGACTCGAAACGATGGTCTACGGCGACACCTCCTACAAGGTGACCGATCTGGCCGCCGTATTCGCCCGAAGCCCGCTCAAGATGCCGTGGGCAGGACAGGCCGTCGTCGGAGGGACCGTATCGGGAGGCCGCGGCGTCTACTGGACGAACATGCCCATCATCGCCGGCGCAGGCAACATCTTCACCAATGCGGCGCGTTTCATCATGCTCAACGGCACCAGCGTATACCTGAACAACTACCAGCGCACCAACGCCTACTCGGTGCGGTGCATCCGCCACACTCCGCTCGACAAGGCGTCCGCCGAAATGAGATAATTCCGTGTCCGGCATCTCCCGGAGCCGTCCCGGACACGGGCGGCTCCGGGGCAACGGACCCACGACATACCATCCAGTAAAAACCAACCCGAATATAACCATGAAGAAAAGTGTACTACTTTTACTATTATCGGCCCTGTTTACGTGCGGCAGCGTCTATGCCCAGCTTCGAGTAACGGGCACCGTGCTGGACGCCGCGACCGGCGAACCGATGGCCGGCGCGAGCGTGATCGAGCAGGGAACCACCAGCGGAACCACGACCGACACCCAAGGCCGCTTCGCCATAAGCGTCAAAAACCACCAGTCCGTCCTGACCTTCTCGTTTATCGGCATGGTGCCGCAGAACATCATGGTCGGCAGCAGCACCGATCTGCGGGTCGAGCTGCAGCAGGATGTGACCCAGATCGAGAACGTCGTCGTGCAGATCGGCTACGGCGACGCCCAGAAGAAAAACGTCGCCGGCTCGCTGGGCGTGCTGAGCACGTCCGAGATCACCAAATCAAAGGGCACGAGCTTTATGGATGCGCTCCAAGGCCGCATGGCAGGCGTGCAGGTCAGCTCCAGTTCGGGCGAACCCGGCGCGGGCATCGACATTACGATCCGCGGCGGCAACTCGATCAACGCAGGAACGCAGCCGCTGTATATCATCGACGACGTGCAGATCGACATCAACGCCGACGAAGTAGCCACGAGCAGCTACACTTCGGCCAACGTGCGCTACAATCCGCTGGCGGGCATCAACCCGTCGGACATCGAGTCGATCAGCGTCCTCAAGGATGCGTCGGCGACGGCCATTTACGGATCGCGCGGAGCCAACGGCGTCGTGATCATCACGACCAAAAGCGGGCGCGGCGAAAAGGCCTCCGTCGATTTCGACATGAGCGTCGGTCTGGCCCGGATGTCGAATACGATCGACGTGCTTCAGGGACAGGAGTTCGCGGACTACCGTTTCGCCAAGTTCCCGACCAGCGATGCGTGGGGTATCGACACCAACGGCGACGGTCTGCCCGACCGGGTGAGGGACTTCTCCGACTACCGCAGCCGCAACTGGCAGGAGGAGGTCATGCGCACGGGCATCATCCAGAGCTACAACATCGGCGTCGCTTCAGGCGGCAGCGCGAAGACCAAGGTGGCCGCTTCGGCAGGCTACCTCAATCAGGAGGGCATCGTCAAGAAGAACCAGATGGAACGTTTCACGGGTCGCATCCGTTTCGACAGCGACCTCAGCAAGCGGTTCACCATCGGCGGCACGATCAACTTCTCCCACATCGTGACCAAGGGAGCCGTCACCAATGCGGGCGCCAACTCGTACAACGGACTGGTGCAGAGCTTCGTCCTCTACAAGCCGATCTTCCTGAGCGAGGACGATGACGAAGCGTCCAACCCCGAAAACTACAATCTGACCAACCCCATCACCTTCATCAACGACTCCTACAAGGCTTCCACCCAGAACCGTACGATCGGAGACCTCTACCTCAAATACAAGATCCTCAAGAACCTGACGCTGCGTATCAGTGGCGGCGGCACGATCCTGAATTCGAAGACCGAGGAGTGGTATCCCTCGACGACATCGTGGGGGTACTCCAAGAACGGCATGGCCGTCGTCGCGGAGAGCGGCGCCGAATCGTGGCAGACCTCCAACACGCTGACCTACGCCATCTCGCGCGGCAAGCACTATTTCAACGCCGTACTGGGATTCGAACTGCGCGGCTACACCGCCACGCGTCTCAGCACCCGCGCCGAAGGATTCGAAAACCAGAGCTTCAACGGGGCGTTCGACATCGGTCAGGGTTCCGTATTCCCCGAAAACGTACAGACCAACCGCGAACGCAACACCTCCGAATCGGAATTCCTGCGCCTGAATTACACCCTTGCCGAAAAGTATATCTTCACGGCTTCGATCCGCCGCGACGGTTCGTCCAAATTCGGCAAGAACAACAAGTACGGCTACTTCCCCTCGGCCGCCTTCGCATGGAGCATCGGCAAGGAGGAGTTCATGAAGCAGCAGAAGATTTTCAGCGACATGAAACTGCGGCTCAGCTACGGCGTGACGGGTAACGACCGCATTCCGGCCTATCAGTCGCTGAGCCGTACCGACAAGACCTACTATTCGGGCGACAACAACTCCGTGCAGCTGGGCCTGTCGCCTTCGGAGATATCGAATCCCGACCTCAAGTGGGAGACGACCTACCAGCTCAACGGAGGTCTGGACATCAGCATGTTCCGCAACCGTCTGAGCATCGAGGCCGACGTTTACTACAAAAAGACCAAGGACATGCTCCTGCATGCCGACGTTCCCAGCCAGATCGGCTCCTACCGTCAGTGGCAGAACATCGGACAGGTGGACAATAAGGGTTTCGAACTTACGATCAACACGGTCAATATCCAGAAACGCAACTTCACATGGTCTACGAGCCTGAACTTCAACCTCAACCGCAACAAGGTCGTATCGCTGGGCGACGTCAGCTCGATCCCGGTCAAGGTCGCCGGCGGACATATCACCGAAGTAGGCCGCGTCATGGTGGGACACCCGATCGGTTCGGGCTGGGGATACGTCTTCGACGGCATTTACCAGCAATCCGACTTCGACGAGCGGGGCAACCTGAAAGAGGGCGTGCCGTCGTTCGCGGGAATCACCGTGAAGCCGGGCGACATGAAGTTCAAGGACATCGCGGGCAACGACAACGTCATCGACCCGAACAATGACAAGACGGTCATTGCGAACAGCGACCCGAAGCACTTCGGCGGCATGACCAACAGCTTTACGTTCAAGAATTTCGACCTCAGCTTCATGTTCCAGTGGTCCTACGGCAACGACATCATCAACATCGGCCGCTACCGCTACGAGGGTTTCGTGGGCTACAACAACGTCTCGACGGACTACTGGCGCAACCGCTGGACGGAGGAGCGTCCGGGCAACAGGTATCCGTCGCTCAACGGCGAGGGCAAGACCGAAATGTCGAGCTACTACGTCGAGGACGGCTCCTACCTCCGCCTGAAAAACCTGACGGTGGGCTATACGCTGCCCACGCACATCACGCGCAAAATAGGACTCTCCCACCTGCGGGTTTACGTCACGGCCGAAAACCTCTTCACCTGCACGGGCTATTCGGGCTATGACCCGGAAGTATCGTTCTGGAACCGCCTGATTCCCGGACTGGACTACACCAACTACCCGCGCGCACGGTCCGTATTCTTCGGATTTTCAATCAAATACTAAAACAGCGATATGAATATGAAAACGTTCTATTCGAAAGCACTAAAATACACGGCTGCGCTCCTGCTCTGCACGGCGACGGCGGGCTGCACCAGTTTCCTCGACGAGAAGACCTATTCGTTCGTTTCGGGCGACGACCTCTACACCACCGCCGCGAATGCGGAACTGGCCCTCACGGGCGTATACGACATACTCAACGCAGGTGCGATTCAGGGAACCGGCAACCAACCCCTCTGGGGACGCGGCATGCACTACCTGATGATGCTCGGCGACGAGATCGCCCCCAACGGCATCAGCGACCCGCACCATCAGATCATCGCCAGCTGCGGTTACAACGAAGAGGCCGATTTCGTCTCGATGGCATGGTTCGGACTCTTCGTCGGCATCGACCGAGCCAACCACATCATCCAGAAAGTGCCGGCCATCGACATGGATCCCAAACGCCGCGACGAGATCGTCAACGAAGCGAAGCTGCTGCGCGGCCTTTACCGGCTCTATCAGGCGTGGCTCTGGGGCGAAGTGCCCCTGCCCAATACGCCCAACTCGTCGGCCGAGGCTCCGCGCGAACCGCTCGACAAGGTTTACGCCTGCATCGAGGAAGACCTCGACAAAGCCTACAAGGAGCTTCCCGACCGCAATTCGAACGTAAACGGCCGCGTCAACAAATGGACCGCGGGCGGCTATCTGCTCAAGATGTATACCTATCTGGCCTCCTGCAAGGAGAACCGCGTAGGGCAGGAACTCGGCTCGCCGACCAACAGTTTCGACTGGGTCGATGCCGAAGCGTGCTGGCAGAAAGCCGCGGCCATCGCCGAAGATATTTACGCACACAGCGGCTACAAGCTCATCAAGCCCTACCACTACAACTTTCTGGCCGACACCAAAAGCAGTCAGAAAGAGGAGTGCATGATGGTCGTACAGACCGGAGCGGGCGGCTCGAACGAATATTTCCTCTTCGCCTACTGGGCCGGGCCGCAGGGCAACGTCGGTACCAACGGAGGCGGTTACGGCTGGATACGCCCGACGGGCGAGCTGTCGGACAAATACGTGACCGAGGACAGCCGCATGGGCTGGAACCTCTGCGGCAGTCTGGGCAACAACGTCACCGACTACACGACGATCAACGGAGCCAAATATTTCAGTCCCGTGGCGCTTTACGCATCGGGCGCCAACCTCTGCCACGGCAAATTCCGCCAATCGGACCCCGCGGCCAGAACGTCGCAGGGCATTCCGACGTGGGCAAGCAACATCGACTTCCCGATGCTCCGCTTCGCCGACATCGTTCTGCTGTACGCCGAAGCGCTTTACAAGACGGGCGACGAATCCCTTGCGCGCGAACTGGTCGAGGAGGTGCGCGAACGCGCCTGCACCGATACGGACGGCAAACTGGACGAATCGGCGCTCAACGCCATGAATTCGGCCTACTACAAGACCGACTTCATGGAAGAGCTGCTCGACGAACGTTCGCGCGAACTCTGCGTCGAGGGGTGGCGACGCATCGACCTGATCCGCACGGGCAAAATGACGGAAGTCATCGGCAACATGAAAACCGTCAACGACGCCGGCAACAAATACTACTACTTCGCCCCGCAGATGGAGCCGATCAAGAACAATTACAAACCGTACAAGATCTGGATGCCGGTGCCCAAGCGCGAACGCGAAGTGAACAAAAACCTGAGCCAGAATCCGGGGTACACGCAGACGATCTGACGATTCCTGCGGACGAACTCCGACAACGAACCCTGTTGAGATGAAAAAACTGACTGTTTTCTGTGCCGCCGCATGTCTCGCGGCATCCGCGGCGGCGCAGAATCATCCCGATCTTCACGAGGTCCTCGACCGGCAGAAAGGCCGGAACCTCATCGAAATACCCAAAGGCACCTACACGCTCGACGTGCGCAGCAACGGGCCGTACAAGTTCCACAACCTGACCGACGTCCACATCAACGGCAACGGATCGACGGTCATCTGCAACAATCAGGAGCAGGCGTTCAGCTTTTACAACTGCGTGCGGGTGGAGCTGCGCGACCTGACCATCGACTACGATCCGCTCTGCTTTACGCAGGGCGAGATTACGGCCGTAGCCGAAGACGGAAGCTGGTTCGACGTCCGGATCGACGAGGGGTATCCCGTAACCGGTCTGGCCGCCAACCGCGTGCAGTTCTACGATCCGCAGACACGCCTGCTCAAGCGCAACAGCATCACCACCTACACGAGCAACTACTCCGCACTCAAACAGCTCGGTCACAACCTCTTCCGGGCCGTCAAGAACGGAACGTGGAGCGCAGGCGAGCAGGTCGGGGATCTGGTGGTCATGGACGTCAAGACCGACAAGCCGAACGCCGGCGTCCATACCGTCATGCTCAACAAGTGCTACAACACCAAACTCGAAAACGTCACGGTATACGGGTCCAACACCTTCTCGTTTTTCGAGAAGGAGGGCTACGCCAACGAGTACAGAAACTGCGTCGTAGACCGAGGCCCCATGCCGCAGGGCATCAGGCCCCGCCTGCGTTCGGGCAACGCCGACGGCATCCACAGCAGTCAGGCACGGAAAGGCCCGACCGTCACGGGGTGCAAGGTAGGCCACAACGGCGACGACTGCATCATCGTCTGCGGACGCTCGTTCCCGGTCGGATCGGCCGACGCCGCGAAGGGTACGATCGACTTGGTGACGCGCGAAACCCACCCCGTATTCCGGCGCGGCGACAGACTGGTCGTGGTCGGTTACGACGGGAAACGCAAAGGCGAACTCCGGCTGGTTTCAGTCAGCCGCTTCGACCCGACCGAAGAGCAGCGCAACGCCGTGACGACGGGTTATCCCTCGCTGCTGTCAAAAGCCTCCTACAAGCTCGGATTCCGGCTCAAGGTGAAGCAGATGCCGTTCGAAATCGGCCCCGGCGACGTGGTTTTCAACGCCGACGCCGTCGGCAGCGGATTCCTCGTCAAAGACAACGAAGTGGGTCACGTACGCTCGCGCGGAATCCTGATCAAGGGCATCGACGGAGTGGTGGCGTCGAACAGGATAACCGGATGCGCCATGCAGGGAATCCTCATGTCGCCCGAAATCGAATGGATGGGAGGCGGCTTCTCCTCGAACGTGCAGATCGTCGGCAATACGATCGAGGAGTGCATGTTCGAACGCGGCAATCCGCGCATACCTCCCGGAGCGCTGTCGCTCTTCTACATCACGGGCGACGCGAAGGTCGCGGAACCGGGCGCATTCATAAACATCACCGTCCAGAAGAACAAGGTGACCGGCTGCCCCTGCCCGGCAATCGCAGTCACGTCAGTGGACGGACTGAAAATGTCGGACAACGAGGTCGAAAACTCAAAAGAGGTGACGCGCAGCCACGGAGAACGGTACGGCGCCGACACGGGTGCGCCGGTCTGGGAAAAGAACAACATAAAGAAATAGCCATGCGCATGAAACCACGCTTGGGAACGGTCATACTCCTCGTGAGTATGGTCTGCGGTACGGCATCCGCCCGAACCGGAGTAATCGATATCGCGGACTACAAAGGCAGGTACGACACGCAGGACATGACTCCGTTCGTCTACACCCTGCTCGAAAGCATCCCGGCAGACAAGCCGGTAAAACTGGTATTTCCCGAAGGCACCTACCATTTCCGGCCGGAATTCGCCGCCGGAAAATACCACTGCATCACCAACCACGACAACGGATACCGCCATTTCGCATTCCCGCTGACGGGACGGCGGAACATCGAGATCGACGGCGGCGGCTCGGAATTCATTTTCCACGGCCGGATCATCCCGTTTCTGATCGAGGATTCGCACGGCGTGACGCTGCGCAATTTCACCGTAGACTGGGAGGTTCCCTTCACGCTGGAGGCGAAGGTGACGACCGCGGATGCGGAGACGCAGCGTGTCGAGATCGAGATTCCGGACGAGTTCGGCCATGCGGTCGAAAACGGCAAGCTCATCATGCGGGCAGAAGGCTGGGAAGAGCGTATTCCGGGCGAGAACATCGTTTTCGATCCCCGCACCATGGCCACCGCCTACCGCAGCGACGATTACTACATCCCCAAGCCGGACAACTTCGACATACGGGTTACGCCGACGGCTCCCGGCCGCTATGAACTCCACACCCGGTTCGTGCGCGCCCTGCCGCCCGTCGGAACGATCCTGACGTTCAAAGGCGTCTTTACCCAGAACCGGCATTCGCCCGCCATCCACGCGACTGCGTCGTCCGGCGTTCTGGTCGAGGATGTCACCATCCACCACTGCGGCGGCATGGGGCTGATCGCCGAAAAGGCCGACAACGTAACCGTCCGCAGGCTGCAGGTGGTCCTGCGGAAGGGAAGCCCCCGGATGATAACGACCACGGCGGACGCCACCCACTTCTGCAACTGCCGGGGAACCGTCCTGATCGAAGAGTGCGTTTTCGAGAACATGCTCGACGATGCGACCAACGTACACGGCTCCTACGTCCGCGTGACCGGCATCACGGCGCCCGATCAGGTCATCGCCCGCATCAACCACCCCCAGCAGGCCGGGTATGAGTTTGCCGGAAAGGGCGACGAAATCGACGTCGTGGACGCGGAGACCCTGCTTGCGAAACACACCCTGCGGGTGAAAAAATCGGAACGCATCAACGCCCATTACATCCAGCTGACGTTCACCGCTCCCGTCGAAAGCCGACTCACGGTCGGCGACGGGCTGGAAAACATGTCGTGGTACCCGGAACTGATCTTCCGGAACAACGTCGTGCGCAACAACCGGGCGAGAAGCATTCTGGTCAGCACGCCCCGGAAAGTCGTCGTCGAGGGCAACACCTTCTCGTCCATGATGTCCGCCATTCTGTTCGAGGGGGACATGGACCACTGGTACGAATCGGGAGCCGTGCGCGACGTGACGATCCGCAACAACAGGTTTCTCGACGGCACATACGGCGGCGCCGATTTCCCGACGATCTTCATCAACCCGCACCAGAAAAAAGAGGTTCCGGGCCATCCCTACGAACGCAACATCACCATCGAAGGCAATCTGTTCCGGACCTTCAACGAGCAGCTGCTCCGGGCGAAATCCGTCGGAGGACTGATTTTCAGAGACAACACCATCGAATTATCGAAGAAGTACAAGCCTTACAACGACCTCCCGACGATCGACATCCGCAGCTCGCAGCAGGTTGTCATCGAAAACAACCGCTACAAGAAGCCGGGGAAAATCAGCATCGTCCGGAAATAACGGTCAGCGAAACAGTCAGCGAAAACAGGCGTCCCTGCAAAGGGGACGCCTGTTGTTTTTCGGTTCCGGCGGATCAGCACGAAAGTGATTCGCCGCCCCTGCCGGGAGCGAAACGATTCAGAACGACATCGGCGCCTTGATCGCCGGCCACGGATCGTAGCCTTCGAGCGTGAAATCCCCGTAACGGAAGTCGAAGAGCGACTTCACGGCAGGATTGAGCCGCATTACGGGCAGCGGACGGGGTTCGCGCGCAAGCTGCTCGTCCACCTGCTCCAGATGGTTCAGATAGAGGTGCGTGTCGCCGAGCGTATGGACGAATTCACCGGGCTGCAGGCCGCAGACCTGCGCCGTCATCAACGTCAGCAGGGCATAGGAGGCGATATTGAACGGCACGCCCAGAAACGTATCGGCACTGCGCTGGTAAAGCTGGCACGAGAGTTTTCCTTCGGCTACGTAGAACTGGAACAGCACATGGCACGGCGGCAGGGCCATATCCTCCACCTCGGCGACGTTCCATGCGGAGACGAGGATGCGCCGCGATTCGGGATTGCTCCTGATAAGCCCGACCGCCTGCGCGATCTGATCGACGACGGTGCCGTCGGGCTTGGGCCAGCTGCGCCACTGATAGCCGTAAACGTGGTTCAGGTCGCCGAACTTATATCCTTCGACCGGCGATTCGACACCCTCCTGCGCCGCCCGCAGAAACGTGTCGCGGTCGACAGGCAACACGCCGTGGCGCACGCAAAGCTCGTTGTAATAGCGGAATGCGTCGTTATCCCAGATATGCACCCTGTTGTCCACGAGGTATTTTATATTGGTATCGCCGGCCAAGAACCAGAGCAGTTCGTGGATCACGCCCTTCAGAAATACTTTTTTGGTCGTCAGCAGAGGAAAGCCCTCCGCCAGATCGAAGCGCATCTGATGTCCGAAGACGCCTTTGGTACCGGTGCCGGTACGGTCGCCGCGCACGACGCCTTCGGTCTTGATCCTGCGCAGCAGATCGAGGTATTGTTTCATCGTTCTTCTTTAATAGACATTTTTTTCCGCTCAAATAGACATTTCTTCCGCGCGGAGCAGCGGGCCGCCCCGCGCCCCCGCACTAACGGAACGCTTCGAGCCTCCTCAACGTCATTTCGCCCGACGCGTCCAAAACGGCATAAGAGGGATACTGTTCCCAGCAGCCGAGGTTTATCACATGCAGATTCCCCTCGCGGAAGTCGCGCGGGAAGTGCATATGCCCGAAAACGAAATGATCGACATCGTGCCCGGCGGCATATTCGCGGGCGTATTGGATCAGCGGCTCGGTAAGCGAGACGTCGAGGGTGTCGG
>ERZ809114.642-NODE-642-length-20199-cov-20.779388_pt1 | contig 20199 bp, 20 predicted proteins | sample MGYA00520519_ERZ809114 | MGnify/ENA primary metagenome ERZ809114 (study PRJEB31570, sample SAMEA3212991) | Homo sapiens | biome: human-gut; feature: human gut; material: fecal | place: Sweden | collected 2011 ...
AGCAATCAGCAGGTAATATTAATGGCAGGACCAGCAGGTTCTTTAAACAAACGAAGGTGGTGACTCCAATTAGTAGAACATATATTTTTCGATAAAGGCACCGATGACTTTTTCATGAAGTTCTACAGAGCGCGAGAAACAGATAGTTCTGCGGGCCAGACGTTTGATTCGGGTTCTCAGAGGTAGATGTTGCGCTCAATGCGCTGAGTAAAAATCTTACCAGGCAGATGCTTCTCCTTCGGTAACTCTCTGGTGTAACTACCCCATTCGTCAGTGGTCAACATACCGATGGTAAAAGGGCAAGCAGCGCCAGCAATTCACGACAGGTTTAATCAGTCCGTAGGCCAAAAGTGTAGGCCAGAACGCCACCAGTTTTCGTGTTGTACGTGTACCAGAGCCAGTGCTGTCGCGCTTTACTGCCGACAAAACTCCATTGCTCATCAAGTTCGCAGATGAGTGCCATATCAGCATGAGCGACCGGGTATGACGTTATTCTTCGTGGCGAGAGTTTTTTAAAGTCCGGATGACAGTATTAATGCCGATTTTCAGCGTACGGGCAGTATCGCGAACTCCGGCACCGTTGAAAGCCATTTCAGTGATTTGCTCTTTAACTCCCGGTTTACGGGCCTCGTAACGGTAAGTGAGCTGAAGCACTCGATGACAGTCACGGCAGCGAAATCGATCATGTCCTTTGGGTTCTTCCCGTGACGGTAAACCTGAACGGACTGGCAACAGGAGCAATGAAGGTTAACTGTGACCATGAAAGAACCTTAAAAGTGGCTATTATACTCCTAATTCAACTAATTGGAGTCATTACCGTATTCATAATGGATTAGGTTCAGCAGTTGCTGAAGTGCTTGTAGAAACTTGTCCTGTGCCCATGCGTCGGGTGGGGGTTAAAGAGCGGTATGGCCAGGTTGAAACTCAGGACTTTTTACAGAGAGAGTACGGGTTAACCGCGCAAGCTATTGTGGCGGCAGCCAGAGAGCTTTTGTAATTCATGGAGTTTGTTTACCATTCTGTTTTTCTTAAAAGTGAGTGTCTGTGCGGTCACTAAACTCGGTAATAAAGCAGTTCATTGCAGGATAAGAAGCGTTTGGTTGTGTCGTTTTACCGTAAGAACCGACCGCCGTATGTAGCCATTAAGCCAGTATTGGTAACGTAGGTGCCCACCTTTTCAAACTGGTGGACGCCTGTTATGGAGCAAAAACATTATCCGCAGAACCCCGCAGATCATTTTCAAATGAGTTAAACTTCAAATGGTTAAACTGGCTTTGCAACCAGGAGCCTCTGTTGCCCGTATTGCCCGGGAACACGATATCAATGATAACCTCCTGTTCAAATGGCTCAGACTCTGGCAGAACGTAAGGTAAAGGGAGATGAAAAAGGCAATAGCAGAACTGAGTGACAGTGAAACCATTCTGGCGTACAGGGTTGGATGGTGAAACTGATAAAAAACCCTCTGAAAATTCTGTCAGAGGGTGTAGTAAAAAATGGTAGATATTTACGATGCAGTAATGCTTTCACTCCGGTAATTAATTTCCGTGATTAACTGCTTTCGATCAATAAAGGAATTGCAAAAGTGTGATCTTGTTCACGACATCGTGGATGATAATATGCCTGATGTCTGAATCCGGAAACAGTGCTCTGGCGGGTTTCATGTGAAGTTGACGGATAAAAAATCCGCACGACCAGACAGACGTGCGGTTTACGAAATTCGTAACAAGAGGCTTTTCTACGGATCACGTGGTGCGTGCCACGTGAAATTTTTGTAGCGCAAAATGTGTGATGTGTAAATACAAGGAAGGAAAAAAGTTAAATCGGTGGAAGTCCATACCTGCCACGTGTACGTCTGCATTCCTCGTTTTGAACAGAATTCTCACCAGACATCGTGAATTTCTCATTCAATCATCAGAGATATTAACCAGGATTTTTATTGTTTTGTGATATCAGCAGTGCAGGTATACAGACGTTAAAGTAATCAGGTTTATTATAACCACCTTTACAAAGTTGTATATGTTTATAATTTAATGATTTTAATGCCAGTCGTTTTCTGCTGCTTAAATTGAGGTCGCATATTATACACAATAATATTCCTGGCATTATTAAGTTAATAAGAGAGGATTCTTATCACTGTATTTTTGCTCCGCACTACCGTTCTGGCTGGTGAAGTAATAATACAGGAGAATAACAGAATGCTTAAAAGACGTGATGCTTTTTTAAAGAAAAGCGCGCTGGCAGTGAGTGTGGCCCTGCTGCTCTCGGCTCAGGCTCAGGCTGTTTTGACAGGGCCTGTTGATGCTAATTCTTCCAGCTTACTGATTGGAGAAAACTCTTTTATTACGAATTCAACTGGTACAGCTAATAACACTTTCCTTTTGGGAGGTGGCGCTTTTAACATGGATTCACCAGGAAGTCTTCAGTTTGGCTCTTTTTCGGGAGTGTATAATTCTCCACACAGTGTCACCCTGGGAAGGGATGCCGGTCAGGCTGAGTCAAAATATGGTGTTGCCATAGGTAAGAGCGCTGAGGTACTTAATTCACAGCAGAGTGTTGCTATTGGGGGATGGGCTGGAATAGAAAATTCTTCAGGCTCTGTAGCTCTGGGCCATGGCTCACAGGTGTCGGGAGAAAATAACGTGGTATCTGTTGGTGCCGGGCCTGAGGGATATGGAGAGAGTGTCAAAGGAGCACCGGAAACCCACTCTATTGTAAACAAGACATTTTTATCTTTTATATTCAATGGCTTATTTTCCTGCTAATTGGTAATACCATGAAAAATACCATGCTCAGAAAAGGCTTAACAATATTTTGAAAAATTGCCTACTGAGCGCTGCCGCACAGCTCCATAGGCCGCTTTCCTGGCTTTGCTTCCAGATGTATGCTATTCTGCTCCTGCAGCTAATGGATCACCGCAAACAGGTTACTCGCCTGGGGATTCCCTTTCGACCCGAGCATCCGTATGAGACTCATGCTCGATTATTATTATTATAGAAGCCCCCATGAATAAATCGCTCATCATTTTCGGCATCGTCAACATAACCTCGGACAGTTTCTCCGATGGAGGCCGGTATCTGGCGCCAGACGCAGCCATTGCGCAGGCGCGTAAGCTGATGGCCGAGGGGGCAGATGTGATCGACCTCGGTCCGGCATCCAGCAATCCCGACGCCGCGCCTGTTTCGTCCGACACAGAAATCGCGCGTATCGCGCCGGTGCTGGACGCGCTCAAGGCAGATGGCATTCCCGTCTCGCTCGACAGTTATCAACCCGCGACGCAAGCCTATGCCTTGTCGCGTGGTGTGGCCTATCTCAATGATATTCGCGGTTTTCCAGACGCTGCGTTCTATCCGCAATTGGCGAAATCATCTGCCAAACTCGTCGTTATGCATTCGGTGCAAGACGGGCAGGCAGATCGGCGCGAGGCACCCGCTGGCGACATCATGGATCACATTGCGGCGTTCTTTGACGCGCGCATCGCGGCGCTGACGGGTGCCGGTATCAAACGCAACCGCCTTGTCCTTGATCCCGGCATGGGGTTTTTTCTGGGGGCTGCTCCCGAAACCTCGCTCTCGGTGCTGGCGCGGTTCGATGAATTGCGGCTGCGCTTCGATTTGCCGGTGCTTCTGTCTGTTTCGCGCAAATCCTTTCTGCGCGCGCTCACAGGCCGTGGTCCGGGGGATGTCGGGGCCGCGACACTCGCTGCAGAGCTTGCCGCCGCCGCAGGTGGAGCTGACTTCATCCGCACACACGAGCCGCGCCCCTTGCGCGACGGGCTGGCGGTATTGGCGGCGCTGAAAGAAACCGCAAGAATTCGTTAACTGCACATTCGGGATATTTCTCTATATTCGCGGTTCAGCAGGCATGTCCCCTTTGAGGGCGACCCGACGACAGGATAATCGACCTTATGGTGCGCAAATATTTCGGCACAGACGGTATTCGTGGCAAAGCCAACGAAGGCGCGATGACGGCGGAAACCGCCTTGCGCGTCGGCATGGCGGCTGGCCGTGTCTTTCGTCGCGGTGACCACCGCCATCGTGTCGTGATCGGCAAGGATACGCGCCTGTCGGGCTATATGCTTGAACCCGCGCTCACAGCCGGTTTCACCTCGATGGGCATGGACGTATTCCTTTTTGGCCCGCTGCCGACAACGTATAGGAAGAATAAACGCCCTTTTCACCCAAGTCCAACAGCTTTGGACCGCAGTTGACTCTTTCGACACCCCTGCGATGCAACCCAATCCGGCTGACGGGGAGCCAGCAACGCTGAAAATTTACCCTCCTCTTTCCCACTAGCGGCTCCTTTTCCGACAACCAGCACGGCGGATCCCTGCCGCGGCGCTGTGAACGCAGCATTTTGATTGGTATCGTTGGCCTTCAGGCTCGTCAGTCAAACAGACCCAGGAGCAGCTCAGCCGGTGGCGCCCGGCTTTCGGGTAACGCCCTGGTCCCGCTGGTTTCGGCTTTGTGCTTCAGGTGATCAAGGATCTGCTTGATCACTATAGGGTCTTCAATGCAGGCGATGACTTTCATGGCGCCGCCGCAGCCGCTGCAGGTCTCGATGTCGATATTGAAAACACGCTTGAGCCGTTGCGCCCATGTCATCGACGCTCGCCGTTGTGCTGGTGTTGCCGGTTCATCAGCCACCCTGACCTTGTTGCCCCTGCCCCGTTTTGCCGGCGTGACCAACGCCCGGTGCCGACTGTTGGGTGCGAACACCCCGTGGAAGCGGGTTAGGTTGACTCTGGGCTTCGGTACCAGGGCGGCCAGCCTTGCAATGAAATCCAATGGTTCGAAAATGACGTGCGTGGTGCCGTCCCGGTACGGCGTCTTGAGCTGGTAGCGCACGTTGCCGCCTCGTGTTAACGACAGCCGCTTCTCGGATACCGCCGGGCGGCTGATGTACCGGCACAGCCGTTCGAGCTTCTTGCGTTCATCGGCCCTGGCCGCCACGCCGGCGTGCAGGCTGGACCCGGCTACCTTGCCAATCCCGTCACCGAACGGATCACCACTGGTCGGCAGAGTTTGCAAAGTGAACACCTTTCGCCCCGCCTGTGAACCGACAGCGATACGGTAAGTGATCGAGTGCCCCAGCAGGGGTGTCATCGGGTCGTCATCCACCGCATCCGAGGCCAGATAGCTGTTTTCGACATCCCGTTCCAGCAGGCCTTGCCGTTCCAGATAGCGACCCACCCGGTGGGCGATGGTGTGCGTCAGCTGGGTGAGCTCTGGGCTGGTCGGCGCCTTGACCCAGCGGAAACGCGCTGAGCCGTGGGATTGCTCGACATACACACCGTCGAGAAACAGCATGTGGAAGTGAACATTCAGATTGAGCGCCGATCCAAAACGCTGGATCAGGGTGACCGCGCCCGTCTTGGCCACTTGCCAAGCGCTACAACAAGAAGGTTTGAGCCCAGAGCTGATAGAACGGATTTTTGACGAAGCACAAATTGATTGGTTTGAGCATGCCTTTGATACGCACCAAAGGCGCTTTGCTAACCACCCAATTACTGATAACAAGGATAAGGCGCGGCAGCTCCGCTTTCTTCAGTATCGTGGCTTTAATGCTGAGGAGTGTTTTTCTGCTATTGAAAGGCACCAAGCACAATATAAAGAGTAAAGTCGTTTAGATCCTTTCCCACACTTGATAGTGGTGAGCAGGAAAACCTCCTTCTTGGAGTGTCGTCTGTGTTGATACCAGTTTCCATTCGCTACTTTTGAGTTCTGGAAAAAATGTATCGCCATTCACATCAAGCTCAATTAACGTGCGATAAACGCGCTGGGCTAAGGGTAGCGCTTGGCGATAAATTTCCCCACCACCTATTACCATTATTTCTTTTGGGCCTTGATTGGCCACAATCCACTGATTGGCAGCAACAAGCGCCTCTTCTAGGTTCGCCACTCGCTGCGCACCTTCTAACACCAAGTCTTTTTGGCGACTGATTACAAAGTGCGGGCGCCCCGGCAGGGGGCGACCACCGATGGAATCCCAAGTTTTACGCCCCATTATCATGGGTTTTTTCATCGTGGTTGCTTTAAAGTATTGTAAGTCTTTTGGTAAATGCCACGGCATGCGATTATTAAGCCCTACCACGTTATTGTTTGCGGTGGCGACGATTAAACTAATGGTATTGGCCATGATGCGTCCTTTTGCGAGTGTGTTACGTATAGGAAGAATAAACGCCCTTTTCACCCAAGTCCAACAGCTTTGGACCGCAGTTGACTCTTTCGACACCCCTGCGATGCAACCCAATCCGGCTGACGGGGAGCCAGCAACGCTGAAAATTTACCCTCCTCTTTCCCACTAGCGGCTCCTTTTCCGACAACCAGCACGGCGGATCCCTGCCGCGGCGCTGTGAACGCAGCATTTTGATTGGTATCGTTGGCCTTCAGGCTCGTCAGTCAAACAGACCCAGGAGCAGCTCAGCCGGTGGCGCCCGGCTTTCGGGTAACGCCCTGGTCCCGCTGGTTTCGGCTTTGTGCTTCAGGTGATCAAGGATCTGCTTGATCACTATAGGGTCTTCAATGCAGGCGATGACTTTCATGGCGCCGCCGCAGCCGCTGCAGGTCTCGATGTCGATATTGAAAACACGCTTGAGCCGTTGCGCCCATGTCATCGACGCTCGCCGTTGTGCTGGTGTTGCCGGTTCATCAGCCACCCTGACCTTGTTGCCCCTGCCCCGTTTTGCCGGCGTGACCAACGCCCGGTGCCGACTGTTGGGTGCGAACACCCCGTGGAAGCGGGTTAGGTTGACTCTGGGCTTCGGTACCAGGGCGGCCAGCCTTGCAATGAAATCCAATGGTTCGAAAATGACGTGCGTGGTGCCGTCCCGGTACGGCGTCTTGAGCTGGTAGCGCACGTTGCCGCCTCGTGTTAACGACAGCCGCTTCTCGGATACCGCCGGGCGGCTGATGTACCGGCACAGCCGTTCGAGCTTCTTGCGTTCATCGGCCCTGGCCGCCACGCCGGCGTGCAGGCTGGACCCGGCTACCTTGCCAATCCCGTCACCGAACGGATCACCACTGGTCGGCAGAGTTTGCAAAGTGAACACCTTTCGCCCCGCCTGTGAACCGACAGCGATACGGTAAGTGATCGAGTGCCCCAGCAGGGGTGTCATCGGGTCGTCATCCACCGCATCCGAGGCCAGATAGCTGTTTTCGACATCCCGTTCCAGCAGGCCTTGCCGTTCCAGATAGCGACCCACCCGGTGGGCGATGGTGTGCGTCAGCTGGGTGAGCTCTGGGCTGGTCGGCGCCTTGACCCAGCGGAAACGCGCTGAGCCGTGGGATTGCTCGACATACACACCGTCGAGAAACAGCATGTGGAAGTGAACATTCAGATTGAGCGCCGATCCAAAACGCTGGATCAGGGTGACCGCGCCCGTCTTGGCCACTTGGTGGGTATGGCCCGCTTTCTTGACCAGGTGCGTGGCAATGACGCGGTAAACGATGCCCAGCACCCACCCCATGATCTCGGGCCGGCTGGCAAACAGGAAACGCAGCTGAAACGGGAAGCTCAACACCCACTGACGCATGGGTTGTTCAGGCAGTACTTCATCAACCAGCAAGGCGGCACTTTCGGCCATCCGCCGCGCCCCACAGCTCGGGCAGAAACCGCGACGCTTACAGCTGAAAGCGACCAGGTGCTCGGCGTGGCAAGACTCGCAGCGAACCCGTAGAAAGCCATGCTCCAGCCGCCCGCATTGGAGAAATTCTTCAAATTCCCGTTGCACATAGCCCGGCAATTCCTTTCCCTGCTCTGCCATAAGCGCAGCGAATGCCGGGTAATACTCGTCAACGATCTGATAGAGAAGGGTTTGCTCGGGTCGGTGGCTCTGGTAACGACCAGTATCCCGATCCCGGCTGGCCGTCCTGGCCGCCACATGAGGCATGTTCCGCGTCCTTGCAATACTGTGTTTACATACAGTCTATCGCTTAGCGGAAAGTTCTTTTACCCTCAGCCGAAATGCCTGCCGTTGCTAGACATTGCCAGCCAGTGCCCGTCACTCCCACTCGATTGTAAACAAGCACACAAAACCCTTTAGTGACAACAATTTGCAAGAACTATCAGGCTCAGTGCCATGAAAAATACCATGACCAGATCATGAGGTTGAACACGGCTTGCGCCGGCAGCGTTCACGCTCCTGGTCGGCGATCTCGCCCGGCTGCAATGCTAGCTCAGCATCGGTCATGCGCTCCAGCACGTCGCGTAGGCGGATGGTGCAAGGAATGGGCGGCAGCTCGAACTCATAGCCGCCGGCGATCATTTCGGCCGCAATCTCCTCGGTGATGAAAAACGGCTCGTCGTCTTGGTTCGGCTTCTTCATGCCCTTTCCTCCTGGCGCTCATCCTGGCCGACAGCGGCCAGGGCATCGGCTTCCGTCAATGCGTCCTCCACGAACGCGCCGTGCTGCTTCGCTTCGGCCTGGCTGACCTCGGCCCATATCCGTTTCACCTGGGCCGCACTGTACCCGGCCAGCTCGGCGGTCTTGTTGATGCTGTAGCCGGACTTGCGCAGCGCGACAACTTGGGCGCGGCGCTTCGGATCAGCACGGCGGCCCTTGTACCGCCCGGCCTGGCGGGCCAACTCAATGCCTTGGCGCTGGCGTTCGCGCCTGTCCTCGTAGTCGTCGCGGGCCATCTGCAAGGCCAGGCGAAAAAGCATGATCTGCACGGCTTCCAGCACGATCTTGGCGACGCCCTGGGCCTCGGCCGCCAGGTCGGATAGATCGACCACGCCAGGGACGGCCAGGCGTGCGCCTTTGGCCTGTATCGAGGCCACCAGGCGCTCGGCCTCGGGCAAAGGTAGGCGGCTGATGCGGTCGATCTTCTCGGCAATGACCACCTCGCCGGGCTGTAGGTCGCCGATCATGCGCAGCAGCTCAGGCCGGTCGGCGCGTGCGCCGGATGCCTTCTCACGGTAGATGCCGGCGACGTAGTAGCCGGCGGCCTTCGCGGCCGTAGTGATCGCCTCTTGGCGTTCCAAGTCCTGCGCGTCGGTGCTGACGCGCAGATAGACCCGCGCCACCATCGGCGCGGCTACTGGCTTCGTCCTGCGCATACTTGCGGGCTCCTTTGGGCATACTCAAATGCACCCATCTTAAACTGGCAGGCCAATTTATCACATATCGATCTAAATGTGTCGTTTTCAGAAGACGGCTGCACTGAACGTCAGAAGCCGACTGCACTATAGCAGCGGAGGGGTTGGATCCATCAGGCAACGACGGGCTGCTGCCGGCCATCAGCGGACGCAGGGAGGACTTTCCGCAACCGGCCGTTCGATGCGGCACCGATGGCCTTCGCGCAGGGGTAGTGAATCCGCCAGGATTGACTTGCGCTGCCCTACCTCTCACTAGTGAGGGGCGGCAGCGCATCAAGCGGTGAGCGCACTCCGGCACCGCCAACTTTCAGCACATGCGTGTAAATCATCGTCGTAGAGACGTCGGAATGGCCGAGCAGATCCTGCACGGTTCGAATGTCGTAACCGCTGCGGAGCAAGGCCGTCGCGAACGAGTGGCGGAGGGTGTGCGGTGTGGCGGGCTTCGTGATGCCTGCTTGTTCTACGGCACGTTTGAAGGCGCGCTGAAAGGTCTGGTCATACATGTGATGGCGACGCACGACACCGCTCCGTGGATCGGTCGAATGCGTGTGCTGCGCAAAAACCCAGAACCACGGCCAGGAATGCCCGGCGCGCGGATACTTCCGCTCAAGGGCGTCGGGAAGCGCAACGCCGCTGCGGCCCTCGGCCTGGTCCTTCAGCCACCATGCCCGTGCACGCGACAGCTGCTCGCGCAGGCTGGGTGCCAAGCTCTCGGGTAACATCAAGGCCCGATCCTTGGAGCCCTTGCCCTCCCGCACGATGATCGTGCCGTGATCGAAATCCAGATCCTTGACCCGCAGTTGCAAACCCTCACTGATCCGCATGCCCGTTCCATACAGAAGCTGGGCGAACAAACGATGCTCGCCTTCCAGAAAACCGAGGATGCGAACCACTTCATCCGGGGTCAGCACCACCGGCAAGCGCCGCGACGGCCGAGGTCTTCCGATCTCCTGAAGCCAGGGCAGATCCGTGCACAGCACCTTGCCGTAGAAGAACAGCAAGGCCGCCAATGCCTGACGATGCGTGGAGACCGAAACCTTGCGCTCGTTCGCCAGCCAGGACAGAAATGCCTCGACTTCGCTGCTGCCCAAGGTTGCCGGGTGACGCACACCGTGGAAACGGATGAAGGCACGAACCCAGTTGACATAAGCCTGTTCGGTTCGTAAACTGTAATGCAAGTAGCGTATGCGCTCACGCAACTGGTCCAGAACCTTGACCGAACGCAGCGGTGGTAACGGCGCAGTGGCGGTTTTCATGGCTTGTTATGACTGTTTTTTTGTACAGTCTATGCCTCGGGCATCCAAGCAGCAAGCGCGTTACGCCGTGGGTCGATGTTTGATGTTATGGAGCAGCAACGATGTTACGCAGCAGGGCAGTCGCCCTAAAACAAAGTTAAACATCATGAGGGAAGCGGTGATCGCCGAAGTATCGACTCAACTATCAGAGGTAGTTGGCGTCATCGAGCGCCATCTCGAACCGACGTTGCTGGCCGTACATTTGTACGGCTCCGCAGTGGATGGCGGCCTGAAGCCACACAGTGATATTGATTTGCTGGTTACGGTGACCGTAAGGCTTGATGAAACAACGCGGCGAGCTTTGATCAACGACCTTTTGGAAACTTCGGCTTCCCCTGGAGAGAGCGAGATTCTCCGCGCTGTAGAAGTCACCATTGTTGTGCACGACGACATCATTCCGTGGCGTTATCCAGCTAAGCGCGAACTGCAATTTGGAGAATGGCAGCGCAATGACATTCTTGCAGGTATCTTCGAGCCAGCCACGATCGACATTGATCTGGCTATCTTGCTGACAAAAGCAAGAGAACATAGCGTTGCCTTGGTAGGTCCAGCGGCGGAGGAACTCTTTGATCCGGTTCCTGAACAGGATCTATTTGAGGCGCTAAATGAAACCTTAACGCTATGGAACTCGCCGCCCGACTGGGCTGGCGATGAGCGAAATGTAGTGCTTACGTTGTCCCGCATTTGGTACAGCGCAGTAACCGGCAAAATCGCGCCGAAGGATGTCGCTGCCGACTGGGCAATGGAGCGCCTGCCGGCCCAGTATCAGCCCGTCATACTTGAAGCTAGACAGGCTTATCTTGGACAAGAAGAAGATCGCTTGGCCTCCCGCGCAGATCAGTTGGAAGAATTTGTTCACTACGTGAAAGGCGAGATCACCAAGGTAGTCGGCAAATAATGTCTAACAATTCGTTCAAGCCGACGCCGCTTCGCGGCGCGGCTTAACTCAAGCGTTAGATGCACTAAGCACATAATTGCTCACAGCCAAACTATCAGGTCAAGTCTGCTTTTATTATTTTTAAGCGTGCATAATAAGCCCTACACAAATTGGGAGATATATCATGATGACTGATCCCCGCAAAAACGGCGATTTGCACGAACCCGCGACGGCACCCGCGACGCCCTGGTCCAAAAGCGAGCTGGTCCGGCAATTGCGCGACCTCGGCGTGCGCTCAGGCGATATGGTGATGCCGCATGTGTCGTTGCGCGCCGTCGGGCCGCTGGCGGACGGACCGCAGACACTTGTCGATGCGCTGATCGAGGCCGTCGGCCCCACCGGGAATATTCTCGCCTTCGTCTCGTGGCGCGATTCGCCCTATGAACAGACGCTGGGTCATGATGCGCCGCCCGCCGCCATCGCCCAAAGCTGGCCTGCGTTCGACCCCGACCATGCGCCCGCCTACCCCGGCTTTGGCGCGATCAACGAATTTATCCGAACCTATCCGGGGTGTCGGCGCAGCGCCCATCCCGACGCATCGATGGCGGCGATCGGGCCCGATGCGGCGTGGCTGGTGGCGCCGCACGAGATGGGCGCCGCTTATGGCCCCCGCTCGCCGATCGCGCGTTTTCTCGCCCACGCAGGAAAAATCCTGTCGATCGGCGCCGGGCCCGATGCAGTCACCGCGCTCCATTATGCCGAAGCGGTGGCGCGGATCGAGGGCAAGCGCCGCGTCACTTATTCGATGCCCTTACTGCGCGAAGGCAAGCGCGTCTGGGTCACCACGTCCGACTGGGATTCGAACGGCATCCTCGACGAATATGCCGCGCCCGACGGCCCCGACGCGGTCGAACGGATCGCCCGCGACTATCTCGCCCGCACCAGGGTTGCGCAAGGCCCGGTCGGCGGCGCGCAATCCCGGCTGATCGACGCGGCCGATATCGTTTCCTTCGGCATCGAATGGCTCGAGGCGCGCCACGCCGCGCCAGCGGCGGCAGCGCTGAAGCCGAAACAACGCCGCGACTGAGTCGTCGATTATTCCGGACATATATTCCTCCCTCTCGCCCAGCCGCATAGCATCAGGCCCACAAGCCCGCCGCCTCTTCAACAAGGATGTCGGGACGTTCTTCAGTAAAGAACAGCTTGGCACCCTCGACAAGGATGATTGCCCGAGGCGATCAGGCGGCGAATTTTTGCGCGCGCGCACGGTCGCGGCGGCGCGCGATAAAGGCGATGGGTAGCCCCACGAGGAAGATATGCGCGGCGATTAACATCAAGCCGCTGTACGACCGCGTCGTCATCAAGCGCACCGAGGAAGAGAAGGTCTCCGCCGGTGGTATCGTGATCCCGGATTCGGCCACCGAGAAGCCGATCAAGGGCCAGGTCGTCGCCGTGGGCGAGGGCAAGGTGTTCGACAACGGCAACGTGCGCGCGCCGAAGGTCAAGGTCGGCGACCAGGTGCTGTTCGGCAAGTACGCCGGCACCGAGGTCAAGCTCGACGGCACCGAGTACCTGGTGGTGAAGGAAGACGACATCTTCGCCGTGCTGGGCTGAGCCCGCCGCTTCGCCGCATCCCAACCCGCAATCACAGAACTGAGGTAATTCCGCAATGGCTGCCAAGGATATTCGTTTCGGTGAAGACGCCCGCGCCCGCATGGTCCGCGGCGTGAACGTGCTCGCCAACGCCGTCAAGGCGACCCTGGGCCCGAAGGGCCGCAACGTCGTGCTCGAGAAGAGCTTCGGCGCCCCGACGATCACCAAGGACGGCGTGTCCGTCGCCAAGGAGATCGAACTGGCCGACAAGTTCGAGAACATGGGCGCGCAGATGGTCAAGGAAGTCGCTTCCAAGACCTCCGACAACGCCGGCGACGGCACCACCACCGCCACCGTGCTGGCCCAGGCCCTGATCCGCGAGGGCATGAAGGCCGTGGCCGCCGGCATGAACCCGATGGACCTCAAGCGCGGCATCGACAAGGCCGTCACCTCGGCCGTCGAGGAGCTGAAGAAGATCTCCAAGCCCTGCTCGACCAGCAAGGAGATCGCCCAGGTCGGTTCGATCTCGGCCAACTCCGACACCGACATCGGCGAGCTGATCGCCAAGGCCATGGACAAGGTCGGCAAGGAAGGCGTGATCACCGTCGAGGAGGGCTCGGGCCTGGAGAACGAGCTCGACGTCGTCGAGGGCATGCAGTTCGACCGCGGCTACCTGTCGCCGTACTTCATCAACAACCCGCAGTCGATGCAGGCCGAGCTGGAGGATCCGTTCATCCTGCTGCACGACAAGAAGATCTCGAACGTCCGCGACCTGCTGCCGATCCTCGAGGGCGTGGCCAAGGCCGGCAAGCCGCTGCTGATCGTCGCCGAGGACGTCGAGGGCGAGGCGCTGGCCACGCTGGTGGTCAACACCATCCGCGGCATCGTGAAGGTCTGCGCGGTCAAGGCCCCGGGCTTCGGCGACCGCCGCAAGGCGATGCTGGAGGACATGGCCATCCTCACCGGTGGCACCGTGATCTCCGAGGAAGTCGGCCTCTCGCTCGAGAAGGCGACCATCAACGACCTCGGCCGCGCGAAGAAGGTGCAGGTCTCGAAGGAGAACACCACCATCATCGACGGCGCCGGCGACACCGCGGACATCGAAGCCCGCATCAAGCAGATCAAGGCGCAGATCGAGGAGACCACCTCGGACTACGACCGCGAGAAGCTGCAGGAGCGCGTGGCCAAGCTGGCCGGGGGCGTTGCGGTGATCAAGGTCGGCGCCGCCACCGAAGTCGAGATGAAGGAAAAGAAGGCGCGCGTCGAAGACGCCCTGCATGCCACCCGTGCGGCGGTCGAGGAAGGCATCGTCCCGGGCGGCGGCGTCGCCCTGATCCGTGCCAAGGCCGCGATCGCCGAGCTGAAGGGCGCCAACGAGGACCAGAACCACGGCATCGCGATCGCCCTGCGCGCGATGGAAGCCCCGCTGCGCGAGATCGTCACCAACGCCGGCGACGAGCCGAGCGTGGTGCTGAACCGCGTCGCCGAAGGCACCGGCGCGTTCGGCTACAACGCCGCCAACGGCGAGTTCGGCGACATGATCGAGTTCGGCATCCTGGACCCGACCAAGGTCACGCGCTCCGCGCTGCAGAACGCGGCGTCCATCGCCGGCCTGATGATCACCACCGAAGCGATGGTGGCCGAAGCGCCGAAGAAGGAAGAGCCGGCCGCTCCGGGCGGCGGCATGGGCGGCATGGGCGGCATGGATTTCTAAGCCCCGCGATCCATCAAGCAAGACCACAAAGCCCGGCCTCGTGCCGGGCTTTGTGCGTTCTGGCGTCCGAGGCGGGAGACTTCCTACCCGCCCCGCGGCAATGTCTGACGCGAAGATCAGAAAACGCCGATATGAACGCGTGCTCGCGGGCGCAACCCTGAGCAGCCGTCCCTGCAACGGAGCGCTGCGTGCCGCGCCTGACCGCACCCCGGCGGCAGGCCGAGGTGTGCGCGCCACTGCCGGCCGCCCACGCCGCTGCGCGTTACGCGCGCCACCTGCCCGAGCGCACGCTGCTGTACGCGCTAGTGCAGGCGCACTACCCGGACTTCATCGCGCGTCTTGAGGCCGAAGACCGCCCGCTGCCCGAGTATGTGCGCGAGGAGTTCGAGACCTACCTGCGTTGCGGCGTGCTCGAGCACGGTTTCCTGCGCGTGGTGTGCGAGCAGTGCCGGGCCGAGAGGCTGGTGGCCTTCTCCTGCAAGAAGCGCGGCTTCTGCCCCAGCTGCGGGGCGCGGCGCATGGCCGAGAGCGCGCGGCACCTGGTGGAGGAGGTGTTTGGCCCGCGGCCGGTGCGGCAATGGGTGCTGAGTTTTCCGTACCCGCTGCGCTTCCTGTTCGCCAGCAAGCCGGAGGCCATCGGCCCGGTGCTGGGCATCGTGCATCGTGTGATCGCCGGCTGGTTGGCCGATCAAGCCGGCGTCGACCACGCCAGCGCGCAATGCGGCGCGGTGACCCTGATCCAGCGCTTCGGCAGCGCGCTGAACCTGAATGTTCACTTCCACATGCTGTGGCTCGACGGCGTGTACGAGGACACCACCGAGCGTCCGCAGCGCAAGCCGCGCCTGCACCGCACCCGTGCGCCCACATCGGCGCAACTGACGGAACTGGCCGGCACCATCGCGCATCGCGTGTGCCGGCACCTGTCGCGCCGCGGCTGGCTCGAAGGCGAAGACGAATCCGTGTTCCTGTCCGACAGCGCGGGTAGCGACGACGGCATGGATGGGCTGCGGATGAGTTCGATGACCTACCGCATCGCCACCGGTCGCGACGCTGGCCGCAAGGTCGTCACGCTGCAAACATTGCCCGGTGACGCAGGCTCGCTGGAGGGCGACGCCGGCAAGGTCGGCGGCTTCTCGCTGCATGCCGGCGTGGCCGCGGAAGCACACGAAAGCCACAAGCTCGAAAAGCTGTGCCGCTACATCACGCGCCCGGCGATCAGCGAGCAGCGGCTGTCGATCTCACCGCAGGGTAGGGTGCGGTATCAGCTCAAGACGCCGTGGCGAAATGGGACCACGCATGTCGAATGGGATGCGGTGGACTTCATCGCCAAGCTGGCGGCACTGGTCCCGCCACCTCGCGCGCATCTCACCCGCTTCCACGGCGTATTCGCCCCGAATGCAAACCTGCGTGCGCAGCTGACGCCCTCGGGGCGCGGCAGGCGGCCTGCGGGCGATGCGGTGCCGGTTGACGCAAGCGCCCACGACGAGCCGCGCAGCCCCGAGCAGAAGCGCCGTGCGATGAGCTGGGCGCAACGGCTCAAGCGGGTCTTTTCCATCGACGTCACCACCTGTGCCCACTGCGGCGGCGCGGTGCGGATCGTCGCCAGCATCGAAGACCCCAAGGCCATTCGCGCCATCCTCGCCCACTTCGAGAAACACGGCGCGCTGGAGCAAGCGCACTACCGGCCCGCAGCGCGCGCGCCGCCGCCGGCCGCGTGACGAGGTGCCGGCCACACAGCCGGCAGCCAAGCCAGAGTCCGATCCGATGCGGCCACGACCCCGCAGGGCTGCGCTCGGCCCTGTGCCGGGTTTCGGTGAGAAATGGCTACGCACTGAGCCGCTGCGTGGCCCCGCGATGTCGAAAACCCACGCATGAACCCCCGATCTGTGCCCGATCTGTGCCCAAAGCGGCGCTTGCGCGGCCGCTTCCGAGGGTGTCAGAAATTTTGTGTAAGAGGCATACCATGATGCTGCCAAGGAGCATGTATGCCACGCAAGAAGAAGACGCCGGTGGTCACGCCGGCCATTGATCTGCCGAAGGAATTTCTCGAGAAGCTGATCCCGGGTCCGATGGACGCGGCCGGGGTCGAAGCCGTGTTCCAGCAGCTGAAGAAGGCCGTGATCGAGCGGGCGCTGGGCGCGGAGCTCGGCCTGCACCTGGCCGACGCCGAGGGCGGGAGCGGCAACCACCGCAACGGCCGCAGCGGCAAGACGGTGCTGACCGACGAGGGTCCGCTGCGCATCGACGTGCCGCGCGACCGGACGGGTACGTTCGAGCCGCAGCTGATCCCCAAGCACGAGCGTCGCTTCGCCGGGTTCGACGATCGGATCGTCTCGATGTACGCCCGCGGCATGACGGTGCGTGAGATCCAGGGGCACCTGGCCGAGATGTACAGCGTCGAGGTGTCGCCGGAGTTCATCAGCAAGGTCACCGACGAGGTGATGGCCGAGGTCACCGCATGGCAGGCGCGGCCGCTGGAAGCGATGTATCCGGTGGTGTTCTTCGACGCGCTGCGGGTGAAGATCCGCGAGGACGGCGTGGTGCGCAACAAGGCGGTGTATCTGGCGCTGGGCGTGCTGGCCGACGGCACCCGCGACATCCTCGGGCTGTGGATCGAGAACACCGAGGGCGCGAAGTTCTGGATGAAGGTGTTCAACGACCTCAAGACGCGCGGCGTCAACGACATCCTGATCGGCGTGGCTGACGGCCTGAAGGGCTTCCCGGAGGCGCTGGAAGCGGTGTTCCCGGCGACCACGCTGCAGACCTGCATCGTGCACCTGATCCGCAACAGCCTGGACTATGCGGGCTGGAAGGACCGCAAGGCGCTGGCGGCGGCGATCAAGCCGATCTACACGGCCCCGACCGCCGAGGCCGCAGAGGCCGAGCTGGATGCGTTCGAGGCCGGCGACTGGGGCGAGCGCTTCCCGACGGTGGTCGCCGCCTGGCGCCGTGCCTGGACGCGCGTGGTGCCGTTCTTCGCGTTCCCGCCGGACGTGCGCCGGGTGATCTACACGACCAACGCAATCGAGAGCGTGCATGCGCGCCTGCGCAAGATCATCAAGACCCGCGGCCACTTCCCCAGCGACGAGGCCGCCACCAAGCTGATCTGGCTGGCGCTGCGGAACATCACCGCCGAGTGGAGCCGCGCGTCTCAGCACTGGAAGGCGGCGATGAACCAGTTCGCGATAATCTACGAAGACCGATTCACGCTGGCTCGCTGAAAGAGACTTCCGGACTAAACCGCCTCACACACAAAAAATCGGACACGCCCCCGCTTCCTACCTGCCAGACTCGCAAAAAAGGGCGGTTGAACTTCCTATACCCACAAAGTTAGATGCACTAAGCACATAATTGCTCACAGCCAAACTATCAGGTCAAGTCTGCTTTTATTATTTTTAAGCGTGCATAATAAGCCCTACACAAATTGGGAGATATATCATGAAAGGCTGGCTTTTTCTTGTTATCGCAATAGTTGGCGAAGTAATCGCAACATCCGCATTAAAATCTAGCGAGGGCTTTACTAAGCTTGCCCCTTCCGCCGTTGTCATAATCGGTTATGGCATCGCATTTTATTTTCTTTCTCTGGTTCTGAAATCCATCCCTGTCGGTGTTGCTTATGCAGTCTGGTCGGGACTCGGCGTCGTCATAATTACAGCCATTGCCTGGTTGCTTCATGGGCAAAAGCTTGATGCGTGGGGCTTTGTAGGTATGGGGCTCATAATTGCTGCCTTTTTGCTCGCCCGATCCCCATCGTGGAAGTCGCTGCGGAGGCCGACGCCATGGTGACGGTGTTCGGCATTCTGAATCTCACCGAGGACTCCTTCTTCGATGAGAGCCGGCGGCTAGACCCCGCCGGCGCTGTCACCGCGGCGATCGAAATGCTGCGAGTCGGATCAGACGTCGTGGATGTCGGACCGGCCGCCAGCCATCCGGACGCGAGGCCTGTATCGCCGGCCGATGAGATCAGACGTATTGCGCCGCTCTTAGACGCCCTGTCCGATCAGATGCACCGTGTTTCAATCGACAGCTTCCAACCGGAAACCCAGCGCTATGCGCTCAAGCGCGGCGTGGGCTACCTGAACGATATCCAAGGATTTCCTGACCCTGCGCTCTATCCCGATATTGCTGAGGCGGACTGCAGGCTGGTGGTTATGCACTCAGCGCAGCGGGATGGCATCGCCACCCGCACCGGTCACCTTCGACCCGAAGACGCGCTCGACGAGATTGTGCGGTTCTTCGAGGCGCGGGTTTCCGCCTTGCGACGGAGCGGGGTCGCTGCCGACCGGCTCATCCTCGATCCGGGGATGGGATTTTTCTTGAGCCCCGCACCGGAAACATCGCTGCACGTGCTGTCGAACCTTCAAAAGCTGAAGTCGGCGTTGGGGCTTCCGCTATTGGTCTCGGTGTCGCGGAAATCCTTCTTGGGCGCCACCGTTGGCCTTCCTGTAAAGGATCTGGGTCCAGCGAGCCTTGCGGCGGAACTTCACGCGATCGGCAATGGCGCTGACTACGTCCGCACCCACGCGCCTGGAGATCTGCGAAGCGCAATCACCTTCTCGGAAACCCTCGCGAAATTTCGCAGTCGCGACGCCAGAGACCGAGGGTTAGATCATGCCTAGCATTCACCTTCCGGCCGCCCGCTAGCGGACCCTGGTCAGGTTCCGCGAAGGTGGGCGCAGACATGCTGGGCTCGTCAGGATCAAACTGCACTATGAGGCGGCGGTTCATACCGCGCCAGGGGAGCGAATGGACAGCGAGGAGCCTCCGAACGTTCGGGTCGCCTGCTCGGGTGATATCGACGAGGTTGTGCGGCTGATGCACGACGCTGCGGCGTGGATGTCCGCCAAGGGAACGCCCGCCTGGGACGTCGCGCGGATCGACCGGACATTCGCGGAGACCTTCGTCCTGAGATCCGAGCTCCTAGTCGCGAGTTGCAGCGACGGCATCGTCGGCTGTTGCACCTTGTCGGCCGAGGATCCCGAGTTCTGGCCCGACGCCCTCAAGGGGGAGGCCGCATATCTGCACAAGCTCGCGGTGCGACGGACACATGCGGGCCGGGGTGTCAGCTCCGCGCTGATCGAGGCTTGCCGCCATGCCGCGCGAACGCAGGGGTGCGCCAAGCTGCGGCTCGACTGCCACCCGAACCTGCGTGGCCTATACGAGCGGCTCGGATTCACCCACGTCGACACTTTCAATCCCGGCTGGGATCCAACCTTCATCGCAGAACGCCTAGAACTCGAAATCTAACGTCCGTTCGGGCATCGAGGTCCATGTCGGGGTGGGACGGGCCCGTGGCTTCAAGATCACTTGCAGTCCGACCGCGATGTCTTGGTTGCGCGAGAGGTTGTCGATATCCTCCACTTCCATCATCAACCCTGGATAATGCCGCCGCCGTCATCGCCGCCGACGCCCGTGCCGGGCTTTTCGGGCCTGTCAGGCTTGCTCGGCCTTCAGCCTGCCTGGGCGAGATCTCCGGCGGACGGATTAACGGCGGAGCTTCGCCGCCTTTCGTGCGTGTGAAGGCCGAAGATAGTTCTCTCAAAAACATCCGTTTATGAGAGATACCAAATGTCATTTTCAGAAGACGACTGCACCAGTTGATTGGGCGTAATGGCTGTTGTGCA
>ERZ809114.655-NODE-655-length-19752-cov-5.769305_pt1 | contig 19752 bp, 18 predicted proteins | sample MGYA00520519_ERZ809114 | MGnify/ENA primary metagenome ERZ809114 (study PRJEB31570, sample SAMEA3212991) | Homo sapiens | biome: human-gut; feature: human gut; material: fecal | place: Sweden | collected 2011 ...
CGGGATTCGCCAAGCAGGTGACGCCCGCCCAGTACGAAGCCAGCGTCGAGGACAACACCATCACCGACATCCTCGCCGAGTACGAGATACATCCGGGCGACCTCTTCTTCCTGCCGGCAGGCCGCGTCCACAGTATCGGCGCGGGCGCGTTCATCGCCGAGATTCAGCAGACTTCGGACATCACCTACCGCATCTACGACTTCAACCGCAAGGACGCCGACGGCAATACCCGCGAACTGCACACCGAGCTGGCGAAGGGCGCCATCGACTACACCGTGCTGCCCGACTACCGCACCAAGTACGAGCAGGTGCAGGACCGCGAAACGGAACTGGTGTCGTGTCCCTACTTCACCACGTCGCTCTGCGACCTGACCGCTCCGCTGACGCTCGATTACGCGGCGCTCGACTCGTTCGTCGTTGTGATCTGCGTCGAAGGCAAAGGCATGATCGCCGACGACAGCGGCAACGAAATGCCGATCCATCAGGGCGAGACGGTACTGCTTCCGGCTACCGTGAAGTCGCTCCGCGTCGTCCCCGAAGGGAAGCTCAAAATGCTGACCAGCTGCATCAAGTAAATGGAATGCACTCTGACAGATAAATCCGGCGGTTCCGACTGCCGGATTTTTTGTTTGTGAGGCGAGCCGGATAATAAATTTTATCTTCATCGACTCATTGCATCATAAAAATAATCACCCACCTCGGCAAATCGAGGAAAATATTTTCTTTTAACAAAATTCCGTTGCAGGACTCCGTTCTTTTTAGTACCTTTGGAGGTGCAACCGAAACACTAAAAAACAGAGGATCTTACGACATGGAGAAGAAACTGCAAGAGATCGCATCGCACTTCGCTTTGGAGGGAGGCATCGCGGCCATAGACTCGCTGGGCGAGGGTTTTATCAACGATACGTTCATCATCCGCACCGAAGGGGAGGCCCCCGATTACATTCTTCAGCGCAAGAACAAAAACATATTTCCCGACGTTCCGGCCATGATGGACAACATCCGCCGGGTTACCGACCACATCCGCCGCGGAGTCATCGCGGCAGGCGGCGATCCCCGGCGCGAAGTGATGACCGTGGTCCCGACCAGAGAGGACGCGCTGTACCACATCGACGGCGACGGCGAATATTGGGCCGTCTCGGTTTTCATCGACGACACCGTCGCCTACAACAAGGCCGATTCGCCCGAACTGGCCCGCAAGGGCGGCGAGGGAATCGGCAAATTCCAAGCCCAGCTGGCCGACTTCACCGAGCCGCTGGCCGAAACGATCAAGGGATTCCACAACATCCGCCACCGCTTCGTGCAGTGGGACGAGGCGCTGAAGCGCGACGCCGCAGGCCGCAAAAAGGAGCTTTCGGAGGAGATCGGCTGGATCGAATCGCGGCGCGGAGAGATGCTCGGCTTCTGGTCCAAGGTCGAGGACGGCACGATTCCGACGCGCGTGACGCACAACGACACCAAGATCAACAATATTCTCTTCGACAGGCAGGGCGAGGTGCTCTGCGCCATCGACCTCGACACGGTGATGGCCTCCACGTCGCTCAACGACTTCGGCGACGCCATCCGCTCCTACGCCAACACGGGCGACGAGGACGACCGCGACCTTTCGCGCGTCGGGCTGTCACTCGAAATGTTCCGGGCCTACACCGAGGGCTACCTCTCGCAGCGGGCCAAACAGCTCACCGACTCCGAAATCGACCATCTGGCTTTCTCGGCCCGATACATCACCTTCGAACAGGTCCTGCGTTTCCTGATGGACTACATCGACGGCGACACCTATTATAAAATCAAATACCCCGGTCACAACCTTGTGCGCACCCACGCCCAGTACCGCCTGCTGCAAAGCATGGAGGAGCATTACGGCGAAATGTGCCGCATCGTACGGGAAACCGTGGACAAATACCGCAAGGCATGACGGAAATACGCAAAATCACGGGCATCGTCCCCACGAACAAGGCTGCCGTCGAAGCGGCTTTCGCCGGCATCGAACCGCAGGCCCTAGCCTGCTGCAACTGGCCGGACCAATTTCCTTACGCGCCGGAGGTTTCGTTCCGCATGTTCCACACGGGCGACTACCTGATGCTGCGCTTCGACGTCGCGGAACGCTGCACGATGGCCCGCGTCACGGAGGACAACGGCGAAGTTTGGACCGATTCGTGCGTGGAGTTCTTCATCGCCCCCGACGACAGCGGCTATTACTACAACTTCGAGTGCAGTTGCATCGGACGCCTGCTGCTGGGCTTCCGCAAGGAGCGCGAGCACCCGGCGCACGCCGCGCCCAAGGTGATGGCCGCCATCCTGCGGAATCCGAGCCTCGGACTGCGGCCGTTCCCCGAACACGAAGGAGACAACCGCTGGTCGGTCGTGCTGGCCATTCCCCCGCAGGCGCTGTTCATGCACGAGCTGAGCGACTGGAGCGGTCTGAAGGCATCGGTGAACCTCTACAAATGCGGCGACAAACTTTCGCAGCCCCATTTCCTTTCGTGGAAGCCGATCAAGACGCCGAAACCCGACTTCCACCGGCCCGATTTTTTCGAACAAATTAAATTTTCAAAGATATGAACAACAAATATTCACTTCCGAAAGACGGCGGCCTGATCGCAGAATCGACGCCGCGCGACATCATCCATCGTTACGAGAAAATTCACACGACGGTCTATGAAAACGAATATCTGGGCGTTCAGTACGTTGCCGACACCATCGTCAAGGCGATCCGCACCTACAACGAACTCCACTGTTCGAACGAAGTCTACGAAGAGCAGCAGCCCTTCGTGCTGGGCCTTACCACGGGCCGCACGCCGCTGGGACTCTACCGCGAGCTGGTGAAACGCCACAAAGAGGGTCTCGTCAGCTTCCGCAACGTGGCCGTATTCAGCCTCGACGAGTTCTACCCCATCCGCTCGACCGAGCAGCAGAGCCGCAACTTCCGCATCCACGAGGATTTCCTCAACCACATCGACATCCTGCCCGAAAACATCCACATCCCCGACGGCACCATCTCCGAGGACAAGGTTTCGGAGTACTGCGCCTCGTACGACCACTCGGTGCGCAAGATCGACCTGATGATTATCGGCGTGGGCGAAGACGGCCAGATCGGTTTCAACGAACCGGGGTCCTATGCCAAGTCGCGCACCCGGCTGGTGCAGCTGACCCACAACACCCGCAAAATCCAGTCGGGCGCATTCTTCGGACTGGACTACACCCCGAAGCTGGCCATCACGATGGGTATCGACACGATCATGCGAGCCGACAAGATCATCCTGATGGCTTGGGGCGAAGAGAAGGCCCAGATCATCCAGAAGGTCGTCGAAGGCGAGATCACGACCCAAGTGCCGGCATCGAACCTGCAGGCCCACCCCAACATCGAAGTCGTAATCGACGAGAACGCCGCCCAGCTGCTCACCCGCGAGCAGACGCCGTGGCTGGTAGGCCCCTGCAAATGGACGCCCAAATTCACCCGCAAGGCCGTGGTGTGGCTCTGCGGCGTGGTGCAGAAACCGATCCTGAAGCTCACCTACAAGGATTACATCGAAAATTCGCTGGGCGAACTGCTCGAACAGGGCCGCGCCTACGACCAGATCAACATCGACGTATTCAATGACCTCCAGCACACCATCACCGGCTGGCCGGGCGGCAAGCCCAACGCCGACGATTCGACGCGCCCCGTGCCGTCGAATCCGTATCCCAAACGCATCGTGATTTTCTCGCCCCACCCCGACGACGACGTGATTTCGATGGGCGGCACGTTCATCCGTCTGGTGCAGCAGGGACACGACGTGCACGTGGCGTATGAAACTTCGGGCAACGTCGCCGTACACGACGACGTAGTGCTCCAGAACATCGACACGGCCCGCGAACTGGGCTACGGCAACCACTACGCCGAAGTCGAGAAGATCATCGCCGGCAAGAAGAAGGGCGAACCCGAACCCCGTCCGCTGCTCGACCTCAAGGGCGCCATCCGCCGTGCGGAGGCCCGCGCCGCCGTGCGCTCGTTCGGGCTGACCCCCGACACCAACGCCCATTTCCTCAACCTGCCGTTCTACGAGACGGGCGGCATCAAGAAGGGACTGCTCACGGAGAAGGACATCGAAATCATCGTCAAACTGCTCCGCGAGGTGAAGCCCCACCAGATTTACGCCGCCGGCGACCTCGCCGACCCCCACGGCACGCACCGTACGGCCATGGAGGCCGTGCTCGGCGCGCTCGACGTGGTGAAGGACGACGAATGGCTCAAGGAGTGCCACCTCTGGCTCTACCGCGGCGCATGGATGGAATGGGATCTCGGCATGGTCGACATGGCGAGCTGATCATGAAGCGTCACGCCATCTACCGCCACCTCTCGCAGAAGGACATCATGCCCTTCCCCGGCAGCGACCCCCGCGAATTCTGGCAGCGCGCCGAAGAGCGCACGCAGAACACCGCCAAGCTTTACGACAAGCTCGGCATGGCGGAGTATCAGGCAATCGAGGTATTCGTGAAGATGTTCTGACGAGCCCCCGCAAATGAAAAAACAATCAATAACCCAATAATTCAACCATTCAATCTATGCGACTGATTATCGAAGACACGCAGGAAAACGCAGGCCGCTGGGCAGCGCGCTACATCGTAGAGCAAATCAACAAGAAACAGGCGGCCGGAGGCACCTTCGTACTGGGACTGCCTACGGGTTCGACCCCGCTGACGACATACAAAGAGCTGATCGCGCTGAACAAGGCCGGAAAGGTCTCCTTCAAGGATGTCGTTACGTTCAACATGGACGAGTACGTCGGGCTTCCCGAAGAGCACCCCGAAAGCTACCATTCGTTCATGTGGAACACCTTCTTCAACCACGTGGACATCAACCCGGCCAACGTCAATATCCTCAACGGCAACGCCCCCGACCTGCAGGAGGAGTGCGACGAATACGAGGAGAAAATCCGCAAGGCGGGCGGCATCGACCTCTTCATGGGCGGTGTCGGCGAAGACGGACACTTGGCGTTCAACGAGCCTTTTTCGTCGCTCAACTCGCGTACGCGCGTCAAGACGCTGACTTACGACACGCTCGTCGTGAATTCGCGCTTCTTCGACAACGACGTGAACAAGGTTCCCAAACAGGCCATGTCGGTAGGCGTCGCCACGGTGCTCGATTCGAAGCAGGTGCTGATCCTCGCGCTCGGCCACAAGAAAGCCCGCGCCCTGCAGCAGTGCGTCGAAGGTCCCTACTCGCATGTCTGCACGATTTCGGCCATGCAGGTACACCCGCACGGAATCGTCGTATGCGACGAACCCGCGACCGTCGAACTGAAAGTCGGCACGTACCGCTATTTCAAGGACATCGAGAAAGAGAACCTGATCTGATAATGCCGGAGCGGCCCTTCGGACGGTCGTACGACCGTCCGAAACCGTATCCGCACATTTCGGAGGCCCGGATTTCCGGCGGGATTTCGCCCCGGCATCTGGACGCTCCCATACAAATAAAATTCCCCGTACGGCAAGGCAGTCCGTACGGGGAATTCGTTTGAGCTGTACTAATCTCCAAACAGCGCGGCTCAACTTATTTCGTCTGTTTCACCAAAGCGATCTCGTCGATGCAGAAATAGGAGGGGCAATTCAGAAATCCGCCGCTCACATCGTTCGACATCACACCGAAACGCAGTTCATCGACAGCACCGAGCGACGAGCAATCGACCTTCACCCAATCGGAAACGATGGATTTCCCGCTGATAAGCACCTGCTCGATCGTTTTTCCTTTGACACCTCCGCTATATCCGGTCACCGAAACCTTGAACCAGTAATCGCTCAGGGAGGATTGGGACTGTCCCGTTACGGTCGCGTTGGCCATATACAGATGGGCGACTTCCCGCCTCTCGCTGAATTCGATCTTGGGCGTATTGTAATCATAAGCGCCGTAATCGTTGAAATAAGCGAGGGCGAATGTCGCGGTATTGTTGGCTCCCGACTTGGTCCACGCCGAAAAATGGCTCCCTTTGTAATCTGGCGACCCGTCGGCCGTCGGAGTCTGCGAATAGTTCTTCGAAAGCGCAAAACCGCCCCAAGTGTCATAGGCTCCGAACTGGTTTTTCGACATGTCGCAAAAATAGGAGCCGAAACCGATCTTTCGGTCAGCAGTCGTGAAGAGGAGTCCGTCGAAAAAATTACCGTTGGCATCCTCTTCGTTCATGTATTCCCTGCCGCACAACACATCGTCGAAGGAGCCGCCGGCCCATTCTCCGACGATCGTCACGGTCCGGAGCGCAGCGGCGTTGCCTTTGAAGTCGAGCATCCCCTCCGCGGGTTCGAAAGAGATCACATCGTACTCGACGGGCGGCGTCTTGGGGCCGTCATCGTCCGAGCAGGCGGCAAAAATGCAAGCAGCTATAAAAATTCAAACTAAATTTTTCATCACGATTCTATAAATAAAAATTATTCCGAATAAACAAGATCATCGATACAGAAATACGTCGGAGCCATCTTGTCACTACACTCGACAGAAAAAATTATTTTTGTCACCACTCCCAATTTATCCAGTCCCACGGTATTCCAATCTGCAACGATTTTGTTATTCGCAGCAAGGGGGACATCAACTTTTCCGGTCTGGGTTTCACCGTCGAAGCCAATAATCGACACGCTGTAATCACTATAATCACCCTTAAGGTGGAGATAGGTCCACGTATTATTGGCAACACGAACCGAAACAGGAGAAACAGGCGTCGAAAACTCAACTGCAGGATTAAATGTATATCCGGGGCCCATTCCCTTCATATCGTATGCAACCGCAAATTTATTCTGACCGTCATCGACTGTCGTATAAACACTAAATTGATTATCTGTCCCCTCGGTCACCTTATCATGGCAGCCGGATATGGCAAACTTGCACCAAGTATCCCATACGCCGCCGAAATCTGAAAAATAAGACAGGAAGGAAGCCTTGCCTTCTTTATAAATAACCCCTTCGAACACCAACGAGCCATCCTCATCAGTAGCCAGCTTCTTACCCCACAAGTATCCGTCAGCACCAAGTTCGGCATCACTGAAAGTTATTGTTTCAACATGGGGGGGCGGCGTCTTGTCATCGTCCGAGCAGGCCGCGAACGCAAGCGCCGCAAAAGCGATCAGTAAAAGTTTTTTCATCTTTCGTTTGTTTAAGTTATCTGTATAAAATAAAAAAATCCGGTCCCGAACTCCCGGAATCGAATCCCCGTTTTACACAGCCCGGCGCATACCTATTATATATGCCGCCTTCACAACAAACGTCCGACACCCAGTGCCACCGTCCGAAGCGCTCCGTTCTCCGCAGAGCCTGTCCGAAAATCGAGAATTCTCCCACCGGGAGACGCAAGGCAGGTCTTCTGGCTCGTTCCTGCCGCTACGCCTTCCCGGCCGGAGCCAGTGGCTAAAGAGTGTGCGGCAATTGACGGAACTTACAGCAGCGGGAACTGCTGCCGATTTACACGGCATTCCCATTTAATCACACGGGGCCTTGCCCGGCCCTTTGTGAACCATTGCGGTGCAAAGTTAAAAAATAAATTCTTATCTTTGCCGACGCTAACAAAAATTCAGCAAAAATATGAAGCACGCATACGTATTTCCCGGACAGGGTGCACAGGCGGTCGGTATGGGCAAAGACCTTTACGACAACGTCCCCGAAGCAAAGGAGCTTTTCGAAAAAGCCAATGATATCCTCGGTTTCCGTATCACGGACATCATGTTCGCCGGCACGGACGACGAGCTCAAGCAAACCAAAGTGACGCAGCCCGCCGTATTCCTTCACTCGGTAATCATGGCCAAGGCGCTCGGCGTGAAACCCGACGCTGCCGCAGGACACTCGCTGGGTGAGTTCTCGGCCCTGGTCGTGGCCGGTGCCCTCTCGTTCGAAGACGGCCTGAAGCTCGTCTCGAAGCGTGCCATGGCCATGCAGGCCGCCTGCGAGGCACAGCCCGGTACGATGGCCGCCATCCTCGGCCTGGAAGACCACGTAGTCGAAGAAATCTGCGCATCGGTCAACGGCATCGTCGTAGCGGCCAATTACAACTGCCCCGGCCAGCTCGTGATCTCGGGTGCCGTGGAAGCCGTCGACGCAGCCTGCGAAAAAGCCAAGGCTGCCGGTGCGCGCCGCGCCCTGCGTCTGCCCGTAGGCGGCGCATTCCACTCGCCGCTGATGGAGCCGGCCAAGCAGGAACTGGAAAAGGCGATCAGCGAGGCTCCGTTCCAGACGCCCGTATGCCCGATCTACCAGAATGTCGACGCGAAGCCCTACACGGATCCCGCACAGATCAAGGCCAACCTGATCGCACAGCTGACCGCCCCGGTACGCTGGACATACATCGTAAAGAACATGCTCGCCGACGGCGTGACGGAATTCACCGAGCTCGGCCCCGGCACCGTATTGCAGGGCCTTATCAGGAAGGTAAACCCCGAAGCCGTCGTAGAATCGAAATCGGCATTATAGTCTAAAAAGCCGCAAAACAAAAAGGAACGGACTGAAAATCAGTCCGTTCCTTTTATTTTAATGTGTTTTGAAACAAAATTTATTAAATTTTATTAAAAACATGTTGCGTTTTTTAAATATACTTATTATATTTGCAAAGGTTTAGTTAAAAATGGGATAGCACGGATGACATCACTCACCGAATTTTTCAACAAACACGAAGACGATACCCTGAAGGGTATTTCACACAAGAACAGTATCATCAAGCGCAACATCATCGCCCACATGGCGGTGAACGGCGAATGCACGCTTTCGGAGCTGACCAAAGAGCTGCATATCAGCGTGCCGACAATCACCAAACTCGTGCAGGAGCTGGTCGATGAGAACATCGTCACGGATCTGGGTAAGGTAGAGACCCCCGGCGGACGCCGTCCCAACATCTTCGGTCTCGCCAACTCGGCTATCTATTTCGCGGGCGTGAACGTCGGACGCGACAACATGACGTTCCTGATCACCGACCTGCAGAACAACATCATCAAGGAGGAGTACGACTACACGTTCGAACTGCTCGACCGTCCGCAGTGCATCGAACGTATCTGCACCAACATCGAAAACTTCATCGCCACCTGCGGCATCGACCGCGGCAAGATTCTGGGACTCGGCGTCTGCATGACGGGCCGCGTGAATCCCGACACGGGCCGCAGCTACAAATACTTCACCACCAGCGAACAGTCGCTGCGCGACCTGCTCGAAGAGCGCGTGGGCATCCGCGTCCTGCTCGAAAACGACACCCGCGCCCGCTGCTACGCGGAGTATACCTGCGGCAAGTCGAAGGACGAGAGCAACGTGCTCTACCTCCACATGGGCCGCGGCGTGGCCATCGGCATCGTCGTGGACGGACAGCTGTACTACGGCAAAAGCGGCTTCGCAGGCGAGTTCGGCCATATTCCGTTCTTCGACAACGAAATCATCTGCTCGTGCGGCAAAAAAGGCTGTCTCGAAACCGAGGTTTCGGGCATCGCCATCGAGGACAAGATGAGCCACCTGATCGAAAGAGGCGTGAACACGATCCTCAAGGAGAAGTACGACAAGCAGAAGAGCATCCATATCGATGACATCATCGCCGCGGCGAAGAACGACGACAACCTTTCGATCGAACTGATCGAAGAGGCGGGCGAAAAGGTCGGCAAGGCCGTCGCCTTCCTCATCAACACGTTCAATCCCGAAACGGTCATCGTCGGCGGCAACATGGCCGCGGCCGGCGACTATATCATGCTGCCCCTCAAATCGGCGACCAACAAATACTCGCTCAACCTCGTCTACAAGGATACCAAATTCCGCGTATCGAAGATGACCGAGAATGCCAACGCTTGGGGCGTGGCGATGCTTATCCGCAACAAGATCATCGGCATCTGATGAACCTCGAAGGCCGGACAACGCGGCTGCGAGCCTTGGAACCGGGCGACATCGACCTGATGTACGCTTGGGAGAACGACACGGCGGTATGGAGCGTCAGCGGCACGCTGGCCCCCTTTTCGCGCCACACGCTCGAACGGTTCATTCAGGAACAGCAGTTCGACATCTTTCAGACCCGCCAGCAGCGGCTCGTCATCGAAACCCTCGGCGGCATCCCCGTCGGGGCGCTCGACTTTTTCGAGCTGGACCCGATCAACCGCCGGGCAGGCATCGGAATCCTGATCCACGACGACGCGCTGCGCGGCAAAGGCTATGCGTCGGATGCCGTGGAGACGGCATGCCGTTACGCCCGCGAGGTGCTGAACCTGCACCAGCTCTGGTGCAACGTCGGTTCCGACAACGCCCCCAGCCGGAGACTCTTCGCCAAAGCGGGATTCGCCGAAGTCGGCATCAAACGCGACTGGCTATGGCGGCCGGGCGGCTACGGCGATGAAATTCTGCTGCAAAAAATCCTCGAATAAACGATCGCAATACAATCCGCCCCATAAACGCTCCACCCATGACAAACACCCGCATCCGGATTTCAGCGCTCCTGCTGGCAATATCGGGCCTGCTGACGCCGCACCCGGCCGCATTCGGCGCAGGCAAAGCACCCAAAATCCATGAACTCACCTTCTCAGGCAAGGCTACTCCCGGACAATACTATGTTCCGGTCTACACCTCGTTCACCGTACCCGAAGGCATCGTAAAGATCAGCGTAACCCAGCATCTCGGTTCGGGCGAAGCGCGTCCGGGCAATCTGGACCTCGGCATCTTCGACGAGCGGGGAGCCGGATTCGAAGGTCCGGGATTCCGCGGCTGGTCGGGAGGCGCACGCCGCAGTTTCGAAATCGGCGAAACGGAGGCCACGCCCGGCTATCTCGCCGGACGGATCAATCGGGGCCGGTGGACCGTCATCCAGATGCCCACGACGGCAGGGCGCACCACCGACTGGACGCTGAAAATCACCCTTACGGAAGGTCCGCGGGCAAAAAAACTCCCCGCGCCGTCGTACGCGGCTCCGCAATTGAACGACAAACCCGGCTGGTACCGCATCGCCCCCCATGTACATACGGTCCACTCGGACGGACGGCTGACGCCGGCCGAAGTCATCGCGCTCGGCAAGGCTTCGGGACTCGACGGCATCGTTTCGACCGACCACAACACCACCTCGGCCCTCCTGCACTGGGGCGAAGTTCAGGACCTGGAATTCCTCGTGATCAACGGCGTGGAAGTCACCTACGGACAAGGACACTGGAACATCTTCGGTCTCGATCCGCACGCATGGATCGACTTCCGGATTCACCACAACGACACGCTCCGCTACCGCAAGGTCGTGGCCAAAGCCCGAAAGGCCGGACGGCTGCTGGTCGCCACCCCCCCCCTACAACCTCGACTTCCTGTACGACGTAACCCCGATGGACGGCATCGAGGTCTGGAACAGCGCATGGAGTCCCGCCAACGAACGGGCCGTAGAATTATGGCATACCCTGCTCGTGGGCGGCAACCGCAAATTCGCCGTCGCTTCGACCGACTTCCACCGCGGCGGCAACATCGCCTCGCCCCACACGGTCGTCCGCGCCGAAGCGCTTTCCGCCGAGGCGGTCATCGACGCGATCGCCGCAGGCCGCAGCTACGTGGCGCGGGACACCTCGGCCGAGATCGGCATGCAGGTCCGCAATTCGGCGACGCCCGTACAGCATGCCGACATCGGCGACACCCTGCTCCGCAGCGGCGGGATGCAGGCCGAGTTCCGGAGCAACACCGCCGGCCGGCTGCGGCTGACGGACCAGCAGGGATGGTTCTCCGACACTTCGATCGCGCCGGGCACCGTCGTCGTCCCCATTCCAGAGCGTTCGCTCTGGGTCCGGGCCGAACTCCGCGCCGAGGACGGCAGCATGATCGCCCTGACCAACCCCATTTATATCCAGCATCCGCTGACCACGCAGTCCCTGCTGCCCGAATAAAACGATCGTACCGACATAAAAAGGCCCCATCTTCGGATGGGGCCTTTGCTTGATAGGTTTCGAGGGAATTACTCCAACCGGCGCGAGCCGTCGGAGATCACCACCTCATAGACTTTGGGTTCATGGCCGTACTTGGCGTTGAACTTCTCTTTGGCCGTAGCGATGAAGTTGTCGTAAAGCCCGTCTTTCACAAGATTGATCGTGCAGCCGCCGAAGCCGCCGCCCATGATACGCGAACCCGTGACGCCGCACGCCTCGGCGACCTCCGCCAAGAAGTCCAGCTCCTCGCACGATACCTCGTAGTCCTTCGACATGCCCCAGTGGGTTTCGTACATGCGTTTGCCGACGGTTTCGTAATCGCCCTTTTCGAGCGCTTCGCAAACGTCGAGCACGCGCTTCTCCTCGCCGATCACATAGCGGGCGCGCTTGTAATCCTCCTCGGAAATCTTATCCTTAATGGCGTCGAGCTGCTCCATCGTAGCTCCGCGCAGAAACTCCTGTCCGAGCATCTTGGCGACGCGCTCGCACGACGCGCGGCGGTCGTTGTAGGGCGACCCCACCAGCTCGTGCTTCACGCGCGAGTCGAGCAGGACGAGTTTGTAGCCTTTCGGATCGAACGGGAAATAGGCATATTCCAGCGAGCGGCAGTCCAGACGGATCAGGTTACCCTTCTTGCCGAACACCGAAGCGAATTGGTCCATGATGCCGCAGTTCACGCCGCAGTAGTTGTGTTCGGTGGACTGGCCGATCTTCGCCAGCTCAAATTTGTCGATCCCGCAGCTGTAGAGATCGTTCAGCGCAAAAGCGTAAGTCGATTCGAGCGCCGCCGACGAAGACATGCCGGCGCCCAGCGGAACGTCGCCCGCGAATACCGTATCGAAGCCGCCGATCTTGCCGCCGCGCTTCTGAATCTCGCGGCAGACGCCGAAGATGTAACAGGCCCAGCTCTGGGCGGGTTTGTCCGCCTCGTCCAGTCCGAACTCCGCACTTTCGCCGAGGTCCAGCGCATAGGCGCGCACCTTGTCCGTGCCGTTGAGCTTGATGGCCGCGACGATACCCTTATCGACGGCGCCGGGGAAAACGAAGCCCCCGTTGTAATCCGTGTGCTCGCCGATCAGGTTGATACGACCCGGCGAAGCGAAGAGGATAGCCCCGGAGCCGTAAAGCTCTCCGAACTTCTTACTGACTTTTTCTTTCATTGGTTATTGAAGTTTTTTAAGTTAATAAATCGTCTCTGCATCATACGAAGATAGAAAAAAAATCCTGAATTTCCAGCATTTTCCGACCGAAAAATCCATCTATTCGTCATTTTCAGTTTCGTTTCAAAATGCACCGAAAGAGACCAAAGCGGCCGATCATTACGAAAAATTACGCTTTGCAGGGCTTTCAGCTTGTTATTCCGGAAATGTTTTCTAACTTTGTGAAAGTTTCGTTTTATAAGCACTCAACCAACATTTCAAACGATATGACGAAAAAACTCATCCTTGCAGCCGCCATGCTCCTCACCGGAAGCGCCGCGGTCGCCGCACAACCCAAAGTAATTTCGCACCGCGGCTATTGGACCGCCCCCAATTCGGCCCAGAACTCACTGGCTTCGTTCACGAAGGCCGATTCGGTCGGCGTTTTCGGCTCGGAAATCGACGTATGGCTCACGGCCGACGACAAGCTGATCGTCAACCACGACCGCGTCTACAAGGGCACCGACATCAATATGGAGAAATCGACGCTCAAGGAGATCACCTCGATCGTGCTCCCCAACGGCGAGAACATTCCGACGCTCGACGCCTACCTGCGCCTGGTCGCCGGCAAGCCCAATACGCGTCTGATCCTCGAAATGAAGTCGCTTTCGGACCTCAAGCGCGAGGATCTCGCAGCTGAAAAGATCGTCAAAGCCCTGCGCAAATACAACCTGCTCGACCGCACGGACATCATCGCCTTTTCGATCAACGCCTGCCTGGCGTTCAAGAAACTGCTGCCCGACGGCCGCATCTTCTACCTCAACGGCGATCTGGCTCCCCGCAGCATCAAAAAACTCGGCCTGACCGGTATCGACTACTCGATGAGCGTGCTCCGCAAAAATCCCAAGTGGGTGGAGCAGGCCCACAAAGAGGGCCTCGAAGTCAACGTCTGGACCGTGGACACGGAGGAGGACATGCGCTACTTCATCGACCTCGGCGTGGACTATATCACTACCGATTACCCCGAACGCCTGCAGGCGCTGCTGAAATAACAATTGTGGCCTTATATATAACAAGAGCGGTCCGATTTTCCCGGACCGCTCTTGTTTTACGAGCCAACTTCCAGCCCGTCCGCCTTATTCGGCATTCCGCTTCAACCATTCCATTCGCCGCATATCGGGCAGATGTTTTACAGAAAAGTTTTCGAACTTCGCTTCGAATCCCTCTCCATCGGGACTGGCAGCCATAAGCCCCACCATAACCGGGGTGTTGTCCTGCAGCCATGCATTTCGCATCATCACATATTCCTTATCGTCGAACGAATAGAATATCTCCACGGCATCGAGCCGCCGTACGGCCTTGATCCACACAAACGGAACCGCTCCATCCTGCGGAATGATGCTCCAATCGCTGGTTCCATGAGTCACGACAGTACTGAGGTTGAATTTTCCGTCAACGAATTCGACGCCCGCCTTAATATAATTCCCGGCATCGATGCGCAGCATCAGTCCCGCTTGATCGAAACGGGTTTTGTAATCACCCGTCACTTTCACTTTCGCTTCGAACTCCCCGCCATAGGTCGCATAACAGAACGGAGCGTCGTCAACCGTGAAACCGTAATGTGAAACCCGCCAGTAGTCGCAATGCGGCGGAACCTGCATCGTAAGAATTCCGTCCTCGGCCGTCCACCGTTCCGGCTCGTTGAACCATTGAATCTTTTCAAGACTCTGGGCGCATGTGACTTCTGCAACCGCCAAAGCCAAGCAAGCCAAAAGTATTTTCCTCATATGTTCGGATTTTTTGATGATTAAATTACCTTTGCAAAGGTACGGCATCCCAACGACCGGAGCAATACTGATTAGTAACCATTCCCAAACTATGAATATCGTAAGCACACTGAACGAAAAACTGCTACGTCAGAATTTCGACGACGAACACTCCGAAGCCCTCCTATGGGAGGAGTGCAGGCAGACGGCACTTGCATACGTGCGGACGGAAAACGCATTGGCCGTGTTGAGTGACCTGCAATCGAATACGAGCCGTATTTACAACGGCAGAACCGCGGTCCGGCTGGGGCTAGCCGAACACACTACCGAAGAAACGATTGCTTCGATCTGGGAAGAAAAAATCTTCGACCGAATACATCCCGACGACCTGCTGGAAAAACACACGCAGGAACTCCGCTTTTTCAGATTCCTGCAAGAAATCCCGATTGCGGAGCGAGTCAACTACTATGTCTCCGGGCAAATTCGCATGCGTGATGCAACAGACATCTATGTCCCGATCCGCCACCGCATGTTCTACATCGGCAGCACCCCGAACGGCAGCCTGCGCATGGCGCTCTGTCTCTACGACTCGGTCTGCACGGTTCAGCCGGATTACACGTTCGTCAATTCTGCCACGGGCGAAATAATATCACCCGAAACACGCCGGTCCGACAACCTGCTGTCGGACCGGGAGAAGGAGGTCCTGCAATTAATCAGTGCCGGCAAAATGAGCAAAGAGATAGCCATACTGCTCTCCATCAGCATCCATACCGTCAACCGCCACCGCCAGAATATCCTGAGCAAGCTGAAGGCCGACACTTCGATCGAAGCATGCCGAATCGCCGAATATATGCACCTTATCTCCTGAAACTCCATCAAGCATTCTTCAAACACAACAAAAAACAACCGTGAAAATCACGGTTGTTTTTTGTTTTAACGAATCATACGATCATGGAAAAGTTGCCGAAAGGCTCGTCACGCATCGACCACGATCACCTCGATTCCGCGCTCGCGGAGCCGTTCGAGGTAAAGGGGCTGAATGCCGCTGTCGGTGATGATGCGGTCTACAGCCTCCAGATCGCAGATCTTGCTGAAGCCGCGACGGCCGAACTTCGAACTGTCGGCCAGCACGATCACTTTCTGGGCGGCGTTCATCATCGCACCGTTCAGCGTCGCTTCGAGCATGTTGGTCGTCGTGAGTCCGAATTCCAGATCGATGCCGTCCACGCCCACGAACAGCTTGCTGCAATTGAAGTGGCGGAGCATCTGCTCGGCAAAAGGCCCAACCACCGACACCGAACTGCTGCGGGTGATGCCGCCGAGCTGAATCACGTCGATGTTGGCGTCCTGCGAAAGGATCGAAGTGACGGGCACCGCCGCCGTAATGACGGTCAGGTGACCTACGGGCTTTATTTCGCGCGCCAGAAACGCCATGGTGGTTCCCGACGCGATGATGATCGAATCGTCCTGCGCGATCAGGCTGGCGGCCTTGGCGCCGATGGCCCGCTTCTCCGCGACGTTCTTTTTTTCCTTCTCATTGACATGGCGGTCGCTGATATAGGGACTGATCAGAATCGCACTGCCGTGAGTTCGGTACAATTTTTTCTGTTGTTCGAGATAGGAGAGGTCTTTGCGGATGGTGACCTCCGAGACCTTGAACAGTTCGGCCAGCTGGGCCACGGAGATGGAGCCGTTCTGCTGAAGCAGCGCAAGAATCCGGTTATGACGTTCCGGAAGGCTCAAAATAGTCTCTTCGCCGGATTTGTTCATGTGAGTAAAGTTTAATCGTTTCGTAATGCAAGATAAGAAAAATAATTCGAAATCCGCCGAAACGGGCAGAAGAAATAACCATTCTTGCGCAAAGGAAGCATATCGAAACGGAATATTATGAAATAAAACATATTTTATTTTGAAATACAAAAAATCATATGTAATTTTGTTGCGAAACGAAATTCACTAACTATGGAAAGACTTGCACAAATCAAAAAACTATCCGAAAAAGACAAAGTTTGGGATATCGTCGTGGTCGGCGGAGGCGCAACGGGTCTCGGCGTCGCCGTCGATGCCGCGACGCGCGGCATGAGCGTGGCGCTGCTCGAAAAAACCGACTTTGCGAAATGCACTTCGAGCCGCAGTACCAAGCTCGTACACGGCGGCGTCCGCTACCTGCAGAAGGGCGACGTCATGCTGGTGCTCGAAGCGCTGCGCGAACGCGGCCGCATGAAGGCGAACGCCCCCCATCTGGTGAAAGACCAAGCCTTCGTGATCTCGAACTACAGGTATTGGGATAATTTTCTTTATTTCTGCGGTCTGACCTTCTACGACATGCTTTCGTTCGGTTTCGGCTACGGACGTTCGAAATACATTTCGGCGAAAAAGGTAATGAAATACATCCCGACTTCGGTCGAGAAGGGACTGAAAGGCGGCGTGGTGTACCACGACGGACAGTTCGACGACTCGCGTATGGCCGTGAACCTCGCGCAGACCTGCGTCGAAAACGGCGGCACGGTCGTCAATCAGGCTACCGTCACGGGCATCGTGCATGACGCGGCGGGCCGCGCCGCAGGCGTGAAGTTCGTGGACAACCTCACCGGCGAGGAGCACACGCTCAAAGCGCGCAGCGTCGTAAACGCCGCCGGCTGCTTCGTGGACGACATCATGCACATGGACAGCCCGACGCACCGCAGAATGGTGACGCCGAGTCAGGGCGTGCATATCGTGCTCGACATGAAGTTCCTGCAGAGCGACTACGCAATCATGGTTCCCAAGACCTCGGACGGCCGCGTGCTGTTCGCCGTGCCTTGGCACGACAAAGTCGTCGTCGGCACCACGGACATCGTACGCCCCAAGGCCGAGGAAGACCCGCGCCCGCTCAAGGAGGAGATCGACTTCATCCTCGGCACGGCGGGACTCTACATGAACCCGGCTCCGACCTACAAGGATATTCTTTCGGTCTTCGCGGGCCAGCGTCCGCTGGCGGCGCCCAAGAAGGAGGGCAAGAACACGAAGGAGATTTCGCGCAGCCACAAGATCATCGTATCGGACAACGGTCTGGTTACGATCACGGGCGGCAAGTGGACCTCGTACCGTCTGATGGCCGAGGACACGGTGGACAAGGCGATCGAAGTCGCGAAACTTCCGGCCCGCAAGTGCGTCACCAAGAAACTGCACATCCACGGTTACCGCAAGAATCCCGATCTGTCGGATCACATGTACGTATACGGCAGCGACGAGCCGAAGATTCTGGAGCTTATCAAGCAGCAGCCCGAATTGGGCGAAAAACTCTCGCCGAAGTACGGCTACACCTATGCCGAAGTACTCTGGGCCGTGCGCGAAGAGATGGCCATGACGGTCGAAGACGTGCTTTCGCGCCGCGTACGCCTGCTCTTCGTCGACGCCCGCGAAGCGATGGCCGCGGCTCCGAAGGTGGCTCAGCTCATGGCCAAGGAACTCGGACGCGATCAGGCATGGATCGACGGGCAGGTAAAAGATTTCACGGAATTGGCGAAAACTTATATCTTTGCAGGCGAAGCCGAGGCTTAGGCCGAACGGAGTTCCGAACGAACGAAACAACTTTTATAGGGAACAAAGCCGAAGAATCCCGAATTTCTCCTCTCCGCGAGGAGGGATTCGGGAGGATTTGGAAAATGACCGGGCGTAGCCGAATGCCCCGACGCGGGTCCGACGCAGGGACACACGTCGCCATGAATGAACCAATACCAACTTCAACTCAATCGGGTTCCTGCGTCGAGCCCCACGTCAATTATGTGGAAAATTCTTCAACCCCCTGCCTATAAACCGGAAATGGAGGCCGACAAGGTCGATGCGAAATACAAACGCATGCGTCTGCAGGTGTTTCTCGGCATCTTCATCGGGTACGCCGGATTCTACATCGTCCGGAAAAATTTCTCGATGGCGATCCCGGAGCTCGCCCTGCTCGGCTTCGACCAGAGCGAACTGAGCATCGTGCTGGCGATGAACGCCGTGGCCTACGCCCTGTCCAAATTCCTGATGGGAAGTGTCTCCGACCGCAGCAACGCGCGCGTATTCCTGCCGCTGGGACTGGTGCTGGCCGCCCTGTCGATGATGTTCATGATCGTTCCGGTTACGCTGCTCGGCCCGGAGCACAAGCGGCTGGCCATCTTCATCATGGCGGTCCTGAACTTCCTCGTGGGCTGGTTCAACGGAATGGGCTGGCCTCCGTGCGGCCGCGTCATGACCCACTGGTTCTCGATCAAGGAGCGCGGCACGAAGATGTCGATCTGGAACTGCGCCCACAACGTAGGCGGGGCTTTGGTCGGCCCGATGGCCGTCTACGGCGCCATCTGGTTCGGCTCATGGTTCTGCGGCAGCCACACGGAACTCTATTTCCTGATAGGAACCTATCTTTTCCCGGCGGTCGTCGCGATCTTCATCGCCATCCTCGCCTACGTGCTCATCCGCGACACGCCGCAGTCGTGCAGCCTTCCCTCGGTGGAGAAATGGCGCAACGACTACCCGAAAAATTACAGCGCCAAGCAGGAGGAAGTGCTCACGACCCGCGAAATCTTCTTCAAATACGTCCTGAACAACAAACTGCTGTGGTTCATCGCTATCGCCAACGCTTTCGTCTACATGGTACGCTACGGATGTCTCGACTGGGCCCCGACCTACCTCCGCGACGCGCAGGGTTACGACATCAAGCAGGCCGGCTGGGCCTACTTCGCCTACGAGTTCGCCGCCATTCCCGGCACGCTGATCTGCGGCTGGCTGAGCGACAAGGTGTTCCACGGACGGCGCGCCGTTCCCACGATCCTCTTCATGGCGATCGTCGCGGTATTCATCTTCCTCTACTGGCAGTTCTCGTCGAACTATTTCATCGTCACCATGTCGCTGATCGCCATCGGATTCTTCATCTACGGTCCGGTAATGCTCATCGGCGTGCAGGCGCTCGACCTCGCTCCGAAAAACGCGGCGGGAACGGCCGCCGGACTGACCGG
>ERZ809114.720-NODE-720-length-18323-cov-4.772608_pt1 | contig 18323 bp, 37 predicted proteins | sample MGYA00520519_ERZ809114 | MGnify/ENA primary metagenome ERZ809114 (study PRJEB31570, sample SAMEA3212991) | Homo sapiens | biome: human-gut; feature: human gut; material: fecal | place: Sweden | collected 2011 ...
CCGCCGCTGGCGCGACGATCAGTTACAACCACAACTTTGCATTAGGCTTCGACCAGTTCCTCTTTGCAGAAGGCGGTTCAGGGGTGATTCAGTATCAGGCAACCGGCATGGCATCGCCGATCACCATTGACCTCTCTACCTATCCGGCCGGCATGCAGATCATTCCGCTCTCCCTGCCGACTACCGGGTCGGGGACCGTTACCTTTACCGTCCTTACTGCGCCGGCCATGCTGTACGGTGTAAACCTGGTAAACCCCACGGCGTCTGGTATCCTTGTTCACAAGATGGGCGGCAGCGGATCACGGACTACCCATTGGGTTAACGCCATGGATACGCGGTGGGTAACGGCGGTGACGAACCTGGCGCCAGACCTGGTAACGATTATGCTGGGTACTAACGACCAGGGGTCTAAGCTGACCGGGGCGCAGTTCAAAGCCAACCTGATATCCATGATCGACACCGTTCGCACCGCACGCCCGACGGCGGATATCCTGCTGGTCATCCCTGCGGAAAACAGCCGCGACAATACAACGCCGATGACAGTCTATGCAAAAGCAATGTATGAAGTCGCCCGCGATGATCGGGATGTCGCGTTTCTCAATCTGCAAAAGAGTTTCGGCGAGAAACCTGCGGATTACGCATACGGCAGCGCCCGCCCATGGATGGTCGCCGACGGCATCCACCCAGACCCGGTAACTGGCGGGGATGCGATCGCCGCCGCTATGGTCCGTGCGTTAAGAGTCCCGGCGGTTTAATTTCAGAAGGGCGGATGTCCGCCCTTTTTCTTATTGGAGGCATATCAATGGGCGAGCCTACAACCGCAATAATTATTGCAGGCGGAACTGCGGCAACTGGCGCGATAAGCTGGTGGACGGGGATAGAGCCGGGGGTGGCGATCGGCGCTTTCTGGGGCGCTATATTCTTCGTCCTTTCATCAAAAGAGTTAACGCTGATAGCGAAAACCGGTTTCGGCGGGGTGAGTTTCTTTTTCGGAATTATCTGCGCGAACTGGGCCGCTGAATTGATAACATGGGGCGTGCATAAATTTGCGTCGGGTGCCAGTGATGCACCTACCGCAATGGGCGCCTTCATCGCGGCAGCGGTAGCTGTCCAAACCCTCATGGCCATCACGACGAAAGATTTTACCAAGGCGCTACTTGACCGGCTTCTGGCCTGGCTGAAAAGCGCGCTGATAAAGTCTGATATCGGAGGACCGAAATAATGTCTACCTTCGCATTTTCGGATACCATCATTACCACATTGCCGGATAGCCCGGCATCCCTTTTCATCACCCATACATTCGCGATTTTCAACGTTCTTCTCTGCCTGTCTATCGTGTGGCGGTTGTTCACTTTCCAGCGGAAAGGGGCGCGCCACCGTTTAGCAGGCGGCGTGATCGCCATGTTGCTAATGGTCTTTTACATGTGGACACCGTTCCAGTTCGTGCTGGGGCGCGTGGCCATTGTGGACTGGGCGACCGTCGGTATCAACTGCATCGTTTTCATCGCGATATTCCGGGCGCGGGGAAATGTGATGCAACTATTCAAGTCGTGAGGGCATATGGCTACTGCAGATCAGATCATTGAAGGCGTGCTCGGCAAGGAAGGCGGCTATGTGAATAACCCGGCAGACAAAGGCGGCCCGACTCGCTGGGGCATCACGCAAAACACCGCGCGGGCGTACGGGTACAAAGGCGACATGAAAGACCTCCCACGGGAAACCGCCAAAGAGATCTACATGAAGCAATACTGGCTGGAACCGAAGTTCGACAAGATTGCCGAGCTGTCGCCATCGATAGCAGAAGAGTTATGCGACACCGGCGTCAATATGGGACCACGGGTCGCCAGCACTTTCCTGCAACGCTGGCTGACGGCCCTGAACCAACGAGGGAAACTTTATCCCGACCTTAAACCTGACGGGGTCATCGGGAACATCACGATCGCCGCGTTGCGCAGTTTTCTGGCCGTACGGGGTAGCGCCGGGGTAACGGTGATGCTAAAAGGGTTGAACTGCAGTCAGGGCGCACGGTATCTCGAACTGACGGAAGCGCGGGAAGCCAACGAAGAATTTCTCTTCGGCTGGGTGCAAGGCAGGGTTAACTTATGACGCCGGCCATCAAAACCGTAGTGGCGGCTATCCTGGCCGCTGCTGTCATCTTCGCCTTGGCATGGCTGCATAACTCGCTGGCCGAGCGCCATTACCAGCCTACCATCGATCGCCTGAATACCGCGCTGGGCAGCGTGAAGCAGCACAATGCCAACCTGACTGCCCAGCTGCAGGCGCAAAACGCTGCCATCGCGTCTATGGCGGTACAAAGCGAGAAAGATAAACAACGTATCGCCGAACTGGAGAAAACGGCGCAGCGGGGCGCTGGCGAGGAATACGGCAAGGCCAATGAAGTCCTGCAGGAACGTACTGTCGGTACCGACGTCTGCCGGGCGGCCAGTGATGCCTTTGACGCCGAGCTGCGGAAGGAGCGGGCAAAATGAGAAAGGTGATCGTGACCATGGCCATGCTGCTTGTCGGCTGTTCTGCCCGAACCGAAACGCCGCCGGCCGTCGTGGAAGTCAAAGTGCCGGTGCTGCAGAAGTGCGATATACGCCAGCCTGACGCGCCGGCGTTCGCGGTGGACTCATTACCTGTCGGTGCGCCGATCGACGCTCAGATGCGCGCCCTGCGAGCGGAACGGCATCAAAGGCAGGGGTATGAGATATTACTGCGAGCCGAGATAGACAAGTGCAAAAAGTAAGCCCGGTTTCCCGGGCTTTTTCGTTACTGGTATTTGCGTTTACGCCGCTGGCGCATCCGGTATTTGAACTCGTCCCATCCCCACTGGATTAAGACCAGCATTATCGCCAGCGGCCAAAAGATAACCGCGAAGAACCGACCGACTGACTCGTCCTCTGACGTTATGCCGGCCATGAGCGCCATACCCAGAATCCAGACCACCGCTAACATGATATCATTCAGCATTCTTTATACCCCCACGCGCCGCATAACGACTTTGAAGATCTCGGCGTAATGGTAGCGTTCGGATGTACCGTTAGCCCAGTTCACCTCAACGGTCAGACCCCCAAGATGTTTGGTGTAGTTAACGACATCACCACTTCTTAAAGTATCGCCGGGACGCAGGTTAACTGCGGCGACAGGAAATTCGGGTAAAGTCGCCAGTACACGGTCTTCCAGTTTAGAGAAATCACGTATGGTCAGCGGGCCACGGTCTTCCCAAACCTTACGCACTTCCGGATGCAGACGCATGAACTCTTCGCGAATACGGTTAGCTTTTTCCATGCTTATTGCGGCCGGCATCGGAAGACGGACGATCTGGTTTTCCTGCGCAGCCCGGCGTAACGAGTCGAAACTACGGTATACCTGAATGCCCAGCTGGTACGCGCGATGGACTTCCGCCTTTGTGCCGACGCTCACGACGTCCGCATCGGGCATGGTCAGCAGAACTGCGTCGCAACGCTCCAGCAGGGCCATCGTTCCGTCCAGGAAATACTGGTCGTTGTTTTGCTTCACCTGATTTTCGAAGTCCCGGGTATTGAGATGCGGCACCACCGGGAACAGTCCGAGATGGCCAAGTTCGTCGACAAGATGAACCGCGGTTACTTCGGCGTGGCTGATATTCTGGGCGGTATCGACTAATGCGCCGTAGGCGTTGGTATACGGGCGGTACGGCCCGGCAATGTAGATCAGTTTCATTGGCCGTCCCCTTTCATCGCGCCGATCGATACTGTTTCCGGAATGGCTTCTGGCGGCAGGTCATCGAACTCTACTGCCTCCACGATATCCTCGCCGGCGCGCCGCTTGATCTTGCGCAGGTAGCGGCTGTCGTTGGTCAGTACCACGGCTTTAACGCCACGCTCGGCCAGATAGCCCAAGGCATCAACGCTGATACCGGACATCCGCACATCGTCTTCTTCCAGAACGCAATGCGCATCAAAATACGCCCGGATAGACTCTGCGTTACGGGTCTTTCCGCAGCCGTGCGGGCCAATAACAACAATAATTTTTCCGCTCATCATTTCATACCTTTGAAGTTTTTAGGGTGGCCGATGTTACTCTGAACATCGATAGTGATTTCATCCATGAAGCAGGACACGTGGATCCGCACCAGCGTTTTTGCGTTTACCATGTCCACCAGGCAAGTCGTTTGCCCGGTCACTACTGCATTAACCCGTTCATGACCTTTCGCCTTCGCTAACTCGCCGTAGGCGGCAACCGTATCGGCGACCATATTGGCCATGAAGTCCCACTGGACCTCGTTTATCTTCCGCTGGATATCGTGGGGGATAACCGATTCATGCGCTTTGAACATCGTCGAATTCCTCGCATAACGGGATGAAGTGACTATGCCCGCCACCGGACCCCGGGAACATTTGGTATAACGCCTTGTCCTTCAACGTCAGTTTGTCTTTTGACAGGCAGCGACGGTAGTAATCTGCGGCGCCGTCCGAGTAAGTTCGATCCATCCCCTCTTCCGGGTCATGCGGGCAGAAATGCGCCGCTAAAACCTCTCTCCAGTCCGGACGGTCTATGCGCGAGATTATCATGTGCTGATTGGATACGCGGCAATACCCCGACAAGAGATAGTGTTTAGCGTTTGCACGCTGGTCTTTTGACAGGTGCGGTATCTTCCGGTTTAGCCAATTACGGCTATGCACGCTGCCCGGATACTGGATGAAAACAGACACCGGGTCGCGGAGTACAACGCCGTACTTCGCGCGGCCATACCCGCATACCAACTGGTAAGCATCACAATGGCGGAGCAACATGGCATCGGTTATTCTGGCATTCTCCGGGTCTTTCTTTCTCCACCAGTGATACACGTCGATCAGGCGGCGAATACCTTCCGGCCCGAACCACACACGGGCGCACGGGTGTTTAGAAAACTCAAAATACTGCGGGTCCAGGTCTTTTTCGACGAACCAGATCTGCCCGTTTACCGTGAAATGCGGCTTTATGTGTCGGTCTTTTGCGCGCATCTTATTTCCTCCCCATGGGGCGATGTGAGCCAATTCCTTTCCGGTGGCCGATATGGATCTTGCCGCACAGTTTGCAGTGGTAGGCATCCATCGACCCGCTGTACCCGTACGTTCGCTGGATATGCCGGATTCCTACCAGGGCGGACGGGATGTCCGGATAACGTTGCTTCCCTTCGCATGACTTCCGGCGCAGTCTGCGCTTACTGGCCATGGTTACAGGCTCCAGTTAGGCAGGACGCCAGTGGCGGCCAGTATCGCGGCCACAATGAACAGCGCAGACAGCAGGCACAGGATTAGCCCGGTGCGGCGGTTCGTCTTATCGCCCTCCAGTGGTAACGACTCGATGTACTCTTCCGCCTTCTTACGGCCAGCCTCCCAGCGCCAGTATTCCCGGCATTTCCCCCCGGTAGCGGTCGGCTGGTGCAGGTACGGATTGCTCTTTTCGGTGGCGCCCTGCAGGCCCGCCAGCACGCCTTCCGCTTCTTCCATGGTACGGGCCGGGATGAATTCCTGCGCGCCGGGTACCGGTACTTCAAAGCCTTTCTCGCTTTCGTTGATCATGGGTTATCCCTCATAGTTCATGTTAAAGGTGATGCGTATTACTGACTTAATGCCCAGGTGATCGGTAATCGCCCGGTAATTCGGGGGGTCGCTCATCAAGGCGTATTCTTTTACCGTCATATACCCGGGGCTTAACAGCCGCCCCCTGGCTCTCATCCCCGTTTCATAGGCGGAGACGAACTCTTTGGCGCTAACGACCTTACTGTCCAGTACAAACCCCCATTCCATGAGCAACGGATAACGCGGCGGTGCAGTTTTGGCCGTCGGTTTATCCGATAAGCGGCGGCCGCTCCGATAAATGCCCTGCGGGGCGGGGTATACCCGACAAACCCCGTGATAGCGTCCCAGTTCTTCCAGCCCATAGAAGGTGTTGCAGCTGATATCGTATTCGCGTTCGCCGTCCATTAAGGCGGCAACCGCGGCTTTCAGTTCGTAGTAATACTGGAACCACTGGTGGTGGCGGTTAACCACGTTCGAAACGATCTGCTGGTCAATCCGGTGAACAATCTGGCTCATAATGAAAAACTCCCGTCGTTGCCTTCGGGAGTAATATTAGTTGCACACGAATCGTATGTCAAACGTTTTTTAATTAATCCGGTTCGACCAGCGGACCCGGAAAGCGGTCGGCCCATCCATGATCGAGGATAACCATGAACGCCTGGCGATACGCATCACGTACAGCCGAATGAGGCACATTCGGTACGCAGTTTCTGGCCCGGGCGTCTGCCAGTTTCCACAGGTCGGCTTCCCCGGGGCGCAAACGCCGCCAGCGGTTCATTAGCGTGCGGGTATCGTTTTCCGCTTTGAAACTCCATGGGCCTTTGCCTTCGCCACCCCACAGACCGTTTTCCAGCTGGATAATGTCTACCCGCGGGGCGTGACCCCAGACCTGCAGGTCCAGCGCCTTCCAGCACCACAGGAGCGACGCTAATTTCTTAACGTCGTCCGTCTCTTCGGACTCCCAGTACCCTTCCGTGTTGGCTTTGACCCAGTGCATGAACTCGGCACGCGCAGAATAAATCGTCCAGCTTTGGTCATCCCCCTTCCCGAACAGATTAAACGTGTCCATCGCTGCTTCCGGGTTCTGCAGCGCCTGGCCGATCCACCACTGAACCGTTTCCGGGTCGATATGCCCCCGGGGCTTCCCGCGCTCCTGCAGTAACGTGAATGACACGTGATCCATCCAGCCTTCGTCCGCATGGAACATGACGCACGCGAATGACAGAAGGTGGCCGTTGGTCATGCATGACAGGTTTTCCACGTCGAATACGAGGTGGATTTTGCCGATGTGTTCGGGTTTTGCTCTCATAATTAAAAATCCTCGTCTAAGCCATTCGGGTCAGGTGCCATCACAGCGTATTTGTCTGTGACCGCCCTTCAAATTTCACGCATTGAAACGCCATGCCGCATTCGGTAACTGGTCATATGCGATTGCCATAATGACCCAACCTTCCGCTACATACCGACCCATACGCTCGATGGTCCTGGGGTCAAGCATTTCTTCCTTTGTGCACAGGTACAAAACCCTCTGCGATTTACGCAGCGAAATAGGGCATGGCCCTTCACTACAACACTGACCATCCCGGATAACGTTCATCCCAAAATAGTCGGCAATACGGTACATGTTACGTGTCTTGCCGCAGCCTTTTGGGCCATGCACAATAATGATATCTGGTTTAATTTTCATGGGTGTTCCTCTTCTTTGGTCCATTCTCCACTGCCGTCGGCGCGGGTCACTTTAATAATTTCGTCTTTCTCCACGTGCATCACCGGCAGTGGTGGAAACGCTACGGTACCGTCGGTGTGGCATACCCGCACTTCCACTCGCCATGGCTTCCAGAAAACCGGTATCCAGTCGCAATGTCCGATCACGATGCCGGAGTATTCCCGGCCATTACATTTATCCCGGAATCGGACCATATCCCCGTAGAGCGGGTAATCCGGGTCCGGCGGGAGGGCAGCATATTTATCCGCAATTGCTCTGCAAACGTCATACATTGACATGCTTGTCCTCCACTTCGACGGTCAAATCTCCACAACCGATAAAACGGTCAAGTCCTTTCCGCGGGGGATTATGCCGGGAGTTCCAGTAATACACAGTTCGTCCATTTGCCGCGCGGTGCGTTCTTGCCAGGTTGATTATCTCGACGATGCGGTCTTTCATGATGACCCGCATCCCCGGCTTGAGGTCAGAAATCAGAACTTTCATCACAGCGCTCCATTCAGGTTGTCAGGGTCATCGGAACGGCCATACATCTCTTCGAACAGGATCATCGCTGCGGCGTACACCAGCGTCCCGCGAAGTTCGTTGATCCGGGCTTGTTTAGTCGGAAGCGACCGGGCCTCCACGGTTTTCTTGATAACCTGCTGCGCCAGGCCGGCGTCGCTGTCCAGCATATGCGCCATGGTCAGGATCGGCTGTTCGATAAACGGCAGGTCGTTAGCGTGACGCTCACGGCCTTTGCCGTATGCCGCCTGTTCCAGCGCGCCCATGAAGGTGCGCAGTAACGGCAGATAATCGTCCCGGTCTTTCTTGCTGCGGAAGATAAACAGCGGCGAGGCGATACCGGAGTTATCGACATCCATCGTCAATTCGTATTGCTGCTGTTTAGACGCCTTAACGCCGTACGGCGCAGCCATGGCATTCGGTAACGCCGTCTTTCGCGTTTTGTCCTCCCCCTCTGGTGGCGTCGTACGAGGCCATTTCAGGTCTTCAACCGCACCTGCTGGCGGTGTCATGTGAGGCCATTTTGCACCCGCTTTAATCTTGATGCGTTGTTCCGGGAACAGGTCCGGAGCGGCTTCGTTTTTGATAGTCACCGTGTTCTTCGTACGACCATCCCACGCGAAGGCCGCCCTTTGGCTGTTCACCCGTATCAACTTTGCGGCGTTCTCCAGTACATCCGGGTCAGTACATCCAGTAATGCTGATTTCGGTTACGGCGGACTGGCAGCGCTTAACAAGGAAATGAACGGTGGAGATAATCGTATCTGCCGGGGCATCTGGGTCGAGTTTTAATTCTTTCGCGATCGCCTCAATCGTTTTTTGATGTTCGAATGCCTGCGCATTCACAGCGCCTACCGTGGCCAGCATTTCGTCCCAGCTGCGGCCAGTAACGCCCAGCGCGTTCGCCAGCTGGTCACGCATTTGCGAATCAATGCTGACCGGTTCGTCAATGGACGGGTTACGCAGTGAAAGGAGTTTATGCCCGTTGAGATGCGCGAACATGAGATAGTTCATCGCGTCGATCAGCTTACCCTTGGCCAGCGAATCGCGAATGCAGGTGCGGCATTCATGCTCGGTCAACTCTTTCCATGGTTCGGAAGTAGCCCAGCCTCTGCGCTTGTGAGCACCATGGTAAAGGCGGGCGATCATCTCGTCGAAGACGCCTTTAACCGAGGTCAGAAAGGGTTCATTCAATAAATTACTGGCGAACAGAGGGAAAACGAGTTCGGTTTTCGGACAAACGATTTTCTTTTCGGTCGGCATTTCTTTCTTTTCTGACATGGTATATCTCCGGGTTGTTTTGTTGTTCGATTAGAATACTAGCTGCACACGGTTTGTGTGTCAAACGTTTTCCAGGAAATCTACAGTTCCCACCATAAAGTTTCGGATGAACTGGGCGCCGACTTGAGGGACGATTGCATTGCCGTATCCGCGCAGTCGCACCACTCGGGCGGGTACCCCATTAGCCAGCGGGAATGTGCCGGATTCAACGGGCCGGAAATTTCCATCCCTGCATAGCAGCCAGTCAGCATTTGACCATGCGCCGTGATCCTGATCGGGAAGTCCGGAACAGGCGTACACTTCGCCATACCCTCCCGATAGCTCCCCGATAACTGCCCCTTCGACGCCGGCGAGTCCGGTACCGTCAGCGGTGTCGGGTAGCTGGCCAGACGAACCGCGCCGCCCAGCGTCGTCGACCGATCCGGATGGCCCGCTGCGCCCGCCTCCCCGCGAACCTGATTGTTGTCGATCGTCGTCACCGTTGGCCAGCCCGCCATCCCCGCGATGTCCTGCAGGCGGATATGCTTCTTCGTCCCGTCCTCCCGGAACCATCCCGCCCGCGCGTAGTCCGGACATGGGCTGCGATCGTTGCAGGTGTTCGGCGTTGGGTAGGTCGCCAGCTGCGCCGCCACGTCCAGCCGGTCGACGGATAGTTTGCCATTCCTTATCCGCCCACCCGCGTAGCCTCCTTTCCAGTCCGTCGCTGACGAGGTCGGCCAGGTCGATAGCGCCAAAGAAAAGGCGATCTCTTTTGTGCGGGGCGCCGACGCTGCACGCTGGCAATACTGCCGATGCGCAGGTGTAGCCTTCGTCTTCCAGCTCAACGAATAGAGCATCGAGCCACAGTTCTTTAATTGCTGCGCTAACCTGTTCGCCAAAAATAGCTGGAGGTCGCAGCTCTGCGACGAGGTCGAGAAAGGCCGGAGCCAGGTGACGGGAGTCGTCCCGCCCGCCTCGTTTTCCAGCCACACTAAAAGGCTGGCACGGCGGACTTCCCGTACACACTGGCGCATACGCCGGCCATCCGGCGAGTTTAAGGGCCAGCGGCCAGCCTCCGATCCCGGCGAAGAAATGGTGTTGGGTAAAGCCTTTGAGATCTTCCGGGGCGACTTCTGTGATTGATCGTTCATCGACAATTCCATCTGGCAGGTGGCCGCGCCTGATCAGTTCGCGAAGCCACGCTGCGGTTTTTGGGTCCCACTCGTTAAAATAGTGGAATGGTTTAGAGCCGTTTATATATGCCATTCTGCGCCTTTTCCGCGCGCTGCTTGAACACGCATTCAACATGGATGGTTCGCCATGACCCGGCATAGCGTTCGTAATGGCCGGCGCCGGCCGGCACATGCTTTTTGCAGTAGTAGCAGACGCCAGCGTATTTATTTCTGGCCATCTCTATCCCCGTTTCGCCTTGGCGTTCTTCCCTTCCTCTTCGGCGACTGACCAGACGACCTCGGTGAACGGGTCAGGGTTGATCGTCTTTCCGACCTTATTCTGGTCGAGGTACCAGTCGTCTCCGCACCACAGTTTGACACCATGGGCATCCCGGCGGACTTCAACGTCGAACGTTTTCACCTCGGTGGTCTTGCCGTTACGGGTTACAGTTTTTGTTAATTTCATGGTCTTGGCCTCACGTTTATGAACACGAACCTGTTTCATCTACCATCTCCACTTTATGCTGGCATTCACGTTTCATGATGCCGGCGGCGATCTGACTAGCATCGTTGTAATCACGGGCGTAAAACTCAATGTGCTTCATCTGCCCGAGCGCGTTTATTGTTATCCTGAAAATCTTGACGTCAGGCGCCGGTAAGGGGTCCGGACGGTATGGCGGAATATGCGGCATGGTTATACCTCGTCCCACTGGGCGATCCACTTATCGCGGACGTCCTGCATGATGTTGGCCATGGGCAATCCGATGTCCATGAGCGCTTCCCTGGAGATGTACTCCGGGGCATGTTTTTCTTCGTCTTCCGGGTCGAAGATGACTATCGCGGCGCCGAAGCCCGCGGACGTTGCACCCGCGGCGCCCGTCTTCGCTTTGAACCATACCGGCGGTTCGAAACCGATACGCCCTTTGATGAATATGGTGCGCGTGGCGATGGTATCGGGCCACCATGTTTCAGCGGTTGCCGCTTTGATCAGCCAGATCGTACCCGCGCCTTTCTTCCGTTCCTCTTCCGCCTTGGCCATGATATTGACCATGCCGGTCAGCGGCACTTCCGCCGCACGGTTACGGCTGTATGGAGGGTTAGCGAAACCCCATACACGCTGAACGTGATCGGCGACGTCGTACACTTCCGCCGCGGCCTGCAGTTCCTCCTGTATCTCTTTCAGACGGCCAGTCCAGTCCTGGCGAAGCGCGTTATCCTCGGCAGTGTAATAGCGCATGCATTTGGCGTTCTGGCCATCGGTGAACAGGTCCAGCACCAGCGGGCCGAACAGCTTGTCCAGCGCGAAGAACAGCCAGTCCGGTGTCCGCCACTGGTCGCCTATCTCTTTCAGGTCATGCGCTTCCCGGGCTTTCAGCGCGATGAGGTTGTCAACGTATTCACTCACAAATTAGCCTCCATGTATGGACTTGATCGTCATGGGTGATGAGATTCACAATGATAAAGCCGCCTTCTTTTTCCATTCGCGCTTTATCCGCGAATACCGGAATTGCGGCAAGGAAGTCTTTCCAGGGCAGGTGGTTAAACGCGCCAATGGCTACCGAGATTTCCAGGTTTTTATTTCCACCGGCCTTGTGGGAAACGCAGCAAAGGCTGGTTCCGGTTTTATCCCGCAGCCAACGGTCTACGCTCCGCAGGAATTTCCCGTCTCCGGCCGTTAAAATGTCGCACTGGACAACGATATTTGTCACGTCACTCATGGTCATCACCGTTTAGTATTTTCAGGACTGACTCACGGTTCGCCCGTAAGACGGCCATGATTGTCTTTGCGTAACTGGACTCGCCGTCATGCGATTGGCTGAACGTACGCCGAAAAGTTTCTTCCCGTATTAAGATCCGTTTGTGTTCAGGCGCGGAGGCACCGGCATACGCGCGTGATACCGGAACGATGTGTAATTCGATTGAAACAAAATACTTCCCTAAATCGTTATGGTTGCCGAGTATTTTAGTTGAACTTATATGTTCTTCCGGGCTTCCGTCGAAAAGGTCTTTTCTTACATTCAGGTAACTTGTGATATTAAATGCATCCGGGATAACGCCGGCTTTCATAATATCCACGCAGATTTCCCGAATGGTATTTGGGTCGGTGATGTACTTTATCATTTCCGTTTTTCCTTCTGTCGTGACACGAACTGGACTGGGGTGACAACCTCACCGAAATTCGGGTAACGGCTGCGCACCAGCTCCAGGGTAAGCGGGTTGATCTCCGCACGCGGTGTCTTCACTTCGTACGCGCGGTCCGGGATATCAATGCGGCGCATGTACGTCGGTCGCATCCCAACGCGGACGGCGTAGTTATACGCTTCTTTCGGGCCATTTGCCCAGACCACGAAGCCGACACCACGGCGCTGCAGGTAATACGCCTGCGGGACCGCGGATATGCTTCTCCGTATCGCATCGGAAAAGCATTTCGCTACTCCCTGCATTGAGGTGTAACGCGTGGTAGTCGCGCCTTCGCGCAGATAGACTGACGTTTCAACGGCGGCTTCTACCATGTGGCGGTAATTGTCTCGGTTTTGCCCAATCTGCAGAATTTCACGGGATGGCGGCTTATCAGAACATTCCGGCGGATAGGGGTCGTTGGCATCCCACGTCTTCCCGCACCACGAACAGAAGAACTGGTCGGAATACTGGATAACCTTTTTGTGGTCTTTAGTTTCCATCGGTGTCCTCCATCATCCAGGACGGCCATACGCCATCGCGGATCATCTGGCGCTGGGCCTTCCAGTCGGCCTGTGCCAGCTCTTTAACCCTGGTCCGGATGATGGCGTCAGGCATAAACGCTTTCATCACGTCCGCCAGAAAAACCTTATTGTGGATATCCACGGCGCGGTTATGCAGCGCCCGAGCGCAGGACTTGATCGCCGCTTTATCATTGCCATGCTCTTTCATGCACAGCATGAGCGTAGCCATGAAGTCAATCGCTTCTGACAGGCCAACGCATTGCGGTTTCTCCGGCCCGTGGACCTCAATGGAAATACTGGTCGCTGGGAACAGCAGGTGGTCTTTGTAGGGGCGCAGCCAGTCCGCTTTCGCCCGCCGGTCTTCCGGTGAATAGACGTCTTTGAGTTCATCCGGAGTAAGCGCACGGCCGGTAACGGATGCAGACCCGCCCGGACCATGGGCGCTATCGGACAGGACCATAATTTTTGTCATACTTCGATATCCTCTTCCCGGATCAGCTGCAGGGCGTTGCCGTTCACTGCCCACGGTTGCCACACGTCCGCCACCAGCGCCGCACGGAATGAGCGGTTGAAGCAGTTCTCGATCATGGCCCAGTTATCGTCCGGACGGTCTGACGCGATGCCGTTGCGTTCCCAGTGCCACTGGCGAGGCGCCTGCGCCAGCTCGCGGAGAGGCGGGCGTGGGTGTGAGTATGGATTGCACAGGCCGGAACGCAGCAGGCCACGCTGGAGCCATGAGCGCTGCCACCAGAGGTCACAGCGGGTCGACCCAACGGCGTATTCCTCTTCCAGCATGACGCACATGATCAGCGCGCACACCGTATCGCGTGGCGCCGGCGCACCGATGAGGTCGAAATCCTCCAGCATCTTCGCCAGGCGGTCGGCGGACCCTTCGTCCTGCCCGTTGCCGTCGGTGCGGTCATGCAGAATTACATCGAGGATGATGGCCGGAAAAACGACCTGTTTCCCATTGCGGGTGAAGCGCGGATTCGGCTCATTGAAGAGGGCGTGATACAGCCGCCCGAACCACTCTGACAGGTCAGGCACGAAGTCGGCGATATCCGGCCAGCTGCGTTCTTCGGTGTTGTGGATGCGTACCGCCGTCTCTTCCTCGATCGGGTCATACTCGACGCGGACGATGCAGCGCGGGCCGTGCGGGAGGGGGAAAATGTAGATGGTCTGTTTACCGATTCGATTCTGGTCAAAGCGGCCAAACGACATTAAGTGCTTCTTCATGGGATGTTCCTTTTTGTGGACTCCTAAGAAATGTAGCTGAACACGATTCGTGTGTCAAACGCTTTCTACAGGCAAAAAAGAAGCCCGGACAAAGCGTGCCGGGCTTTAATGTCAGTGGAACACCGAGCATGAAGATTTCATCCCATGTCCCGATCACTATACGTCAGGATTGCGATAAATCAAATCCCAGTAGGTGAATGTTTCCAGGTCGACTTCCGTCCAGTCCGGGTCGTCCAGGTACGACAGGCAGGTGCCGGCATCCTCGGCGCAGACCTGCCCGGCGGCCGCGTTATGCAGCAGGCGGACTTCCCGGAAATAGATGAACCACTCGCGGCATGGCGTATAGGACTCGGGCTGACGGGTCTTGATGATCTGGCCCGTCTTTTTGTCCTGCCAGTACGCTGTCCGTTTCTTCGCCAGGTAGCCCATATCAGCCCACCCTCTTGACGCGGGATCCCATGCGGCCGTAAATCGGGTCGCGCAGCACCCAGCGGATAGCCAGCTTATACCCCAGCTGGTACCCCAGGCGCCGCACGTAGCCCAGGTCCGCAGGCCGCTTGCCGCTCACGAAGAAGGACTCGCCGACCGCCATAGCGCCAAGCAGGCGTTTATGCTCGGCGATATGGGGATTCGGTTTAGCGTGTTTACGGCCTGCCATGTCACACCTCGTCGTCGTCTTCCAGCTGCGCGTCGACCTCAACCGTGATGTCCATCTTATCGCGGAAGACGTCAATGACGTCCTGCAGCGACAGCACCGTCTGGAACAGGTTGGCCATGTAGGTCAGGAACGTGCCGCTGTCATTGTTGTAGCGCTCCAGTGTGGCTTCGTAGTTGGCGTCAACGTCAGCCTCGCCGATGTGGATCCCGGAGATGATCGCCTTGTCGGTCAGACGGAAGAACACGTTGCCCACGCCCGGGCGCATCTCGCCTTCGTCGATTCGCATGTTCAGCGCCCGAACCGTGTAATGCCGCGCCAGGTAGTCGAGGACCACTTCGTCCTTGTGGATGTCAATGTCCTTGAACTTCACGTCGTCGCCGTCATCGTGCTTGATGTGGATGAAGTCGTCGCCGGTGACACCGTCAATGTTGCCGCGTACGACCTTCTCCATCGACTGACGCAGCACGAAGTCATTGATCAGCAGGTGTTCCACTGGCCAGGTGCCGAACGCGGCACGCAGCAGGGAGTTAATCTCTTCGGCGGTCTTGGCGCTGGTGGTGAAAACGTAGACGTACGGGACGGCGATGATCACGTTGTAGCGGGTCGGGCGGATAGGCGCGGTTTTCAGCATTTCGGCTTCGACATCGTCTTTCAGCTGCGCCCAGTCTTTCCGGGTCGGCTCCCAGCCTTCGATCTCTTTCTCTCGCCAGGTGTCCATGCGCTTCGTCACTTCGTTGCGCACGCTGACGCCGGGCAGCACGCGTTCACGCTTTTCGGCCTGCAGCACGATCGCGTTAGTGCCGGGGATGCCCATGGCAAACTTGCCGCCCACGTAGTCCGCGTACGGCGCAAAGCCAATCGTCTTATAGCCGATCGGGTCTTTCACTTCGTGTTTCGCCAGTAGATCGCTCACACGGCCGGCGGCGAATTCATGGACGCTCATCTCATCCATGTTCGGGGTGTTCAGCAGCGTCCGGTGGAAACTTTTTACCGACTTCTCGCCAGCGTTTGCGGCGCCAAAGAGCGCGCCGAGATGCAGTATGATGACTTTCTCAAAGCCTTTAACTTTCATTGGGGGTATCTCCGTTTGCAAACAGATTCAGGAATGGCGCACGCACAAGGGCGGCGGTTAGGTGGGCCAGTAGCACACGGTTCGTCTCCCGGGCGCTACGCAGGTCTGCTGCCATTTCGGCATACTCTTTATCGACTTTGACAAAGGCGCCTTCGTCAGCGTCAGGGTCGACCACCGTGTTGCCGAGGACTTCGGTATACACCCGGGTCGCTTCATCCTCGATGTCGGCGATAATGCTGTTCAGGATGGCGATCTTACTGCGTACCTGATCGAGCCGGTCAGCGCGAGTCTTCGCGTACGTCTGCAGTAATTCGGTATTCATCCGCGTGCTCTCTTTTCGTTACGGCGGCGCTGGCGGTCTTCCTTGCGCTTCTCCACCTGTGCATTCCAGCGGTCGCGTTCCTCTGCCTCCGCCCTGACCTTGAGCCAGCGTTCTTCCCGACCGTTAAGCGCTTTACTGACCGCATCATCAATGAGCAGTATGGCCAAGGCCAGTTCGTCTTCCGTCATCTCGGCAGCAGAGCACTTCCCGATGTGCGTCTGCAGCAAACGGACAACGGCAGAGATGCCGATCGCGTCAATGGCGATACGCGCCTTTTGCGCATACAGCAGTCTTTGGTTAACTGGCATCATTTCGCCCCCGTTGTCAGGACGACATAAAGGACCGCCACGCAGGCGACCAGCTCGATCAGTACCATGAACAGGATGGACGCCAGCAGCAGTTTCGCAAATGACGGCAGGTACGGAGTAAGGCGAATGCGAGCATGACCGTCAAGCGGGTGGTGTTTCATACGCCGGCGGTTACGTTTGGTCCAGCGGCGCGCCCAGTTTTCGCCGCGGCGGCGGGATAGGCTATCAAGTGACATGGGATTTCCTTCTTAGTGTTTTTCGCCGGCGATGTCAGCCAGTACGGCTGCGACTTCCGGCGTGGGCATGTGGGTATTGGCCCAGTACAGCAGCCCGATGATGTAGTGGACCATCTGGCCGACCTCTGCCGCGCCGCGGGCTTTTCCGCCTTTGGCTTTCGCATAATCACCTTCGCTGAACAGCACTTTGCCGGTACCGCGGTAGCCAACAATGGCCGAACCGGTATGGGTGGCATAAATTGCGACGTCGTATTTGTCTTCCAGGGAGCGGAACGCCGGGCCAGCGTCGAGCCGTTTGCGCGGCGCCGCAACGCGGTTCACCGCCAGCGCGACATTACTCGGTATCAGGTTTTCCATTGAGCGGCTCTCCGTTCAGGGTGTAGATGACGACGCCCGGCACGCTGACGTCGATCGACAGCGATGGCACAAAGCCGGACATAACGTTCTGCGGGGTGATGGTGGCGCGTTTCAGGCCGTTCTCGTACATGATGTTAGCGATGCCTGCCATGACGGACTTCTCCATGATGTTCAGGGTCGTCTCTTCTCGCATCTCCAGCAGCAGTTCCAGCTCGGCGGCGCGGTCCGGGATATCGAACGCCCGCTGCAGCGCGCCGATTAGCGCGATGGCATCATCACGGGTAAGCTGGCCGATAGCGTCAATATCGCCGTTTGGGCTTTCGACCTTGATGAATCCCGACTGGTCATCATGGCTAAACCGGTGGGCAACCGTGGCTTCACGGTCATTGCTAAGGTCGAGTTCTTCTTTCGAGTCAAGTGGGGTCATGTGGTGTCTCCGGGGGAAAAGGGTGGTACGGCAAAAAAGAGGTGCCGCGTCCTGCAGGATTAAACCTCGTCGTCTTCCGGGGTGCCGGCGCCGTCATCAATGCGCTTGATCGCCACCTGGATAAACGCACGGCCCGACGGGTACATGACCAGCGCCGTTTCCAGTGAGAACTGGCTATTGCAGGCCCGTTTGGCGTTACGCAGGGACGATGACACGCCGTTACGCATTTTATAGCGCAGCGCGGTGGCTTCGGTCTGCAGGTCTACCAGCGCCTTGCTGCTGTCCAGCTCCTGCGCATACACGTAGACCTCGCCCGGCTTGAGGCCGATCAGGTTGCCAGTGATACTGTTAGCCCGGATACCTGATGGCAGCTCCACGTCCGTCTCCATGGTCATCATGGCCGGCGTCAGGTCATCCAGGATAATCGCGTCGTTCATCGGTATTCTCCGTCGTTAAATTCGCATATCTGTCACGCTGAACTGTAGTTGCATACGTTCCGTGTGTCAATCGTTTTCACCGAACGACAACCTGCCGCGATCGCCAAGTAAGAGATTTCAGCCCGCTAGATCGGCCAAGTAAGACCCGAACATGTATGGCTCCGGCCATGGTTTTTGCGGGATGGCCCCGTGGCGCCGCAGGGGTTTTACATCGAGGATCGCCAGGCATGGCCACCGGCCCGGGCCATGGCGCCGACCTGGCTGCCGTCCGTCTGCGTCAGCGTGGAGAAGCCGAGCTTGTCAGTCATGAAGCGGTAGGACTTGTTCACGCCGTACTGCATCGCGACGTCCACGGCGCAGG
>ERZ809114.744-NODE-744-length-17766-cov-7.113037_pt1 | contig 17766 bp, 17 predicted proteins | sample MGYA00520519_ERZ809114 | MGnify/ENA primary metagenome ERZ809114 (study PRJEB31570, sample SAMEA3212991) | Homo sapiens | biome: human-gut; feature: human gut; material: fecal | place: Sweden | collected 2011 ...
TATGCCAGCCTTAATATTTTTTAAGATAATAAGTTCCTTTTTCAATTTAACATTATTCTGATTCTCGGAAAACCATTTTTTACTTTGAAGTTCAATTCTATCCTTGCTTTGTTTTTCTGAATTATTAATGAATTCATCAATGGATTCAATCTGCTCCTTTATTCTTTTCGTAAATTCATCAAATTTGTTAAGTACTTCATTAACGCATACTACTTTTGGGCATTCTACATTTTTCGGGTCATAATTGTATAACCAATTTGCTCTAATATATAGTTTATTCAACACATCTTCAATGTAAGAGACGACATCATCCGAGAACATATTTGTAATAAGAATTTGTTTTGTGTCATTTACATTAAGATTCCTATTGATAAGTTCACTTAATTTTTGTGTCTTTTTATTTAAGATTTCATATGCATCATTTTGCTTTTTTTCAAGGTCTGAAGCATATATTTCTGAAAATTTAGCGTATCTTATTTTCGCTTCAGAAGAAAGCGGTTGCTGGCATAATACACATATATCTTTTGTACTATCTCCTTCAATTGAATCAGAAAATTTCTGTGATGATTTCCACATATCTTTCCAAAGATCAGACCCAAACTCTTTAATGCTTGAAACTTCTCTATATGTTTTTAATAAATTTTCAAATTCACGACGAGTTTTAATTTGAATTTTGATAGAGTGAATATAATCTTCAACATTACTTTGATCCAATTGGGAGTAGGCATTAGATATTTTACTTTTTAATTGTGAAAGTATTTCTACTTGCTGAGATAGTTTTTTCTTGGTTTGATCAGGATTAGAATAATTGAATGTCTTTTCAATCAATTCTAATTGCTTTTGATCTTTCTCTGTGAAATTTATACATTTTTCGAAATCATCAATCAGTGGAAGTGTTTCCAATTCGCTATATTTCTTACTTAAGTCAGAGGTTGATAGTTCGTTAGGTACGCTTTTTAAATTTGAAGTTTTAGTTTTGTATTCTGAACTTACCTCTTGGCTTATATACTCTGATATTTCAGCTAACTGAGTAAAAATATGTAATAATTTTGGTTCGTAAATTGTTTCTGTTGATTTGTCTAAAAACCTATGTGCTATTTTTGTGTCATATATTCTGATCGGATAATTTTTATCATTCTTTAACGACCAATTAGTTGTTGTATCTTCTCCGTCACAAGAAAAGGTTAATGTTGCTTTTGCTGGAATATTGATTTTTTCAAAAATGTTGGAAAAAATGTTGATGTCGTCTTTAGGATTTTCAGCCTTTTTTAACACCTTAACATATGATGATTTGCCACAGCCATTTGCTCCGTACACTACATTTAGTCCTTTAGTGAATTCAAGTGGTTTTGTAGGCTTTAACGCAGCCACTCCTTGTATGTTAGATATGCTCTTTAAAATGATATTACTATCATCGGATGTGACATCGTCCAAGTCTTCGGGAAACTTTGTATCAGAAACATAGGGACAATCGGTATATCCATATTCTTTGCAAACAAGTTTAAGTGCTCGCTTTTTGGTTTCCTCTAAATCTTTACTTTTCCAAAGGTTTACAAATGCATCTTTTTGCCAATCCCTTGATTTATCAAACCAAGACCTAACAATCAAAATAATATTAGCTTCCATTTTATCTTCCTTTACACTCAAATTATTAATTGAAATCTTTCGTATTAAATGACGAAAATGTTTCAGTTACTTATTGTATGTAGACTTTTTGTATTCATTCACATTATACTATACAGTATGGAGGATTGCAAATATGGATATTATAAAAGTATTTGGTGACAACCTAAAAAAATATCGTACAGCTATGGGAATATCTCAAGAAGCATTCGCCGAAAAGTGCGGTATGCACCGTACTTATATTAGTGCTATCGAGTGTTACCGCCGCAGCATTTCGCTTGAAAATATACAGCGTATAGCTGATGCACTCGGAATTGAAACCTATGAATTGTTTTTGGAGGAAAAAGCCGATGATTAACTATGTACAAAATATATATGATAGTGGTATGTCCATTTACGATCCTATAAACCCTGATGATAGAGATTTGTTCATTCCAACATATGCTTTAGAACGAATTTTATCCAGTTATCTCGTAGGATTTTCTCTTGAGGGATTGCCATTAAGAACACGCTCAAAGGTCGTTAAAACTAAAATATGCGAAGCGTTAGGATATCCAACACCACGCTCTTTTATAAAGACTCAGCCTAGATTTCCAGGACAAAATTTTGATGTCTATACACAAAAGAGTATGAATGTGCAAATATGGAATGAAGAAGTTGATGCAGCAAGAAGGTATGTATTTCTTAAAGTCGACGAGGATGATGTTATTACGTGCATAAGAGTAATCTCTGGAGATACCCTCGCAGAATTTGACCGAACAGGAAAATTAACAACAAAATATCAGGCAACAATGAGCTCTTTTGACAACAGTTATCTGTTCTCTGAAGATACTACTAATGTTGCTAATTGGATAACATATCCGCATAGTTCCTTACAAAGCGTTAATCCAAATTACTATCCTTCCCCAAACCAACTTTTGCCTGTCGCAGAAATATATGACAGATTACTACCGCTGGTCGGTCTCCGCATAGATTATCTCAACCCGCTGCAAGAGAGAAACAGAGGTGCAGAATTACACGCACTAATATGCCAGCATCTTGGATATTCGGTATACGAAGATGACGGCAGTTATCCAGATATAGCAAATCAATTATTGGAAATCAAACTCCAAACATCACCAACAATTGACTTGGGATTACACTCTCCTGAAGATGGAGCTCCTATCGCAACAATCGGCGACACAACATTCTATAGTGGTGATGTTCGCTATGTTATATTTGATGGCTCAGTAGAAAATCATTACATTAGGCTGAACAGATTATATGTAGTTGCTGGCTATGAGTTCACTAGATATTTTCCTCTATTTAAAGGGCAAAATGCTAAAATTCAGCTACCTTTGCCTAATGACTTCTTTGATTAAGCAAATAGTTTATCAACAATACAATCCAATTTTTCTTTATAGTCGGGAATTACATCACTGTTTTTCTCGGCTATAATTTGTTTTACAATCCAAATTGCTTCTTGAGCCAACTCAGTGGTGTAAGAAGGAATCGGAAATTGCTCAACATATTGTGACATAAATCTTCTTTTCCCTGAATAAAGTTTAGTATTAAATTTAACATCATAATATTTTTCAATGAAACGACTATTGGCTATTGCTAAAGCTAAATACACTACATCATCCATTACACAGTCCTGTATTTCTATCCAGTAACAATCACCATTGACTATTGCTCCAGAAGTATCTAACCAAAATTGCGGATGCTCAGAAATATCACGAAACACAATTTTGCGATGTTTCCAAGATTCCGGATTCTGTGGCACCCATATTTCATACCAATTTCGATTTGCTTGAATAACATATTTACGATTAGACAATTGATCATAATGTTGCAAAAGATACTCTTTGGCTTTGGGATAGTCTTCAATATTTATTGCTTTTTTTCTCCCATTTTCGGTTGTATGAGTATATAAAACTTTCCATAACTCCGAATCGTTTGGGAGTATTTGCCCTGCATTTCTATGTGTGATTAAAGGGCGTAGAAGCTCTATATCAGCCTTATCCCCATCCCATTCGTTTCCAATAAAAACATTATCCGCAGTAGTTTTAATCCCTACACGAATTTTCCCAATATCAGAAAATCGTTGCCAAGTATTGCGTTCCACAGCAGAGAGCCATTCTTGGATTTCGTTCGATTGAATATTCCAAAGAGAACCTTTTTCTACACTTTGCATAAAGCCTTGTTGATAAAGATATTTTCTGCCGTCTGTTATTTGATAACATCCCGATTCATATATAGCATCAAAAATATCATTGATATTTCCATCAATATCATCAGCAGATGTTTGGTAAACGGACGTAAATGCTACTTTGTTTCTATCATCCGTTTTCCCTTTTGAAAACACCATAATACACGGCAACACCGATGCAGAAAATAATTTAGTATCACCTAAATCTGTAATCCTGTGAATTTTATAATTCTCAATAATATAATCTCTAACAGAACTCCCTGACTTAATAGTAAGAAACTTATTTGATGTAATATATCCTGCAATTCCATCATCTTTCAAGACCGAATTTGTGCATATAATAAATGCATAATAAATATCAGCTCTTCCTGACAAACCAAGTTTCGATGATATTTCTTGTGCTTTATTGCTGCCCATAATTTGGGTACGAATATACGGAGGGTTTGCGATAACAAAATCAAACAAGCCTATTGTATGGTCTTCTACAGCCTTTAGAAAATCTTCGTTTTTTATCGAAACCTTGATTTTTGGAAACAAACGTGATAATTCCGCTGATGTTTCTACACATACTTCAGCATCTGTTTCATATCCCACTACTTCAATATGTGTATAAGATAAACTAATTATGTTCAACAATGCGATAGCTAATTCGCCTTTTCCAATGGCAGGATCTAATATTCTAATTGTATTGCTCTCACCACGAGCTTTATATTTAACCATTTCCTTCGCCAAATACTCTGCCATACTTTTAGGGGTGTAGACAACACCATTGGCTTTTTCTTTATTTATATTGGAGTATCTCATATATTTCTTACCTATTGATAAATTGTACTACATCTTCAATATTGCAACTTAATGCTACACATATCTTTTCTAACGATTTCATTGAAACCGGTTCACCTTTACCCAACTTAGCCAAGACATTACTACTAATACCACAAATCTCTATCAACTCACTGCGTTTAAGTTGTTTATCTATAAGTAACTTCCATAAATTATCGTAGCTAACTGCCATCACTATACCTCCACTTTTTCATATCATTAATTATAAATTAATAATCACGATATGTCAATATTTATATAGTATTTCGTGATGATCCGACACTGAATAAAAAAGAAAAAGGATGATGTGAGTTTTATTCACACCATCCGCTAATCTTAAATATTATATATAATTCTTTCATTTACAATTTCCGTTGCACTATTATGAATATTATTCATCTTCTGCACCCACAACATCATATCGGTTGATTTGAGTTTCTCGGTTACATTTTCTTTTTCGGCAAGTTCTTTTACCAGCCGGAGAAAAAGATTTTGAGCCTGCTGTTCAATATCGGCAAGATATGAATTGAGCTTACCGCTTGTCATCAAGTTGTAGTAAAGCACCTTATGATTCTGCTTCAAATATCGTTTATGCCTCATTTCCCAAATGCCGATATTCGCTTCCTTTTCTTCTTCCGCCAGTAATAAATCGGGCAACATATAGTCGCCCACCTGTGTGTAAGTACCGCCTGCTTTTTCAAAAATTGTCTTTGCCATTTGTTTTACCTCCAAAAATTTATTTATCTTGAGCGTGGATTTTCACGCTTACGACCTTTAATATTTCTTGCCTGTTCAAGCAACTCATCAATCTGTTTATGCCCGAAAACTTTACGCAAAAGCTTGTAATCCTTGACCTCTGAACGCAGATTTTCGTTTTCGCTTTTTAGTTTGCTGTTGATTTTCGACAACATTTCGTTCTCACGATAGAGATTGCCGTTCGTGATATTTAATCTATGGTAATTGTCCCAACCTTCAAAGCAACGAGCCAATGCCGTCTTGATTAACGCTTTTAATTTTTGAATAAGCGGCTCTGCAATTTTGGTTTTATATGCTTTTGCAGACATAAAACTTTGCGGTTCGGAGAGCTGATATTCGGGGGCATTATCGAGCATTTCTTCCACATTCCTTAATTTTTCCAAACCATCATCATAGTTTAACACTCGCTCGGATAACACATTAAATTCGGCTTGCTTTTCTTCGATTTTAGCACCCAATTGTTCAAGTTCTGCTGTTCTTTCTTGCTTTTTATAATCAAGAACAGACAAATGTTTTTCGTGCGTTCCTTTGTGTTCCCACTCAATTCCGTGTCGTTCCATAACGAATGCGAGTGCGGATTTTTCTGCGCTCACCCATTGATTCCACTCGGTATCTCCACGGGTTCCGCCCTTAAATCCTTGTGCGGCAAGCGCCTGCTTGAGTGATACTCTTGTATCAAGTCCACGCTTGCTTCCGGTGGTGAACGGAACAAAATCTATGTGCAAATGGGGCGTTGCTTCGTCCATATGAAGATGAGCCGAGAACACTTTTAACTGAGGATTTCTTTCCTGAAACCCACGATAATATTCGTTCAAAACCTCTCTTGCAAGTATTCCGCTTTCGCTTTCTGCGCTCATATTTTCCTTATCGCCAATCTGCAAAATCATTTCGTGAAACGGCTTTTCTTGCTTTGAATTTCTGATTTTCTCATAGTAGTTTTCTATTCTGCGGTCGGCTCTTGTCTGTTTTTCGTTGTATCTTTTTAGTGCTTCATCAAACAATTCGTGATAGATTTTCTTTATCGGCTCGTTACAGTAATCAATGTTAAGATGACTACGCTCACCGTCAACATTTTCTGCCTTGAATTTGCGGCTGTTATGATTGACCGAGCCTTTACCCACCATTGCACTTATCGTTCTTTGCATTTTATATACCTCCAATCTCTAAAAATTGACCGTTCTCAGTTCTGTTACTCTTGTCAAGAGTAACGCAAAAGCACTTTTGACAGGCGAGCCCATCAAAAATGCAACCTGCAAGCAGGTTTTGCGTTCTCCGAAGGGCAAAGAGCCGCCTTTGAAAAGGCACTCTCTGCACACTCCGCTAAACTTTTGCTGTGACAAACCGTGACGATGGTGACAATGTTTTAGGCCACATCACCGTTCTCGGAGAGTTTGTCACGGTCGTCACGCATTGACACGCTTTCTTTCCAAAGGGATATTTTTCGTCCGCTGTGCGTGCGACTCGCTTTGTAATGAATGTCGTAATCTTTAAGCAACCGCCCGGCGTTGATACTAAGTCTTAGCGACAGAACATTAGGCTTAATATCCAATCCAATAAGTTTGCTCAATTCAGAAGCCGTCCCGTCCCATCGGCTACTGTCCGAAGAAAGAACAGTCGATACCTTTTCAAGCAGCGGGTCAGGCGGCTCTGTCCAAACTTCTGTTTCGCTTTTTTCAAATTCCCATATAAGTTTTTGCGGATTGCGAACAAGGTGTATTCGCTGATCCTGCTGATCTCTGCCGGTGACGTCAAGCGTTGCGGCATTGGTTGTTCGTTTCTCTTTGCTGAGAACAAAGGCGCCGTCTGCCGCACCGAGCAATCCGTTTGTGCCGGAGATTGTATCAAATTTATCGTCAGCCTGCTGTTTGCGTGTGTGATGGACGATAAGCATTGTTACCTTGTAGCTGTCGGCAAGCGCTTTCAGCTTTGCGACTACATCGTAATCACTGCCGTAGCTGTAATCCGCACCACCTGTCTCTCGAACACGCTTTAGCGTATCTATGATAATCAGTCCGGTGTCAGGGTGTTCCTGAATAAAACCTCTTATTTGGTCTTCCAAGCCGCCGTTTACGGTTTTGCTTTCTGTTGCAAAATACAAGTTGTCCGTTCCGTCAGCGCCGAACATATGATAGAGCCTGCGCTGTAAGCGAGGGTAATCATCTTCAAGGGCAAAATAAAGAACGGTTGCATTGCGGACTCTGTAATTCCAAAGCGGAGTTCCAGTGCTGATATGGTAAGCGAGCTGTGCCATCATAAAACTCTTTCCTACTTTCGGAGAACCCACGAACAAGTAAGTTCCCTGATAAAGCAGACCGTCTATAAGTGCGGTTTGTGTTTCGAAATCGGTATCATACAGAGCCGACATTGAAACAGTTTTCAAATATGACGGATCCATTTGCCTCAGCATTTCTCTTTGCATTTCACGAAAACTTTCGTCCAAATCCTTGATATTTTCATCGTTATCGTTTATACTAATGTCAGTACATTTTTGGATTGACTGCTCCGTATCTGCGCCAACAGATACATTCGGGGCGGTCATTTCTTTTTTATTCTCCATTGTTATCCTCTCCTTTCAATCCGCCGAGAATATCGGCAATCATTTCTATTACATCAAGCAACTCATCATTTACCTCCCCGCCGGCTTCTATTCGCTGTAATTCCGACAGCACATCGGCAAGCTGGTTTCGCAAAGCCTTGAATACTCTCGGATTGCCTTGCACGATTACTTCTCGGTGCGTTAATCTTCGTGTTATATAGTCCTGTTTTGTCAAACCCGAAAGCTGAACATAGCGTTCAATCTGTTCCCACTCCTCTGGTGAAACTCTGAACGCTACGGTTTTGTTTCTCCAGCGGTTATGCTCATCTTTGTTTTTAAGTGACATAATTATTTACCCCTTTCCATATCTAATTTTTCCGCCATTTCAGTCTGCTTTGACGGGAACAAGTGCGCATAGTTGTAAGTTATATCAATGCTTTCATGTCCCACACGGTCTGCAATAGCCGTTGCAGAGAATCCCATATCAATCAGCAAACTAACGTGGCTGTGGCGGATATCGTGAATACGGATTCTTTTTACGCCTGCTTCTTTTGCGCCTCTGTCCATTTCTCTGTGCAGATAGCTTTTTGTAATTGGAAACACTCTGTCCTCCAACCCCACATCGTAAAGCATTTTCAGATAATCCTGCATTTCATCACAAAGGAACTTCGGCAACTGAATTGTGCGGTTACTTTTCTCTGTTTTCGGCGAAGTTATAATATCTCTGCCATTCAAGTGCTGAAACGATTTATTAATTGTTACCGTTCGCTTTTCAAAATCGAAATCAGCAGAAGTAAGAGCTAACAGCTCGCCCTCACGAATACCCGTCCAATAGAGCATTTCAAACGCATAGTATGACATCGGCTTATCCATCATTGCATCAGCAAACTTCAAATATTCCTCTTTAGTCCAGAAAAGCATTTCACGATTTTTCTTTTTACCCATGCTGCCCGCCTTTTGACAAGGGTTTTCTTTCAGGTTGTAGTACCTGACAGCATGGTTGAATATCGCAGACAGCTGATTGTGTATTGTTTTCAAATATACGGGAGAATACGGTTTGCCGTTATCGTCCTTATAATTGATAAGCTCATTTTGCCAAGTAATTATTTGTTGTGCGGTTATGTTGCACATTTTCAGCTTACCGAAATATGGAATAAGCTTTTTATCAATAATATGTTTCTTGGTTTCCCAAGTGTTTTCTTTAAGTCGAGTCTGCATATCTTCGGAGTAATGTTCAACAAAACTCTTGAAATTCATATCCAAATCTCCGCCAAGCTTATTAAGTTGTTCTCTTTCCCACGCCTGAGCCTCACGTTTTGTTTTGAATCCTCGTTTTTGTGATTGCTTTCGTTCGCCATTCCAATCGGTATAGCGATAGATAACACGCCAAGTATTTGTTTTTTCTTCCTTATAAACAGCCATTGATATCACATCCTTTCTTTTTCGGCTGTACCATAACAAACTCTTTCTAAAAAATACTGTTTGTTTACTCGTCCTGAAATAGTTATAAAGCCTTGTGCTTTTAACTCTTCGTTAAGCTGCTGCACGATTTTATAGGCATAAGATTTTGAAATACCTAATTCGTCGGCAACATCTTGTACTTTCATAAATGTTGTACTCATACTGAAACCTCCTTTCAATTCTTGTTAGTTTGTTTATTTAGTGTCGGAGAACTTTCTGACCGCATTCCGATTTGCCCGAGCGGATACACCATTACCGTGATGTATGACGGTTATTCAATTTTCGCAAACAGCTTAACGCTATTTGCTTAATGATTATACTAAACATATTCCGTTATGTCAAGTGGTTTTCACAAAAATATTAAACTTTTTTGTTTTATGTTGCTTGACATATACTAAACATATATGATATACTGATTGCATATTACATAAGTAAGGAGCGTATTTTATGGCAATCGGAGAGAGAATAAGATTCTTTCGTAATCTTTGCGGAATGACACAGAAATATTTAGGACAGGTAGTCGGCTTTCCTGAAAAGACTGCGGACATTCGTATGGCACAGTATGAATCCGGCTCAAGAACACCTAAAGCTGATTTAACAAATAAACTTGCAGATGTTTTCGATATATCTCCGCAGGCTCTTTCTGTTCCCGACATTGACAGCTACATAGGGTTAATGCACACCTTGTTTACATTAGAGGACAGATACGGATTGACAATAGTAAAGACGGAAAATGGCATTTCAATGTATGCAGACCCTCGCAAGGGAACAGACGCTGCCGAGCTTTCCGAAATGATAAATGCGTGGGCAGAACAGGCTGAAAAATACCGCAAAGGCGACATCAGCCGTGAGGACTATGACAAGTGGCGTTATAACTATCCGAAGTATGATGAAACTTCTGGTTATGTAAGAGTGCCGTCGCAGAATTTCAGCGATGCTATGGTTGAGTCTTTCAAAGACAGACTGAAAGATATGTGAGGTAAGATAATGGATTGGAAAAGAAACTTTTTAGAATCTTCTTTATTGCGCCGGTCAACAAATAAGAACAACCCAAATGAGGTGCAAGCAAGATGCGTTGATTTGGCATACTCAGATATGATGACGGCAGGTCGTTATTACAGCGCTTCTTTTCTGAATGACAAAAAGAAAATTTGCTCTGCTACAAACAGCGCCATTACTGAATCAAATTTTGTGTTTTCAAGAAAAATTATTGAAGATATTTCGTTGTTGTTTTGCGATAATACTATAGGCAATGGCAACCGTTATGCAACCGGGTTTGGGCTTGCTCAAAAACTTATAAATATGACTTTCAAATATCTATATGTTTTTAGTGATTTGATATTTATAGACAAACCTATTCCTGATTTTTCATCGTGTGATTGCCCTCTTGACAGTATTATTATTAAAAAAGCGCATATTAAGGATTGCGTTTGGAGCAAGCTTACTGAGCAACAATATCTGGAATGTCAAGCAAAAATAACAGAACTACTAAATGCAAATTCTTTAGATTTAGAGTTATCAAAGCTTGGCAATCTAGCTTATGACTTTATTAATTGGTAATCGGCAATAATACACGATAAAACAAAAAGAGCTAACTGACTTCTCAAAAAGTCAGTTAGCTCTTTACTTTTACAATAATTCAAATTATGTTGCCATTTTGTTTCCACAGAGGGCTTTCAAACGGCGAAAAGCCTTTATTTACGGGCTTTTTCACGGGTGCGAAATTACTCCCACTCCACGGTTCCGGGGGGTTTGGAGGTTATATCGTAAACAACTCTGTTTACATGTTCTACTTCATTTATGATACGGCTTGAAACTCTGCCGAGGATATCATATGGGATTTTTGCCCAATCGGCTGTCATAAAGTCGTCTGTTGTTACGGCTCTGATTGCCACAAGTTCATCATAGGTACGGGAATCACCCATTACACCTACTGTCTTTACACCCGGAAGGACTGCAAAGAACTGGCTCATCTGTGAGGCATATCCGCACTTATCCATTTCTTCTCTTAGGATTGCATCTGCCTCCTGCAAAATTTTTACCTTATCAGCTGTAACTTCGCCGATTACTCGAACACCAAGTCCGGGACCCGGGAACGGCTGACGCCATACAAGTTCATGAGGAAGTCCGAGCTTTTCGCCAACTACTCTTACTTCATCTTTAAAAAGATCCTGCAAAGGTTCAATAATTCCCTCAAAAGTAATATCCTGCGGTACTTCTACCTGATTGTGGTGAGTTTTAATCTTTGCTGCATCACCTTTACCGCTTTCAATTCTGTCAGGATAAATAGTGCCTTGAGCAAAGTAACCACTGCCGTAGTTCTCACGAATTTTATTCCAAAACACATTATAAAACTCTGTGCCAATTATCTTTCTCTTTGCTTCCGGATCTGATACGCCCTTAAGTTTTGAGAGAAATTCCTCTTGGCAATTAATACGAACAAAATTCATGTCAAAAAGTTTTGTAAATGTCTGCTCAACAAAGTCGCCTTCGTCTTTACGCATAAGTCCCTGGTCAACGAAAACACAGGTAAGCTGCTTACCGACTGCTTTACTTAAAAGAGCGGCAGCAACAGAAGAATCAACACCGCCGGAAAGTCCGAGGACTACTCCCTTGTCGCCGATTTGCTCTTTAAGTTTTGCAACTGTTGAATCGATAAAACTATCCATCTGCCATTCACCTTTACAACCGCAAACATCATAAAGGAATGAACGGAGCATATCTTTACCGTTTTCTGTGTGATTAACTTCCGGATGGAACTGTACACCGTAAAGTTTTCTTTCAGGGCAACTCATAGCAGCAACAGGACAAACCGCTGTCGTGGCAGTTACAGTAAATCCGTCCGGTACTGTGCTTATATAGTCACGGTGACTCATCCAAGAAACGCCGTGTTCACAAGCATTTGTAAAGATAACATCGTCTTTATTATAGTTGGTCATCGTCTTGCCGTACTCACAAGATGAATTATCTGTAGCAGGAGTTACTACACCGCCAAGGGTATATGCCATAAGCTGACAACCATAGCAAATACCGAGAATAGGAATATTAAGCTCGAAAATTTCTTTTGAAATATGCGGTGAGCTTTCATCGTACACGCTATTCGGACCACCTGTAAAAATAATACCGGTGGGATTTAATTCTTTAATTTTATCAAGGCTGACTGTGTACGGCAGTATTTCGCAATATACATTACACTCACGAACACGCCTTGCAATAAGCTGATTATACTGTCCGCCAAAGTCGAGGACAATTACTCTTTCTTTGTTTTCCATTACATTACCGGCCTTTGTTTATCTGTAAATAATATCATTTCTTGATGGACCGTTAGATACAATCTTAATCGGCACACCAATCTGCTCTTCTGCAAATTCAATGTAGTCACGACATTCCTTAGGAAGTTTGTCATACTCTTTAATGCCGGAAATTGAACATTTCCATCCCTTTAATTTTTTAAGAATAGGCTTACATCTCTTAAGTTTTGTTGTTGATGGGAAGTAATCGATAACTTCGCCGTCAAGCTCATAACCAACACATACAGGAATCTCGTCAAGATAGCCGAGAACATCGAGAACGGTGAATGCAACCTGTGTTGCGCCCTGTACTTTACAGCCGTAACGGGTAGCAACAAGGTCAAGCCAACCCATTCTGCGAGGTCTGCCTGTTGTAGCACCGAATTCGCCGCCGTCGCCGCCTCTTCTTCTAAGCTCGTCTGCCTCTTCACCAAAGATTTCAGAAACAAATTCACCTGCACCTACTGCGCTTGAATAAGCCTTAACAACAGTGATAACTTCTTTAATTTCATAAGGCGGAATACCCGCACCTACTGCGCCGTAACCTGCAATTGTGTTTGAAGATGTAACCATAGGATAAATACCGAAGTCGGTATCCTTAAGTGAGCCAAGCTGACCCTCTAAAAGAATATTCTTACCATCTTTAAGTGCATTATGAATAAACTCAAAAGTATCTCCTACATAAGGAGCAAGAGCCTCTTTGTACTCCATAAGTTTATCAAATACTTCTTCCTCTGTAATCTCAGGCTTATTGTAGAGATTCTTAAGAATAGCATTTTTAATGCCAAGTGCGTGTTTGATTTTTTCTCTTAATGAATCAGGGTCATCGTAAAGCTCGTTAATCTGGAAACCAATTTTTGAGTATTTATCTGAATAGAATGGAGCAATACCGCTCTTTGTTGAGCCAAAGGAATTTTTGCCGAGGCGCTCCTCCTCGTAACAGTCAAAAGCAACATGATAAGGCATAACTATCTGCGCTCTGTCTGAAATAATAATCTTTGGCTTCGGCACGCCTCTGCTCTCAAGGTCTGCGATTTCTTTTACGAAATTTTCAACGCTGAAAGCTACGCCGTTACCAATAATATTAGTAATATTCTGATGAAATACACCGGATGGAAGCTGATGCAAAGCAAATTTGCCATATTCGTTTACGATAGTATGACCTGCATTTGCACCGCCCTGAAAGCGAATTACAATGTCACTGTCATTTGCGAGAACATCGGTAATTTTGCCCTTACCTTCATCTCCCCAGTTTGCACCTACTATTGCTTTAACCATAATTTGTAAAACTCCTTAAATATATAAATACAAGTGTATATAAATTTTATACATTGATTTCAGGCTTATCTGATTCAATGTCAGCATACTTGTCAAGAACAGGCTGAACCAACTCTGCGAGGAAGTCCTCTGTCTGCTCTTTTGCTCTGCCTGTATATTTCTCCGGCTGTAAAATCTTTTCGAGATCCTCTAAAGTTACGCCGAAAGCCTCATCGTTAGCAATTCTTTCGAGAAGGTCGTTTTCGCCGCCCTCTTCTTTGATAACCTTAGATGCAGCCATTGAATGAACACGAATTTTCTCATGGAGCTGCTGTCTGTCAGCACCTCTGTACTTAACTGCGTCCATCATAATATTCTCTGTAGCCATAAACGGAAGTTCTTTTCTTAAACGCTGCTCAATAACCTTTGGATATACTACAAGACCGTCTGCAACATTTGCATAAAGTGAAAGAATACCGTCAACGGCAAGGAATGCCTCCGGAATACTCAAACGCTTGTTAGCAGAGTCATCGAGAGTTCTTTCAAACCACTGTGTCGCAGTTGTGAAATAACCGTTTAATACATCACACATTACATAACGGGAAAGTGAACCTATACGCTCCGAACGCATTGGGTTGCGCTTATAGGCCATTGCAGATGAACCGATCTGATTCTTTTCAAACGGTTCTTCAACCTCTTTAAGATGCTGTAAAAGGCGAATATCATTTGAGAACTTAGACGCACTCTGTGCAATTCCGGCAAGAACATTGAGAAACTGCGAATCAAGTTTTCTTGAGTAAGTTTGACCCGATACCGCAAAGCAAGAATTATAACCCATTTTTTGAGCAATTTTCTTGTCAAGTGCCTTACATTTTTCGTGATCGCCCTCAAAAAGTTCTAAAAAGCTTGCCTGTGTACCTGTTGTACCCTTTGAACCGAGAAGTTTAGCTTTTGAAAGCTGATACTCAACATCTTCAAGGTCCATAAGTAATTCCTGCAGCCAAAGAGTAGCTCTCTTACCGACTGTAGTCGGCTGTGCAGGCTGAAAATGTGTGAATGCAAGTGTAGGAAGAGCCTTGTACTCATCTGCAAACTTTGAAAGATTGCGGATTACGGTAATAAGCTTATTTCTGATAAGCTTTAAGCCCTCTGTCATAATGATAATATCTGTATTGTCGCCGACATAACATGATGTTGCTCCAAGGTGAATAATGCCTTTTGCATTAGGGCACTGTACACCGTAAGCATAAACATGTGACATTACATCATGACGAACAAGTTTTTCTCTCTCTTGAGCAACTTCATAGTTGATGTCGTCAGCGTGTTCCTTAAGTTCGTCGATCTGCTCTTGAGTGATAGGAAGACCAAGCTCCATCTCTGCCTCAGCAAGAGCAATCCAAAGTTTTCTCCAGGTACGGAATTTCATATCGGGAGAAAAAATATATTTCATTTCCTTGCTTGCATATCTTGCAGACAAGGGTGACTCATAGGTATCCTTAATCATATTAGTAAATCCTTTCAGAATGTAGGTTTATCAGCATTTTTTATCAAAATTCATACCGCCACGCTCTTTGCCCTTAAAGGTCTTTTTTGTGGTTTCAGCAGGATAATTACCGCTGAAACAAGCATCACAAAAGCCTATCGGAGCATTGTGCAACATTTCACGCAGGCTGTCTGCGGGAAGATAACCGAGTGAATCCGCACCGCTTAGCTGACGGATTTCTTCAACCGTATGGTTGCAGGCAATAAGCTCTCCCCTTGACGGAATATCCGTACCGTAGTAGCAAGGCCACATAAACGGCGGTGAACTTATACGCATATGAACTTCTTTGGCACCTGCTTCACGGAGCATAGTGACAATTCTGTCAACGGTAGTACCACGCACGATGCTGTCATCAATAATGACCACACGCTTACCCTTTATTTTATCTGCAATAGGGTTAAGTTTTATGCGCACACTCTTCATACGCTCTTTCTGACTGGGTTTAATGAAAGTTCTGCCTATATAGCTGTTTTTTACAATAGCTTTTTCATAAGGAATTCCGGATTCTTCGCTGTAGCCTATGGCGGCGTCAATACCCGATTCAGGTACGCCGACTACCATATCTGCCTCTACCGGAAACTCCCTTGCCAAAATTCTGCCTGCCTGTTTTCTTGCCTCATAGACGCTGATACCGTCAATAAAGGAGTCCGAGCGGGCAAAATAAATATATTCAAAAACACAAAGTGACTGCTTCTTTTCTTCTCCGAAATCCGGTTTAATACTGCGGATTTCTTTATTGTCAACAACCACAATTTCACCGGGTTCAATATCTCGGATAAATTTTGCTCCGCATGCGTCAAGAGCTGCGCTCTCACTTGCAAATACCACGGAATCATTATACTTACCCATACAAAGCGGACGGAAACCGTGCGGGTCACGGGCGGCAATAAGTTTTCTCGGACTCATAACAAGCAGAGAATATGCACCCTTAATAACCCTCATAGTACGGGCAACCGCCTCTTCAACAGAATGACATTTCAGTCTTTCCCTTGCAATAACATAACAGATAGCTTCAGAGTCGATAGTTGTCTGAAAAATAGCACCTGTCTGTTCAAGCTGACTGCGTATTTCGAGAGCGTTGGTAAGGTTACCGTTGTGAGCAACGGCAAGCGTACCTTTTACATAACGCATAACGAGAGGCTGTGAATTTTCAAGTACAGAGCCTCCGGCAGTCGAATAACGGACATGAGCAATACCCATCTGACCTTGTAAAGAATCAAGAATACGGTTATTAAAAACCTCGGTAACAAGTCCCATATCCTTATGGTAATCTATTACACCATCATCGGTAACGGCTATACCGCAGCTTTCCTGTCCACGGTGCTGCAAAGCCAGCAGACCGTTGTAACAAGCATAAGCAGGGTTAATTGTACCGTCACCAAATATTCCGAAAACACCACATTCCTCGTGCAGTCCTTCTTTTGCGTAATTATCGAAAGAATTTTTCAAAAAGCGCCACCATCCGTAAAAATATCAAACTAATGCCCTAAAAGGGATTTGTAAATGTATATTTAAACAGAATATTAAGCCAAGCCGATACGCTTCATCATCTCGGCATAAGCCTCTTCAACACCGCCCAAATCACGACGGAAACGGTCTTTGTCGAGTTTTTCCTGAGTATCCATATCCCAGAAACGGCATGTATCAGGTGAAATCTCATCAGCAAGAAGAATCTGACCCTTATATCTGCCGAACTCAATCTTAAAGTCGATAAGGTCAACCTTACACTCCTTAAAGAAGTCAATCATAATCTCGTTAATCTTGAGAGCATACTTTGAAATAATATCAATCTCTTCTTTTGTTGCAAAACCGGCTGCAAGAATATGATATTCATTTACCATAGGATCGCCGAGTGCATCATCCTTATAGCAGAACTCAAGAACAGGAGTTTTCATAGGTGTGCCTTCAGGAAGACCAAGTCTTTTTGAAAGGCTGCCTGCTGCCTTATTTCTTACAATAACTTCGAGAGGTACAATTTCAACTTTTTTAAGAACAGTATCTCTGTCATTGAGCTCTTCAACGAAATCAGTAGGAATACCCTTTTCCTCAAGAAGCTTAAACATAAAGTTGCTCATACGGTTGTTTACAACACCCTTACCGATGATTGTGCCCTTTTTCTCACCGTTAAAAGCAGTAGCGTCATCTTTGTAAGAAACTATACAGTAGTCAGGATTCTCTGTAGAAAATACTTTTTTTGCTTTACCTTCATAAAGAAGCTCTTTTTTATCCATTTTGACATTCCTCCATAAATTGCAGCCTTGACTGCTAATAAAAATACAGATATATT
>ERZ809114.755-NODE-755-length-17548-cov-5.166752_pt1 | contig 17548 bp, 18 predicted proteins | sample MGYA00520519_ERZ809114 | MGnify/ENA primary metagenome ERZ809114 (study PRJEB31570, sample SAMEA3212991) | Homo sapiens | biome: human-gut; feature: human gut; material: fecal | place: Sweden | collected 2011 ...
ATCTGGTGGCCGGGGCAGCCGCCTGTATGCGCGGCCTCCGCCTGCTTTTTGCGCTTGTTGGCCTGCACGGCCGCCTCGTCATACGCCGCCGCTTCGCGCTCGACAAAATGGATGGCATCCATCGGGCAGGCGGGCAGACAGTCGCCAAAACCGTCGCAGTAATCGTCGCGCAGAAGCTTGGCCTTGCCGTTCACAATACCGATGGCGCCCTCGTGGCAGGCGGTCGCGCACGCACCGCAGCCGTTGCACTTTTCTTCGTCAATGTGGATGATCTTACGGATCATAATATCCCTTCCCTTTCCAAAAATCGGCCGGGTCTCCGCCCGGCGGTCTTGACTTTCTGCGCATAAGATAGCATAATAAGACCCACAAATCCGTTGTCAGAACAACAAATGGAGCAAAAAAATGAACATCACGCTATCCAATACGCGCCTATTTCGCGGCATTGGCAGTGATGAGCTGCCGCTGCTGCTGCAATGTCTCGGCGCGGTGCAGAAACACTACGACCGGGGCGAGACCATTCTCGCCGAGGGCGCGCCGACCGAGCAGCTCGGCATGGTGCTCTCCGGCATGGCCATGATCGGCTATGACGACGTCTGGGGCAACCACAGCCTGCTCGGCCACGTCGCCCCCGGTGAGGTGTTTGCCGAGCCCTATGCCTGCATCCCGGGCGAGCCGCTGCTCATCAGCGTGACCGCCTCAGAGGACACCGAGGTACTGTTTTTGAACATCGGCAAGGTGCTCACGACGTGCACGAACGCCTGCCCGTTTCACGCCAAGCTCATCCAGAACCTGCTGACCGTGTGCGCGGCCAAAAACCTGCAGCTCTCGCAGCGCATCCTGCACACGGCGCCGAAGAGCATCCGCGCCCGGCTCATGTCGTACTTTTCCGAGTGCGTCAAGCGTGCCGGGCAATACAGCTTTGACATCCCCTACAACCGCCAGCAGCTGGCCGACTATCTGGGCGTGGACCGCAGCGCCATGTGCAGCGAGCTGTCGCGGATGCAGCGCGAGGGGCTGCTGAGCTATCACAAAAACCATTTTTCCGTGCACGAAGCACTGGAGTAAATCGACGAAAGGCGGACACAACATGACGAGAGAAGAATACGCAAAGCGGATGAAAAAGCACCCCGACTGGGCCCCGGGGCGGGATGCGATCGAGGCAGCCTTTGCCAAACGCTACCCGAAGACGGAACCGGTGTGCTTTGAGAGCGAGCTGCACGACCGCGCAGCCTTCGGCGGCGACGAATATCTTGACGGCTTCGCCGTCTATGACACGGGCAAGGGCTATCAGCACATCGTCACCTACGGCATGAGCGAGCTGTATCCGAGCATGGCGGCCTTCGGCGCCGAGTATAGCAAGTGGGGCTATGAGATGACGATGAAGGTGCGCGAGAGCTATGCCGAGACCGGCACATGGGCGCTTGATCTGCTGGCCCAGCTGGCGCGCTACACGTTCCAGACCGGCAATTACTTCGAGCCGGGCGCGTACATCCCCGGTGACGGCAGCTCCCTGCACCCGGAGCTGGGCTCGGCCATCACGGGGCTGGCCATCGTCAGCGACACGACCGTCGCCCCGATCGAAACGGTACACGGCAGGGTCGCATTTTTGCAGCTCGTCGGTCTCACGCAGCCGGAACTGGATGCGGTCACGCGCGACCCGGACACACTGACCGGCATCCTGGAGCGCATGCACGCAGAGGATCCGGAGCTGGTGCTCGACATGCACAGAACGAGATCCTACGTATAAAAAACAGCCGCACCGTGACGCCACGGTGCGGCTGTTTGGTTCTCATAGCTTGGGATCAGTTATCCTTTTTCGCGATCAGCTCCGCGCAGGCTTCGCCGAGGATGCGGATGCCCTTTTCGATCACCTCATCGCTGCTGTTGGAGTAATTGATGCGGAATGTGCTGACATTGCGCTCCTTTTCATAGAACGGGTCGCCCGGGCAGATAGCGACGCCCTTCGCGAGCGCAACACGGTAAAGATCGACTGCGGACATGCCGTTCGGCAGCTTGGCCCACAGGAACATGCCGCCCTCCGTCGGCGTGAACTCCACGCCCTCCGGGAGATATTTGCGCATACAGTCCATCATCAGCTCCGCCTTGTGCTTGTAGAGCACTTTCGTCTTCTCGATGTGCGCGTCGATGTCGTTGTCCGCGAGGTACTGTGCCAGAACGAGCTGCGAGAAGATGTTGGTGTGCAGGTCGGCAGTCGCCTTGTAGCTCAGGAGCTTTTCACGCAGCGCCTTGTTGCGCACGCACACCCAGCCGATGCGCATGCCGGGGGCGACGATCTTGGAGAATGTGCCGAGCATGCAGCACTGCTCGCCCAGCTCCTTGCCGAAACTGTCGGTCGCGGTGCCGGAAAAACGCAGCTCACGATACGGGTTATCCTCCAGCACAATGATGTCCGTGCCCCGGAAGATCTCCACGACGCGGTCATGCACTTTCTGACTGTAGCTCAGGCCGGTGGGGTTCTGGAAGTTCGGGATGACATAAGCAAACTTCGCATCCGGGTTAGCCTGCACGGTCGCCGCCAGCTCATCACAGTCGATGCCGTCGGGGTTGATAGTGACAGGCAGGATCTCGGGATCAAAGAAGTGGAACGACTGCAGCGCGACGAGGTAGGTCGGGTTCTCGACGATCACCTTATCACCGGGGTCGAGCATGCACGCGCCGATCATCGTCAGCACCTGCTGCGAACCGTTGGTGATGATGATGTCGTCGGCCGTCACGCCGTAGACGCCCATCGTCTCATAGCGCTTTGCGACCCACTCACGCAGCGGCAGATAGCCCTGCGTGCCGCTGTACTGGAGCGCCATGACGCCGTTTTTCTCCAGCACCTTGTGTGTTGCCTTGTCCATCGCCTCGACCGGGAAAGAGACCGGATTCGGCAGACCACCCGCAAAAGAAATCAGGTCGGGAGATGCCGCTGCCGCAAGAATGCTTGCCGTAAACTCGCCCTGAAAGTCGGGACGCATGATTTTTTTGGAAAGTCTGGGATTCATAATGATTTCTCCTTTCATGGGCACTTGTAATGGTCGGTCGATCCGACAGGCAAGCCCTCATAATGTGTCGATTATAGCGCACGCGATTGCGGCATGACAAGGCATTGCAAAAAAATCTGCGTTCTAACGGAAAGCCGCACTTATGCAAAGCGCGGTTCTGTATAGAACGCTCATTCACGGTGCGGCTGATTCTTTCCTGTATGCAGGGTCAATCCAGCACGGACCGGAGGAACGACTCCAGCGCGTCCAGATACGCTTCCCTGTCCACCATGTAGCTCAGCCCATGTCCCGCGCCCGGCACGACCAGCAGCTGCTTGCTGCGCGCTGCGCAGTACGCATAGTTTTCGTGCCCCATGTCGCAGGGGACGAAGCGGTCGTCCCCGCCATGAATCAGCAGCACAGGAATGTCGCAATGCGCCAGCGCATCCGTGACCGTGGCGGACTCTAGGTCGAAACCGCCGAACAGTTTCCCGCCCAGGCGGATCAACTGGTAGACCGGGAAAATGGGGAGATGCTGGTCGCGGATGACCTTGCGAATGATCGCGGCGGGCGAGCTGTACCCGCAATCGGCCACGATGCCGACAACATTGCGCGGGAGATTCAATCCGCCGGCCATCAGCACGGTCGCCGCGCCCATCGACACCCCGTACAGCAAGATCTTCGTGTCCGCGCCGAAGCGCCCGACGGCGTAGTTCACCCACGCACGGCAGTCATAGCGCTCCTGAATGCCAAACGTGAGGCACCTGCCCTCGCTCTTCCCGTGCGCGCGCTGATCGACCAGCAGGACATGATAGCCGCCCTGCACGGCGATCTGCGCCCCGCCGCAGAAGTCCCGCTCCGCGCCGCTCTTGTAGCCGTGCATCATGATCTGCACCGGTGCGCCCGGCCGGCCGGCGTAGTATTTCCCGTGCAGGTGCAGCCCGTCGTCGGATTGGATCCAGACGTCCTCATACGGAAGCGCGAGCACGGTCCGGACCATCTGCGTCATCGCTTCCCGATAGGGGGCATGCGTCAGTGGGTTAATGGTCGGCGGAATGACTGTGACCGACCGTGTCGCTGTTCTGCTCATTTCTGTTTCCTCCTTGCCTGCAGAGCCCGCTGCCTGGCTTGCTCCTTCATTTCGGGCGTCCAGCTTTCTGCTCTGGAGCGGTCTTTCCACCGTTTAACGATTTTAGAACCGTCATCCAGCCAGAATACAATCACATTGTTTTCCTCTGCTCTGATTTCCGTTATTCTGTTCTTGACCGACTTTGCGCTGAGCCTGTCGATGCTCAATACCTCAAGTGTGAGAGCCGCAAGCGTACGCCTTGCCCAATCTGCACAAGCAATCTCCTCATCTTTATTCAATCTTAATACGTCGCAAATGTCCCTTATCCGCTCTTAAAATCTCCGGCTGTATAATAAACCATCACAGAAATAAGGAGCTGCCTTTATGCCGGAAGAGATCATTCGTCGAAAGCGCCGCCTTTCGTCTTTTCAAATTATCATATTAGGTTTTGCCGGGGTCATTCTGCTCGGAGCGCTGCTGCTGATGCTGCCGATCTCCACGACTGGAGGGAATGTAACTCCATTCAATGAAACGGTGTTTACAGCAACCTCTGCCGTCTGCGTGACAGGGCTTGTGGTGCAGGATACAGGCAGCTACTGGTCAACCTTTGGACAGGCGGTTATTCTGGCGCTGATCCAAATTGGTGGTCTTGGTGTCGTAACCGTAGCAGCGTCGTTTGCACTGTTGTCCGGGCGAAGAATCTCTCTGATGCAGCGCAGCACCATGCAGGATGCAATTTCAGCACCAAAGGTCGGCGGAATCGTCCGCCTGACACGCTTCATCCTGCGAGGGACGTTTCTGATTGAGCTGCTGGGGGCGCTTGCCGTGCTGCCGGTGTTCTGCCGTGACTATGGATGGCGCGGCGTCTGGATGGCGATATTTCATTCCGTATCTGCTTTTTGCAACGCCGGGTTTGATATTCTTGGGACAGAAAGCAACCGCTATCCATCTCTTACCGGCTACGCGGACAGCCCGGTAATCAATATCACGATTATGCTGCTGATCGTGATTGGCGGCATTGGATTTCTGACGTGGGATGACATCTTCGAAAACAAGTGGCGGTTTCATCGCTACCGAATGCAGAGCAAGGTTATTCTCGTCACGACAGGTCTTTTGATTTTTCTGCCTGCTGTGTTTTTCTTCTTTTCAGACTTTTCCGCGCTTCCCTCCGGAAACCGGCTGCTGGCATCCTTTTTTCAGTCCGTCACGCCGAGGACAGCGGGCTTCAACACGGTAAATCTATCCACAATGTCCGGTGCGTCGCAGGGCGTGATGATCCTTTTGATGCTCATCGGCGGTTCTCCGGGTTCTACAGCAGGCGGCATGAAAACAACGACGCTGGCGGTCTTGATTGCCAATGCCACTGCGACCTTCCGCCAGCGCGATAGTGCCCAATTTTTCGGACGCAGAGTCGATTGCAGCGCCGTCAAGACCGCCGCGACCATTCTGACGATGTATCTGGTGCTGTTCTTTGGCGGTGCGGTCTTTATCAGCGCATATGAGCATCTTCCGCTGTCTGCCTGCCTGTATGAAACGGCATCGGCGGTCGGGACTGTGGGATTGACACTTGGTATTACACCGCAGCTGCGCATTCCATCGCAAATGGTGCTGATCTTGCTCATGTATCTGGGCAGAGTCGGCGGTCTTACCCTCATTTATGCGGCACTTTCCAGCAAAAAAGCGGGGAATGCAAGGCTGCCGCAGGAAAAAATTACGATTGGATAAGGAGCCTTTTCACATGAAAAACATTCTATTGATTGGCACAGGCCGCTTCGGACGGCATATCGCAGTACAGCTTTATCAGCTGGGGCATCAGGTCATGGCGGTCGATACAAACGAGGAACGAATCAGTGATGTGCTACCATATGTCACCAACGCACAAATTGGCGACAGTACAAACGCGGAGTTTCTTCGCTCTCTTGGCATCGGAGATTTTGACGTCTGCATCGTGACCATCAGCGGTAATTTTCAGAACTCGCTGGAAACCACCTCGCTGCTGAAGGAGCTGGGTGCAAAGCGCGTGGTATCGCGTGCCGAGCGTGATGTGCAGGCAAAGTTTCTGCTTCGCAACGGTGCAGACCATGTAGTCTACCCGGAAAAACAGGTGGCAAAATGGGCAGCGATCCGATACACTGCCGACCATATCTTCGACTACATAGAGTTCGACGAGCAGCACGCCATTTTTGAGGTGGAAGTACCAGAAGGCTGGGTCGGGAAAAGCATTGGCGAACTGAATATCCGCAGCAAGTTTGGAATCAACATTCTTGGCATCAAGCATTCGGGAAAAACCGACGTATCAATTACACCGGATACGGTGCTGTCCGGGGAAATGACGATTTTAGCGTTGGGCGAATACAAAGCGCTGCAAAAGTGTTTCCGAATCTGAACGGACGGTGAGGGTATGTGGAAGATGTCGTTTTGATCGCTGGGACAGCGTTAATGTTCCTGCTCAGCTGGTTTTTGATGAAGCGGCTGGATCGCTTTCTGGATGAAAATCAGAAGCGAATCGAGGAAGCGCCCGAACAACAGCAGCCTGAGCCGTGCGTGCATCTGGTCGGAAATATTTCTCCTGACGAACTTGAGGAAACGCTTTCCCGGTTTCGCAGCAGTCATGCCCATGTAGAAATCGTGATCTATGATTCAGAGCAAATTTCATTTCCAAACAGCGAATCCGATTGGGCGCAGTAGAAGCCATCACATTTTGGTGTTATAATATCATTTAAGAGGGGTGGTGAAAATGTGCAGAACAAAGGAAGCGAACTGCCAAAAGAGCATATTCTTGTGTGCCTGTCCTCGTCTCCATCCAATGAACGCATTGTACGAATGGCAGGGAAAATGGCACAGGCATTTAGTGGCAGCCTTACCGCGCTTTACGTGCAGACGCCCGGAGACGCTGATATGAATGCGGAAGATACCGTTCGCTTGCAGGTGAATATGCGTCTGGCTCAGCAGCTTGGCGCAGAGATCGTCACAACGCATGGTGAAGATGTGGCAACACAGATCGCGGAATATGTGCGTCTCTCTGATGTGACCAAAATTGTGATTGGGCGAAGTGGCGTACAGCGGCGGCATTTTTGGAGTGAACCGACGCTGACAGAACGGCTCATTACGCTTGCACCAGAGGTGGACATTCATATCATTCCGGATGTGGAAGCCTATAAGAGCTACCGTAGGAAACGGCTGCTTCCCATCCGTCCGGCGTTTCCGACCGCATGGGAACTGCTTCTGACCATCGGGATTCTGGCAGCTGCGACGGTCATCGGATGGGTCTTTCTGCGGCTCGGCTTTGCAAATGCCAATATCATCATGGTTTACCTGCTGGGGGTGCTTCTGACTTCCGCTTTTACCAGCGGATATACCTGCGGTGTGCTGTCCGCTTTTTTGAGTGTCATCCTGTTCAATTATTTTCTAACGGAACCCCGGCTGTCTTTGGCAGCCTATGGCAGCAAATACCCAATAACCTTTGCCGTCATGTTTGCAGCGGCGCTTTTGACCGGTACGCTTGCCGCAAAGCTCAAAGCCCATGCGCAGCTATCCGCGCGGGATGCCTATCGGACAAAACTCCTTTTTGATATGAACAGGCAGCTTCAAAAGGCGGAAACACTGGATGAGGTCTATCAGATGACCGCGACGCAGATACAGAAGCTCATGCAGCGGGACGTTTTGATTTATCCGGCACAAGGCGACGTGCTGCTGGATGGGAATGTTTATCCGGCAGACGGAAGCAGTCCATATTGCATCCCGGATACTGATCAGGAACAGAACGTGATTCAATGGGTCTGGCAAAACCGAAAGCGTGCTGGCGCAACGACGCAAAACTTTCCAAAGGCAAAACGGCTGTATCTTGCCATTCGTACCGAGCAGCAGGTTTTCGGCGTTGTCGGGATTCCGATGGAGAAGCAAACGCAGCCTGACGCATTTACATCCAGCGTGCTGTTTTCCATTCTCGGCGAGTGCGCTCTGGCGCTGGAAAGCCTACGCAACGCCGAAGAAAAAGAAAAAGCCGCCGTCCTTGCAAAGAACGAACAGCTTCGTGCAAACCTTCTGCGTTCAATTTCCCATGACCTTAGGACCCCGCTGACCTCCATTTCCGGCAACGCGGATACGCTGCTGCACAGCTATAACGTGCTGGATGAACAAACGCGGAAACAGATTTTTACGGACATTTATGACGATGCGCAATGGCTGACGGGACTGGTTGAGAACTTGCTTTCCATTACAAAAATTGCGGACGGCAGCGTAAAACTGCACCTTTCTGATCAGGTCGTGGACGACATCGTATCGGAATCGCTCCGACATATTGACCGAAGGTCCGCAGAACATCACATCGCAGTGGATTGCGGAGATGTACCGTTGCTGGTTCGGGTGGATGCGGGACTCATCATGCAGGTGCTTATCAACTTGGTGAACAACGCAGTCAAATATACTCCGGCTGGCTCGAACATCCGGATCACGGCAATCCCGCGAGACAATATGGCTGAAATATGCGTCAGCGATAACGGTCCCGGTATTCCAGATGAACTGAAGGAACGTGTTTTTGAAATGTTTTTTACCGGGGGCAATCCGATTGGCGACAGCCGCCGAAGTCTTGGGCTTGGGCTTACGCTCTGCCAAGCCATCATTCATGCCCATAATGGCGAAATGACATTGAAAGATAATTCGCCGCATGGCTGCATCTTTTCCTTTACAGTACCGCTCAGTGAGGTGAACTTAAATGAATAAGCCGCTCGTCCTCGTTGTAGAAGATGATACGCCGGTGCGCAATCTGATCACAACAACGCTGAAAACCCATGAATACAGGTATCTTTCTGCGCAAAACGGCGCAAGCGCCGTGATGGAGGCGCTGTCTCACAACCCGGACATTGTGCTGCTTGATTTGGGACTGCCAGATATGGACGGCGTGGAGATCATCCGAAAAATCCGTTCGTGGTCAAATATGCCAATCATTGTGATCAGCGCCAGAACAGAGGATTCTGATAAAATCGTGGCGCTGGATGCCGGGGCGGACGATTATCTCACCAAGCCCTTTTCCGTGGATGAACTGCTGGCGCGGCTGCGAGTGACGCAGCGGAGACTGTCGCTGATGAAAACAGACGCAGCGCAGGAATCTCCGATTTTTACGAACGGTGCGCTGAAAATCGACTATGCGGCAGGCTGCGCATATCTTGACGGTGCAGAACTGCACTTGACGCCCATCGAATACAAGCTGTTGTGTCTGCTCTCAAAAAATGTGGGCAAGGTTCTGACCCACACCTACATCACACAGCAGATTTGGGGCAGCAGTTGGGAAAACGATATTGCTTCTCTGCGGGTGTTCATGGCGACCCTGCGCAAAAAGCTGGAACGCGGAAAAGACGGGCCGCAATACATACAAACGCACATCGGAATCGGCTATCGGATGCTCCGCGTCGAATAGCAGGGAGGCTTTCAAAAAATCTATGAATCATTATGCTGTTGAAAACCTGTTTGGCATAGAAGGGCTGAACATCGCATGGTACGGTATCATCATCACATTCGGTATGATCCTCGGATTTATGCTACCACTTCGCCGGTGCAAAAAAAACGGGGTTGAATCGGATCACTTATTTAAGGTTTCAGTTTTTTGGTATGCCACATCGTATGCAGAAACAGCAGCGGCAACCTCATCAATCTTCTCAACGATACGCCGTTGCTCATCCAGGGGAGGTATTGGCACTAATAGAGTGGTCATTGTTTCTGTGCCGACTCTGGGCATCTTTACGCCGTAAGTAATGCTGTTGATGAGATTATCGACATAAGGGGATTTTAGATAATTTACGATGTAGTTCGGATTGATTCCGCCGTATACACGGAATGGTACGATTTCTGGCGTACAAATGCCGTCATCGGGGGCGACAAGAATTTTCAACAAGTATGGGCGCAGTTTGCTGTAGAGAATATCCCCCTTCGCAAATACGGTCTTATCACCAACTGCTTTGCGTTCACCGACTGTTTTATGCTCTAAAAGCCTGCCGCCTTTCTTGATGTCCTCCAAATCCAGTCCCCAAATCGAAGGATCGGCGTTTGTTGCATTTATTTTCTGCTTGGTTTCTGCATAGAACGAAATGGTGCCCAGCCGAACCCACTCCCACGAATCGGGGATGTCAAACGGTACCTCATCCGCCAGTGACCGCACTTCATCGCCGATTTTCTCATAAGGAGTATTATCAGAACTCGGTGGTTTAACGAATACCCCCAGTAGTTCAACGATTACTCGGCTGTTTAACGATTACAGCGGAACAGAACGCCACAATCCGCGCAAAACGCACGAAACCCCGCCGCAGAATTGCCTGCAGCGGGGTTCGTTTATGCGCCTGAACAGCCGAAAAGCCCTATTTCAAGCGGTTTTTGGGCATAGAAAAAGTCCACCGTAATTCTATCGAAATTACGGTGGACTTATGGAAAAGGTATCGCGTTTTGATAGAATTTCCCGGAGGGGGGTTCACCTGCCCTTTAGGGGGGTTCAACCGGGTCCAAGGGGGGTTCAAATTCCAGAGGGGGTTCAAAGTGAACGATTGGGGGGGACAGGCTGTCATGAATTTTCTTCCAGATAGCATCGGATTTCGGAGATGAACCGCTCCCCGCACTTGTTATACAGCTTTTCCCCTGTGCCTGCAAGATTTATAAATGACTCTTTATCCTGCGGAAGATATGTAGCCATACTCACGAGCGCCTTCTTTGTTACCATTACCGGGATGCGTTCACGGTATAGGAAATTGCTGAGATGCTTGAGTAACTTCAAATCTGTGGCAATCGCCCCGTCGTTGTTGCAAATAGCATCATAAAAGATAATCGGATATTCATGCTCACGCTCAATCTCTGTCAAATCCGCGGCGGGGTCATAAAGGTAGACCCGTTTGTAGACGATATTCGGCTTGGGCGCTATTACATGATATGGGGCGCTGCTATTACCCAACTCACCTTTATTGAATGTGTGAGTATATGTAAGCGACCCATCAGGAGCAACTATTGAATACACTCCAATATCATTAGCACCCATTTCATCTCTATGGGCCTTCATTTTTGTTTTAAGATAAGAAACACTTTTTGCAACATTGATGGGGATAGATGATTTCGCATCGTGCCCCAATAGAAGCGTATACTGCTCCTTATCGGGAAAAGGAATATCATATTTGTACATCTCAGCAACTCCGTTTTCAGAACAGTATTTGTAGGTGTGCGTACTATTTGGGAAATCACAAGTAGCTTCGCATTTTAACGATTGATATCCTTAGATCCGCTTCTGAAGGGAATCCGTTATCTGCGGAATGGTGAATCTGATTACGGACATGGGTGTGGATGCTGACCTCATTTGGATGACCTCTCCATGGCCTGTCTTTTGCTTCCCCTTTTTCCCCAATGAAAAACTGGGTGTCAAATTTCTTATAATCCAGCGCTTCGCCATGGACACTCTTCAAATGCTCATATAATTCGTTATGGTACTCCTCGGTGACCAATCCGAATGCCAAGTAATTCGTTTCATTTGCAGACAGATACGGGAGCTTCCTTTCTGCCATTTCCACAGGTTGATCATGCCGCTGAAGAACCATGATCTTTGCAATATTCACTCCGGATAATTGTTTGATTAAAAGAGCTGAGTGCGTAGATATAAAAATCTGTGCCGTAGCTGATATTTTCAGTAGGTAGTCAACCAGTTTGCGCTGTAACGATGGGTGCATATGTAGTTCTGGCTCATCAATCAGGATAATCAATTGTTTGTTGCTCTGATGCGCCATATTGTATGCATAGATCAGAGCAAAGAACATCTCATATCCTGAGCCCATATTACTTAAACGGATCTGCTGGCTATTGTCTTTTCGTTGAACAAATAAAGCTTCCTTAAATGGCCTATAATTATCAACAAAGTCAAGTGTGACTGGAATCCCGGTAAGCTCTTTAAACTCCGAAACAGTTGAGCTGAGCGGAGCAGAAGAAACAGATGCCTTATGGACCTGCTCGCTGACAGCAGTATTAATATCTGGTACAGGATCAATCCCCTTAATATACTGATAGTCTAAATCCTCAAGCATTCTATCAAAACGGGTCTGATTAAAGGTCCCCGACTTGGTTTGATTGTATCGATTCCTATCCAGAAACAGAATATCATTCTCATTAAAGCGCTTTCCTGAGAATGGATTGTTTACACTGACGCGCAAATCTGGACTCCCGTCAGCAGGCTTCTCGGGGTTTTCTTTTATAAACAACTGATCCGATACAATGATCGACGAAAGATACGTGCCAGCGCTCCGCGAACGGATACGGGCCTTAAAAGTAAAACCGAGCGCATTGAATTCGATTTTGGGCATAGTTCCTTTTACAGAAAATGCTCTTCCAGAATAGATATTGATAGTTGTCGCCTGCTGAGGATCATTTACATCATCGAGAGAAAAACTATCACTTTTGTATTCTAACAACGGGAGAGATATAGCATCGAGCAGGGTCGTTTTTCCTGATCCATTTTCTCCAACGAACACATTTATGCCAGATCCCAGCGTGTCCCCATCAGGAATATTGAAATCGGCTATTGAAAAGACAGAATCTGCGCCAAATAGACGGAAATTCGATATTTCAATCTTGGAAATAAACATAAGTGACTCGACCTCGCATTATACTTCAATCGCACTCTGGTTATCTACCCATTCCTGCAGCTTTTTTGCGTTAATCAGTATCTTTGATCCGATACGAATTGACGGGAAATCATCCCGATGGATCAACATGTATACAGTCGCGCGGGAGAGACCCAACGTTTCTGCTGCTTCTCTGACTGTGAGGAGCATTTTCCCTTGACCGATATCCTGAACAGGTTTTACCGCAGGAGTTGCGCTTTCAATGCGCTCCAATTCATCTGCAAGCGCATTCAAGCGTGATGCGGTATCTGAAAGAGCCTTTGTTTCCTGTCGGATTTTTCTTGCTATTTCTCCGTACCGCATACTATTCCAGCTCCCATTACCTGTTTTTGTACCAAACAAAATGATCAAATTTCCGCTTTCTGAACGAGACGGTAATGCCCAATTCATCAAGCTTCCGTGTGATGTAATCATTATAGGCCCGATAGTTATAAGTGTTCTGCCACCGTTGGATTGTCCCTTTTCTTATGTCGGGAAAGTATCGCGGAAGGTATTCTTTCAAAATAGTGTCCAGAATGGAGTAATCGTCCCGTCCATACAAGTTGCGGTTATGGTAGCAGCAGTACTTGGACGCAAACGAAAACAGGTTTATCTTCCCGTTGCTTCGCGCGATCTCGTTGACAACTTCCGGATCGCCTGCGCGAATACGGGCGTCAATGTCTGGTATATCAACGATGATGTCGCATAGTTCAACCATGCTTATCAGGCTTTTATGTTGCGAAAGATGCGTGGAATTTGTAATATCAATAAGGCCAATTTTCATAGCAACAACATCAGGATCTGTGTTTTGCGGGAACTTCTTAAGGCATCGCGTGATGAGATCGTTCTCCGGACCGTAGTTGTCTGTACTCTGAACAAGTGCGGATGCCTCATCGAGTGTTTCGTTGCTTATCACATCGTTAGATACATCGCGGTAAGTTTTTTTCGCTTTCCGAGCCGTTTCAATGGGCTTGATCGCGGCTGTTCCAACAAGGGAATAATACGCAGGTTTTTCTCCTGTGCGGTGTACTATGCCTGCCTTGACCAGAGCCATCAGGGAGGCATAAATATTCGGCATATGATTCTTATCGCCATACATGGCTTCTGCGAGTGCGCCTTGAGTCATTTCCCCGTGCTGCTGTAGCAAAGAAATGATCGTGTCTTTCTGGCTCATCAGGAAAGCCCCCTGCCCTTTGTATTAGCTATCAACTGATTATACCATTTTTCCAGCCATATAACAAGGTAAAAGCCCACAAGCCGTGAAGCATGTGGGCTTTGCTTGTTTTGATAATAAAGGGGTTACACCCGGTTCTCCGAGCCATTCTGAAACTTGAATGTCAGCTCTCCATCCCGATGAATGGTCACATGATCTATGACCTCCAGCCAGAGCCGTTCGTCGAAATGCTCCAGTGGCTGATCCAGCTCCCGCAGCCGGAACATGAATCCACCGATGGCATCCGCTTTCGCCATCCGCTCGGTACGCTTCCTCTCCAGCTCCTTGACCCGGACCTGCGCATTCTCGTAGCGTTCCACCAGCCCGTTGTACCGGGCAAGGTAATCGCCCTGATCCAGCGCCGTGGAGCTGTTCTCATCGACGCAGCGCTTGGTCAACTCGGCCACCACTTCCAGCTCCTCAAGAAGCTGCTGCATCTCCCGGTCGATGTCGGCGCAATCCGTGAGCTCTGCCTGTATCACCCGGCAATCCTCAATCAGGTGCTCACGATCCGGCAGGAGCTGGTTATACGCTTCGAGGAACTTGGCCTTGATGAAGTCTTCCGTCAGGTGCGGGGTGCCGCATTTGCATTCACCCTTAAACTTGTGATTGCACTGCCAGATCACCCGGCGATATTTGTCCGTGCTGTTCCAGACCTTCGAGCCAAGGTAGTGGCCGCAGTCGCCGCAGATCAGGCGGCAGGAAAAAATGGTCTTGCCGCTGTAGCTCCGACCCAGCGCCTTTCTCCGGGCCATCTCTTCCTGCACCCGGTCGAATAGGAGCGGGTCAATTATGGCCTCGTGGCTGTTCTCCACATAGTATTGCGGAACTTCGCCCTCATTGACCTTCATTTTCTTCTGCAGAAAATCAACCGTGAACTTCTTTTGTAGCCGCGCATCGCCTTTGTACTTCTCATTGGTCAGGATACTCTCCACCGTTCTGCCGACCCACTTCTCTTTGCCGCCCGGTGTGGGAATGCCCTCGGTGGTGAGCTGCTTGGCGATGGCGGTAATTGTTTTCCCGCTCATGAAAAGATCGTAGATGTAGTGGACGATCTCTGCCTGCTCCGGCACGATTTTCGGGAGCCCGTCAGGGCCTTTCTCATAGCCGAGGAACTGCTTATAGGGCATAGACACCTTACCGTCTGCAAAGCGATTCCGCTGTCCCCATGTCACGTTCTCGGAAATGCTGCGGCTCTCTTCCTGTGCCAGCGAGGACATGATCGTGAGCAGTAGCTCGCCCTTACCGTCAAAGGTCCAGATGTTCTCCTTCTCGAAATAGCACTCGCACCCGGCGTCTTTGAGCTTGCGGATGGTAGTAAGGCTGTCCACGGTGTTTCGGGCGAAGCGGCTGACGCTCTTTGTGACGATCAGGTCGATCTTCCCGTCAAGAGCGTCCCGGATCATCTCATTGAAGCCTTCGCGGTGCTTGGTGTTCAGACCGGAAATGCCCTCGTCAGTGTAGACCTTTACAAACTCCCAATCGGCATGGGAAGTGATGTACTGCGTGTAGTAATCGATCTGCGCCTCATAGCTGGTAAACTGCTCATCGCTGTCGGTGGACACTCTGGCGTACCCGGCCACCCGGCGTTTCACCGTTGCGACAATCGCCTGTCGCGTCAGCGGATTGATGGTCGGCGGGATCATCGTCACCGCCCGTACTGCTTTCGCCATTAGGTTTTCCTCCTTTGCTGCCTTGTGCGCTCTGCTGCGGCCTGCCGCATTTCAGGGGTCCAGCTCCGTGCGCGGGACGGTTTCTCCCATGTGATCTTCACTGTGTGGCCATCCCGGAAGCGGAAGGTCAAAACATGATCCGCGCCGGAAACCACCGAAGCGATCCGCTCCCGGAAGGTGTCCTCGTCATAGGTGTCAAGCCCCAAAGCATCAGCCGCCGCCTGCTGAAGAACATCCTCCCGGATTTGTAGGCCGGAGCAGCCTGCCTTGCCCTGCATGGCGTAGGCTCCACAATTCCAAGCATGGTGGTTGTGATTCTTGATGCGCTTGTACTTTTCGCCGCACTGACCGCAAACGATGATCCCGGAGAAAGCGCATCGCGTGGGCCGGGACCGTTTGGATGTTGCTGCAGCGATCTCATTCAGTCTGGCCTTCGCTGCTGCGAAGGTCGCTGCGTCAATAATCGCGGGGTGCGTCTTCTCTGCATAGAACATAGGGAGCTCCCCGCGATTGACTGTTTTCTTCTTCTCGATGTGGTTATTCCGAAAGTGCTTCCAGAGGAGCGCGTTCCCGGTGTACTTCTCGTTGGCAAGAAGCTGGCGGAGCCGCTGCGGGGTCCACCGTCCATCAAACACGCCCGTGATACCACGCTTGTTCAGGTCGGCTGAGATGGCGTTCATGCTTTCACCGTCGATGAAGCGCCGGAAGATCTCGTGGACCAATTCCGCTTCCTCCGGGTTGACAGTGATGCCGTCCTTGCCAATGTCGTAGCCCAGCATAAAGCGCCAGTTGAGAAGCTCTCCCTTTTCAAAGCCCTTACGGACCCGCCACTTCTGATTCTCGCTGGCCGAGCGGCTTTCTTCCTGTGCATAGGATGCAAGGATCGTCAGCATCAGCTCGCCGTCCGAGCTCATCGTGTGGATGTTCTGTTCTTCAAAGAAAACGTTGACGCCTAGCTCCTTTAGCTCCCGGATGGACTCCAGCAGCGTGACGGTGTTCCGGGCAAAGCGGGAGATGCTCTTGGTGATGACCATATCGATCTCCCCGGCGCGGCAGGCTTCGAGCAGGCGCTGGAAGTTGTCGCGGTTATCTTTGGTCCCCGTCAGGGCTTCGTCTGCGTACACGCCGCAGTAGAGCCAGCCGGGGTGTTTTTGGATCAGGTTGCTGTAGTAGCTGACCTGCGCGGAGAGCGAATGCAACATGGCATCCTTCCCCGTGGAAACTCTCGCGTAGGCCGCGACCCGAAGCACATCAATGCGCCGTGTGGCCACAAACTCGACCCGCTTAATCGTCCGTTCCATTCGTCTCACCTCCTGCGGTTTGTCGTATATTACCTCTGTTCCGGGAGGTTATCAACGGATTTCGGCAGCATATACTCGACAAAGATAAGCCCTTGCGATTGGCTATAATTCTATCGATTTTACCGTAGTCTTTTGCCGTGATGATGCCCTCATGAAGCATACTCTCGGCCAGCGCCATCGTGGTCCTGTAGTCGATCAGGCGCTCCTGATATTCTTTATCCATCAGCAACTGCCTTTCCGTCTGGCGTTGGCCACGCACTCCCGTGAGCAGTATTTGCGGTTGGGATTACCGATGCTCTGAAACTCCCGGCCACAATATGGGCAGGTAAACGTGTAGACCGCTTTGTGCTTGACCTCATCTCTATGGCTGTTCCAGAAGCGCATTCTACAGGAGTCTGAGCAGTACAGACGGGGCTTTGCCTGCGGGATGCGCTGGAGCGGTTTGCCACAGCCCCGGCAGAAAGCCTGCGGCTCCTCGGCAGGTGGAGCGTCGACCTTGTGCCTGCGGCAATATGTTTTCACGCTGTTGACCGGGAGCCCGGTGAGGGTCGCGATCTTCTTGTAGCCCAGCCCACGTTGCTGCAGATCGCGGATCGTCTTGATTTCTTCTGCTGTCATAAAGCTCACGTATAATTAAAACCATCTCGAAAGGGGTGGTTTTAATTATTTCTCCTTTCC
>ERZ809114.835-NODE-835-length-15978-cov-4.893299_pt1 | contig 15978 bp, 14 predicted proteins | sample MGYA00520519_ERZ809114 | MGnify/ENA primary metagenome ERZ809114 (study PRJEB31570, sample SAMEA3212991) | Homo sapiens | biome: human-gut; feature: human gut; material: fecal | place: Sweden | collected 2011 ...
TGACCGGGGAAAACACGAGCGGCTCGGCGGTGGAAGAAAACGCGCGCGTGATGCCCGAGGCGCAGGAGAACGAGGCGAAGCGCCAGAAACTGCGAGACAACCCTGTGGAGCCAGGCACGCATGCGGAAAAGATGGGTGTGAAGATCAGCCACCCGTTTGCGCCGATCACGAACGTGGACGACCTTGTAACAGAGGCGAAATACGCCAAAAAGGCGAGCCGGGACATCGAGAAGAAAATCCGGGAGCTGAACCCGACGCCGGCAGAGAAAGAATTTGCGCAGGGAATCGCAAAAGGGGCATCATTCGACAGCGCCGGGAACATCGTGGGAGGAACGTACACGGCGGAGCAGATACCGACGACCATGTCAAAGGAAAAGGTGACGCAGCTCGCGTACTACTATATGGCGAAAAACGACTACGCGGGCAAACTGATCCGGAGCCGCAAATACGCCGCGCAGCGGCAGTGGCAGGCGAAGCTGGAGGAGCTATTCGGAACACCAGATGACCGGAAACTACCGGGCGCGCTGAGTTTGCAGGTGAACACGATGCAGCGGAACGTGGAGAAAACATTCGGGAAGGAACTGGGAAAGAAAATCAACGAAGAGTTCTTCGACCCGATCATCGTAAATTCCGCAGAAAAGATCCGCTTTGTGAACCGTATGTTCGACCGTGTGCGCGGGTTCAAGCTGAGTAAATCGGAGAGCGCGCTGGTGCAGCAAGTGCTGGAGGGAACTGCGGCAGCAGACCAGGTGAGCAAGCTGGACCCGGACATGCAAAAGCGCGTGACGGATGCGGCGACGAGCACGGACGTGAAGAAGACCGCGGCGGAAATGAACATTCCACGGGAGAAAATGGAGCTCGTGGAGCGGTACAAGGCGTGGCTGGACACGCAGGCAAGGCTGCAGGGCGCGGACGTGGACGCAAAGAAAATCGAAGAAGCGGCGGCGGAATACAAAAAAGCCTATAACGAATTCTACGACCTGATCAACGAATTCCTCGTGAGCCATGGGTATGATCCGATCGGCTATGTGAAGGGGTACGCCCCGCACATGCAGCCGGAGAAGGTGCAGGAGGGAACGGCAAAGTTCCTGAAACTGATCGGAATCGACGCGCAGGTGTCGGAGCTGCCGACGGCCATCGCGGGCAGAACGGACAGCTTCCGGCCGGGAAAGCAGTGGAACCCGTACTTCCTAGAGCGCACGAAAACGAGCAACGATAACGTGGAATATGATGCGGTCGGCGGATATGAATCCTACGTCAACTACATGGCGAACGTCCTGTACCACACGGACGACATCATGAAGCTGCGCGAAATGTCCAAATACTTTCGCGGGAAGTATGCGCGGGACGGGATCAGCGACCGGATCGCGCAGGCGAAGGAGATGCACAATGCATCGCTGGAGCAGAAGATCGGATTCCTGGAATCGGCGGACCGGATCGCGGAGGGCACACGCCTGACGGAGGAGCAGGCGGACGCGGCACTGGACAAATACATCGACAGTCTGTATGAAAACATCAATGGGATGACGAAGTACGGGCAGTTCGTGTCCGTGCTGGACGACTACACGAACAAGCTGGCAGGAAAACGGACGACAGGAGATCGCACAATAGAGCACGAGGTGGGAAGAACAGCTCTAAATATCGGCAACAAGCTGACAAAAATTTTCGGACAGAGCACCATCTTGGGCAACCTGTCATCCGCACTGAATCAGACGGCACAGATCCCGATGCTGACAGCGGAGGTGGGCGTGGGAAACGTCGCAGAAGCTGTGCGGGATATCGCGACAGGAAAGACGAAGGCGGACGGATGGGAAGGCGCGAGCGACTTCCTGACCGGCAAGCGAGGAATTGACCAACTGACGGAGACTAAAGGGTTGGGGAAGGTGATGGACGTCGCTACCATCCCGTTCGAAGCGGTGGACGACGTGGCAAGCCGCGTGATCGTGCGTGCAAAGTACCTGCAGGAAGTGAAAAGCGGCGCAACGCGTGAGGAAGCCATGAGGGCGGCGGATGAATACGCCAGCAGGATGGTGGGCAACCGCATCCAGGGCGCGAAGCCGATGGCGTTTGAAGGTAGCCGGTTGAGCCGGAAGGTGCTGACAACATTCCAGCTCGAGGTGGCCAACGCGTGGAGCCATATCACGCACGACCTGCCGATGGAATATCAGACGATGGCAAAGACGCAGGGGAAAAACGTCGCCGTGAAGAAGTTTGCGGGGCTGGCGATGAAGTACCTGCTGGAAGCGTTCCTATTCAACCGCTTGACAGAATGGATCTACGGAGGCACGCCGGCGCCGTTTGACGTGATCGGATATGTGACCGGCGCTATCGGCGCAGGCAAGGGACTGAGCACGAACAAGTACCTGCTGACGGCGCTGGACAATACACTGGAGGCAGTGACCGGAGAACGAGAACTCGGAACAGAAAAACCAGATGGAGGCTTTGACACAGAGGCGGCCGCGAAACAGCTTGGATACACGGCGTCAGGCGACATCCCGTTCTTGTCGAACGCGCTGTCTGCGGTAGGGGCGAGTGACAGCAACATGCCGCTGCCGACTATCCCGTTGAAAACGGGAGCGGATGTCGCAAAAATGGTCGTTGGCAAAGACGCAGACACGCGCAAAGAAGCAGCACAGAAGCTGGCGGAGGACGCACCGAAGGAGCTGAAGACGTGGCTGCCGATGGGAAACCAGATATACAAGACCGGCAAGGGCGTCGAGGCGCTTGTGCGCGGCGGTGCATATTCCGGGTATGGAGACTCCGAGCGGCTGAAGTATCCCGTGGACACGAGCGGACCGAAGGGCCTGCTGAAAGGAACGCAGATGGTGCTGTTCGGGCCGAATGCGACGCAGGACGCGAACGAGTTCTATGCTTCCGGCGACAGGAGCTTGACCGTGAAGCAGACGCAGGCGTATCGGAATATCGTCGCCAGCGGGGCGGATAAAAAGACCGTGTACGAAACCATGCAGGCCGTGCGCAGCGTGGATGACGATGACCCGGAGGCGGCGGCAAAAGCGAAGCGCGACGTGATCCGCAACGCGGATCTGCCGGACAGATACAAGCAGCAGATCTATTCGGCCATGATTGGCGACGGGAAGGACGTGAAGTTCAGCGCGCTGCGGTCGGAAAAAATGTCGTGGGACAGCATCATGGATTGCTACGACGTTTACGATCGGATCAACCGGGATGACGAGAAAGCGTCCATAAAGGCGGTTGAGTTTGCAGCGGAGGTGGATCGCATGAACCTTTCCGACGCGCAGAAGGCGGCCGTGAAAAGCAATCTGGTGTTTTACTCCGGTGTGCAGGCAAAAGCCGAAACGTATGAGAAAATCACTGGAGCAGGCGTTGGAACGAGCGACGCGGAAACGCTCGCGCGCACAGTCGGGGCACTGACACCGGAGGAAGGCGCGGACAGCGTGACCGCTATGCAGAAATACAAGGCGATCGTCGACAGCGGCGTTTCCGATGCGACGGCGGCGGCGGCTATGCAGGCAATCATGCCGGAGTCAATCGCTGTGAAATTCTCGGCGGCGCGCCAGTGGAACGTGCCGGCAGAGAAATACGTCGAAGTGTATGAGGCGACGGAGGGAATCAAAGAAAAGTACGGAAAGACATCTCTGAACGCAGGCATGGCAAAAGCGGCGATCGACTCCGTAAGCGGATTGACGCAGGAGCAGCGCGCGGCACTGTGGCAGATCCAGAACAAGAGCTGGAAGCCGTATAAAAACCCGTACTCCACTTCGGTGGGAAGCAGTGTGCGGGCAAGGCTGGAGAGCGGGACGGTGACGAACAGCCTTCCGACGGGCACAAGCAGGACGGCCGGGGCGCTCGGATTGCCGAGGTGATGGCGGTTGACAAAAGCAGAGGATGAACTTATAATAAAGCCAGCCTAGCGGAAGGGAGGGCGGTAAACTCTCCTTATATGCTGAACACAGCATCTACACACCGCGACGACTATATGCTGATATATCGACGTTTTTAAAGGCTTCAAATCCCTCCTTCTCCGCCAAAAGACAAGACGCCGATTTCGGCGTCTTGTTTCTCTATCTGCATATGTGGAGAGTTACCGAAGTGGTCATAACGGGGCGGTCTTGAAAACCGTTAGGCGGCAACGCCACAGGGGTTCGAATCCCTTACTCTCCGCCATAAAAGGTAGGTAATTTTGATAGAAATTGCCTACCTTTTCATTTTGCCCGAAAGCCCTTGATTTCAGGGATTTTCCCTATCCGGCCATAAAAAAGCAGCCGCTACGGAGCCATTTCCGCAGCGGCATTTTTGCTTTTTCGAGTGTTCCCGGCACCCCTCTCCCGGACAAATCGTTCTCACAGAGGGGTATTGTTCAATTTGAGGGGTATCGTTCTCACAGAGGGTAATCGTTCAATTTGAGTCGTTTAAACGCACTCGGCAGCTCGGAACAAGTTCTGCAGTTCTGCGCTGGCGTGGCGTGGCCCCTGAATGTTCCCTTGCAACCCGTGATCGAAGAGCGTCTCAAGCGGCAGTTGATCAGGCCTGAATTTGTGAAGCAGCTCAAGCTCCATATAATTCCCGTAATTTGCGTATGCGCTGTCGTTGATTACGAAAGCCGAGTCGTCGATTTCAAGCTCAGGTAGATTCGTCTTGTTTACTCGACATTTATACATGATAGCTTTTGTCGGCCTTCCAACGTATATGTATACCACATCACCCACTTCGAGTTTCCGGGACTGCTTCCAATCAAGACGGTCGAAACGTTCAAATGCCCCTTCAATATCATAGAAGTTGCTATTACAAGGGATGATCCACACACCCATACTGATTCCTCCTGTGTTAGTCAGCAGTTGCCCGGTACTCAGCCAAAGACTGTTCAATCAAGGTTGTTACTTTTTCTATCTCCTCCATATTGTGTTTGGCATAGGAGCGCAGTAAATATGTCGTATCAAGCAAAATGCCAAGTACAAACTCATAGTTTGGGGACCCTTCTGAGTATTCCTTCCAGTCCGCCGTACCAACGGAAACAAAGCGAAATGGCTCATCTCCACCACAGTTGAACGGCATGATAAATGCATTGTAAATGTTATTTCTCTCAGCAAATCCTTTCCGCGCTACATACTCACCATAGGTAATTTGCTTTTGAATAGAATCCGTTTGCGGAAGATGAAAGGGATTAAAGGTAATCCCGTATTTATAGTATTTCGCATCAAGGATGAATACTTTGTCACCAAGCTTGACAACGGTGTCTGGCCGGAGTTCACTGCTCTCCGCTTCATAGCCGCGCCCTCTGATGATTTTCCATCTGGCGCGGGGATAATACAGCTCGCGGTTTTCGTCTCCAAACACATAATCAATCATGCCTTCCCATATGTGCTCAAACCGATTCACTCCATAGGAGGCATCGGATTGATCGTCACCAGACTCTGGGGTCCATGACAAGACGTTAATCATGCTTTGAAATAAACGTCGTTTCTGCTCGTTAAAAGTGTTTCCCATCTCATGCTGCAGGACGGATAAGAAAAGGCGCTTATTAAACCTTACGGATGGCTTTCGGGGTAGGAGATCGGTTCCAACATACAGCCATCCAAGTTTTTTAAAGCTGTCATAGACGCAGTATTCATGGATTTTGGAGATCAGGTTATCGTTTTGAATGTGATTTGTTTTCACAACAAAATTTAAATAAACGACATTTCCTGCATCCAGCTGTGCCTGCTTCTTCTGCATCGTCCGCTTCCAGTTGATTTTCCCCTTCGTGGATTCTACATACCTGACCTCGTTTTCGCTGTAATAACCACGAGAGAGAAAATCATAGATGATATACTGATATGAAAGAATCGGAAATGAAAGAAGCACCTCTTCCTGTGCATCACGAATACGGTCCCCTTCACGGCGACCGCCAAACTTCCCAATTGTTGAAAGCAGCCGAAGCGTGTCTCGCCTTAACTGTTTATCATCATCGGGAATAGCGAAGCCCCGAGGGAAAACAACACTCGGAGTTCCATCAGTAAATCGCAGCCCAACAAAATCGTCATCTTCTCGGTCACTGACTGAGCAAATCTCTCGAAGCATTAGTTCTCACCATCATCCTCCCGATCTCCGGCGATCGTTGTCTCGGCAGGTGCGTCACCTTGACCGTCATTGGCAGCTACAGCAGCCGGAACGACTGTCGGAAATACTATCGTGTCAACGAATACAGAAAACAGCGATGTTTCAAACGCTTTAAGGAGCTGTTCCAGCGTCTTATACTCAGAACGGAACACCTTGTCATGGTCATATTTGAAGGCGTCATTCCATAGGTACATAAGCACTTTTTCACTAAATGCTCTGCTGTCGCGGAGCTCGGATTCTTTAACAAAATATGCGCCGAGTCGCTTATCCTCACTGCCAATATTACCTTCACCGAGCTCGATAATAAGGTTGTTAATCGTTTCAGCAAATCCGCGCCAACTGATATTTGTACCGCAAATGCTAATGTCACGGAGAGTACACTGAGAAAAATCATTTTCAATGCTACGCATTGTCCATCTCCGTTTGAACGCAGTATCAAGTGTAAAAACATTTTGATCTGCAGTATTCATTGTTGCAAGGATGTATAGATTTGCCGGTATCTTTACCATATGAGCCGCATCGCCATAAACAGACAGAGCAATGTCTGCATTGGATATCCCGTATTCGCTTTCTCCATTTTCTCTATCTAAGAGTTGGAATATTTCACCGAAAATGGCAGGGGCATTCCCTCGGTTTATTTCTTCGACGATCAGATAGTAGTTCTGGTCTGGATTTGCAACTGCCTTTTTCAAAATCCGAGTAAACGGGCCGGGGATAAACGGATAAGAGATGTGCCCATCGATGCTCGAAGGCATTATTTGTCCAACGAAATCAGAGTATGTATAATCGGGATGGAAAACGACTCTTTCCATACGCGTTTCGTCATCACAGTAATTTGTTTTGATTTCATGGCTCTTACCACTTCCGGGGACGCCGTACAGAAGAACATTATAAGCCCCAAGGTCATGTGTCGCTTCTGGCTGTGCCGTGTTCTCCTCAACGTTGACTTCGATACCCGGAACACGGGATATCAGTTGGTGTCTCGTTACAACACGCTGATGATACTGGGTCAAAAAGTCAGGGTCTGCCGTGGAGAGTAGGCCACCGTTGGCTTGAACATTATAAATCATGTTTTCAGAAGCCGCCGATTTGAGGATGCGCAAGGGGCCTTTTGCTTCGGCATCACCTGAAATGTCAACAGCCTGCCCCGTGGTAATCATTGTTGAATAGACACTTTCCAAATTGAAAATGACATCATTGGCACCATCGACAAGTTTGAATACTGCTTCTTCTGAAAAAGCTGTAAAAACTCTTATCAGTCTGCTTTCAGCGTCCTGATCCTTCGCCACAGGTGCACCAAGCCAAGCAAACAGGGTCTTCTTGTACGCATCATTATTTGATATCATTGCGCCGAGAATATCCATATTACTCGAAAATGCGATTTTCTTTACATATCGCTTTTGGCCAGTTCGTTCTGCGCTGTTTGCCATATTCCCAAGGAAACGAATGCGTCCAAGTTTCCATACGAGCTCAAATGCCACGATAAGCGCTTCCAATTGAGACGCCAGAAGGCAGTTGTTTGCCACAATATTCTGGAACTGCTGATCACCAATAGTAACCCCAAGTCCACTGGCCATATCAATCAGTCGTTGTTGAATTTCCGCTTTTAGCTTGAGCGCATTTCCATCCTCATCAGCATACACAAGTTCAGCGGGCTCCCCCTGCGATTCCCACATCAGTATAAGCAGGGCAAGCGTCGATTTGACACGCGGCAATGATGATTTGATTCCTAATTTAAGATCTATGGGCTCATAAGCCGTTGCATTTACAGGTCTACTCATTTGTCATCCTCCCTTGCCATTGCTGCATCGGATAAAATTGCTTCCGCGATAGCCTTTGCAAGTAATGGCGGTACTGCATTTCCTACTTGTTTCATCTGAGAGCTCTTTGTTCCAAAAAAGTGAAATGTATCCGGGAAAGACTGAATTCGAGCTGCTTCACGAACAGTAATTGCCCGATTCAGATACGGGTGGGTAAACTTACCTGATGATGGGGTATCAAAACGCGTAGTTATCGTAACAGACACATCATCAGCATCCATACGTTCCCATGTGCCGCTGTAGATGGATTTCGTGTGATGTTCGGGCGGTAGGAATTCCTTTCCACCCTTTGGAGGTATCATCGCCATTCGCTCAAGGGCAACAGGTGAATGATTAGTAGATACGTGGTTATATAGTTCTGTGCTTCCGCGTCTCATGTCAACTTGGTAATCTGACTGCGGGGCGTTTCTGTACTTCTGTACTTCCTCACCTTCGCCAGAATTCAAGTAGGCAAGGTCACTAATCGCGTCCCAAATAGTGGTAGTAACCGAATGCTTTTGGGGCATTTTAACAGGAGCATCGCCGCCCCGTTTCCCAATAATGACCGCCCTATGTCTATTCTGAGGAACCCCAAAATCAGCTGCACAGAGAACTTCTGCTGTAACGGTGTACCCCAGCCCAGCAAAGAGATCCATAAGTTCTTTCTTGAAATACCCATTTTCAGTGGTAAGCAATCCCGGTACATTTTCCATCACGAAGTAGCGCGGCGCAACTGCAGATACAACATCGACAAAATACCTGAACAAGAAGTTCCTTGGATCGTTTATTGACTTGCGCTGGCCTTTGGCTGAGAAGCCTTGACAAGGGGGGCCACCTACAACCAGATCCACAAGGCCACGATATTTCCCGAAAGTTTCCTGAATGGGGAGTTTTGTGATATCCTCTACAATCATATTAGGGTGCTCACGATTCTTGATATAGGCTTCAGCGATTGACGCATCATATTCATTAGCGATGACGACCTCGAAGCCACACATTTCAAAACCAAGGGAAAGTCCCCCCACTCCGGCAAAGAGGTCAATCATCTTTTTGTTCATATACAACATTCTCCATTCGGGCGCGGCTTGTTTCACAATACTCTTCGTTGATTTCAGAGCCAATGAAATTCCGCTTATTCATAAGGGCAGCAACGCCCGTACTACCACTCCCCATGAAAGGATCAAATACTGTATCTCCCTCATTGGAAAGCAACTGTACCATCTGAGAAAGAAGCATCACGGGTTTCTGAGTAGGGTGCCGACCAAATGTACGTTCGCCAGCAGGTGTAACAGATGTTTCAAAAAAATCGTGAATTGCCTTCCCGTTGTTATTGAACGTACCTGTCCTGTTCTTGTAGGTGAAATAGACCCACGCTTCTGTTGAATTAATAAAATGCAGATTCATATTGCGGGGCATGGGATTTGTCTTGTGCCAAATTCCGGTCGTTTTATAGTAAAAACCATGCTTTGTTGCTAATTGGATAATCGTCTCAACCTTTATGATCGCCATGAAAACAATCATTGAGCCACCGACGCGAATTACTTTGCTGGCTTCTTCAAAGAACTTATCCATCGACAGGGTCCATTCGTCAAAGTCCAGGTCATCCCATCCCGCAGCGCCAAAATAGTTGGAGCGCATACGCTTCAGATTTGTTGCTCGTTCCTTCATGAATTTCCCCAAATTATAAGGGGGGTCAGTCAGAATGAGGTCAATACTACGAGGCTCCATTGCTTTCATAGCATCTATACACGATCCTTGCAGGATCGAATATGTCGGTATCATAGTCATCTTCCCTTCACTGATGTTGATTGCATACACACTCCATAATGTCGCCAAAGTCCACTTTTAGAGCTGAGCATATCTTCACCAGTACCTCAAGGCTCACATATTCGTCCTTTGCGAGTTTTGCTACAGATGCGGGGCTGATCCCTGCGGCTTGCTGCAAATCCTTCTTTTTCATATTCCTGTCTATAAGAAGTTTAAACAGCTTTTTATATGAAACGCCCATTCTGCATTTCTCCCTTCATGCAACTTACAGCAGATAGCTTTACTATACTTCAAAAAATTCACGTTTGCAACATAATCCGCAAAAATATGAAGGAAAATTTCATGTTTTATGGTTTATCCTTGGATGTCCGTAATATTGCAGGCACATTTCTTGGCATAATCTACGGTGTTCTTCGTACCGCTGGGCTCCCCATTGAACACAGCGATCACCCGGCTGGAGTGATCCACCATCCACTCGTTCCGGCGCTGATAAGCTCCGGCATTGTATCCGGGACAAATGTACTTCACGAGATCCGCCTGCTCCAGTAGCTCCTGATATGCTCGTTTCCAATCAAAGGACCAGCGATCCTCAAAGCCCCGGAACGGAACAGCAGCGATCAGGTGGAGGGCTGGATTACTCTTCCGTAGCCGCACGACAATCTGGCCAGCCCAAATATCCACGCCATAGGCCATGCCCGTGATGAAGGTCGTGTACCCATCTGCGATGGCCTGCTGGATGGCGCTCTCCAAATCGGCTTTTATCTCCGTCTCAGAGCGCCGGAGCTTCTGTGGCCTGTGACCTGTAAAGCAGCAACGATGCATTCTCTTTTCACTCTCCGTCATACAAACACCCCCGGCCCATTATACTTGGATACCGGGTATCTATCAAGTTGCAGATAGTTTCGATACATCTTTGCCATATTAACACCACTCAATCTGCGGGTAGAATATACGCAGGATGGGAGGTGCTGCTATGGACGTCAACGAAAGAATCCGTGTGCTTATAAATGAGCGCGGGTGGACTCCGTATCGTCTCGCCAAAGAGAGCGGCCTGTCCGATGGTACGGTCGGTAATATTTTCAGGCGAAACACCGTCCCTTCAATGGCAACACTGGAGGCGATCTGCCGGGGGCTCAAAATCACCCTTTCACAGTTTTTCGCAGAGGGCGATATGATAGAGCTGACGCCGGAATTAAAGGCTCTCTTCGACGATTGGGTCAACCTGACCGCCGATCAGAAGGACGCGGTGCGCCACATGATAAAGACCATGCGCCACGGATAAGACGCAGCAACGGAAGCCCTGTAGCCGGGGCTTCTATTTTTTTGCCTTTATACACTCATTTGAGAGAATTGACTCGCTCATTGTGTGGGCTTTTCGAGTATAATCTTCTTCGTGCCGACTCCATGCAGCCGTAGGCTTTGCCTGCAATTCGGGCTGCGGAAGGAGGTGAACGATATGAAGATCACAACGAAAAAACCACTTCGGCCCCGTGGCCGGAATTCTGAGAAACGGCAAGAGACCAAGGACAGCATTGCAGAGGTATATACGCATGGTCCCGCTAAGCCCGTTCAGATCATTCCGGCCACCAAGGAGACCGAGGAAGGAGCAACGAAGAAGAAACTGCGTGTTTGTGCGTACTGCCGGGTCAGCACCGAGGAGGATAATCAGGCCAGCAGCTATGAGCTGCAGGTCCAGAACTACACAAAGATGATCAAGGAAAACGATGCGTGGGAGTTTGCAGGTATTTTTGCCGATGAAGGCATTTCCGGGACCTCCATGCAGCACCGAGAGCAATTCCTCGCCATGATCGAGCTGTGCAAGGCAGGCCAGATAGACCTGATTATCACAAAGCAGATCAGCCGCTTTGCCCGAAATGTGCTGGATTCCCTGAACACCATCTTCATGCTCCGCAAGCTCGATCCCCCGGTCGGCGTATTCTTTGAGACTGAGCACCTGAATACGCTGGATCGCAGCAGCGACATGGTCGTGACCGTGTTGAGCCTTGTGGCCCAAAGCGAATCCGAGCAGAAGTCGTATAGCTTAAAGTGGTCGTTCAAACGCCGGAGAGCGCAGGGACTGGGTATCTACCCCAATTGGGCGCTCCTCGGATATAAGGGCCACGAATGGGAGATCGTTGAGGAAGAAGCTGATGTGGTACGCACCATTTATAATCTGTACCTCAATGGCTACTCGTCCGTGGCAATCGCGGAGTTGCTTACCAAAAGCGGTATCCCCACGGTCAAGGGTCTGACTATATGGAGCTCCGGCGCGGTGCTCGGCATCCTGAAGAATGAAAAATACTGCGGTGATGCCCTGTGCCAGAAAACAGTTACTTTGGACCCTTTGACCCATCAATGCGTAAAGAACAACGGCATCGAGCCGCAATATTTCATCGAGGATCATCACAAGCCGATCATCGAAAAAGCCGACTGGAAACTGGTCCAGCATATCATCAAGGAAAAACGCTACCGTAAGCGGAAAGGCCAGCGCAACAGAAAGCCCAAGTTCATCGTAAAGGGACCCCTTGCCGGATTCTTTATCATTGACCCGACGTGGGATGAACAGGACGTGGAGGATATCATTGCACGGTCCTCCAACACAACACAGCCGCTCTCTCCCGACAACATCGAGGAGGACGGCGATTTTTATATTGAAAAGGAGTAATTCACCATGCTGGAAAAATTCACTGTTATCGATCTCATCAAGACCCGTTCCGCTTCTGTTGTCACCTTCACGGGCAACATCGTCAAGTTCAACATTCAGACCGCGCAGGAGCTGGGGTACCCTCCCTTCGTGCAGCTCCTCATTGATCAGAAGGGCAAGCAGTTTGCTGTTCGCGTCTGCAAGGAGGATGCACCCAACGCCGTCTCCTTCTCCAAGCCGATGGGAGACCAGAAGTACCAGATCAAGATCAACAACATCGCTGTTGTGGATCTCGTAAGAAAAACGATGGGCTGGAACGCCGAGGATAACTGGAATGTCCCCGGCGTTTATTTTGCCGACGAGCAGGCAATCATCTACAGCCTTGAGACTGCCTATGCTCCGAAGGCGAAAGGTGGCTGGACCGCGAAGCACGAGAAAGAGGCTGCCGCTGCTGCCGCCGAAGCCGCCATTGAGGAGGCAATGGCAAAGTAAGTTCAAGACCAAGTAAACGGTGCCGGGGATGGATATTTCCTTCCCCGGCATTTCTTACTGCCTGCGTTCTACAAACCAGCGTCCGATGTTGTTCCCGGTCAAGCTGGCGCTTCGCTCAAAGAACAGGTAACTTTGCTTCCCATCGATCATTACGGTATAGCGGTCTCCTTGGCCCCCGGCCCTCATTGCCGCAGCCTGACGGATATCGGTTACCCGGTCAATTTCGTATTTTGTTCCGTCCTCCCACACGATGATGCGCGGGAGCATCGTGCCGTCCTCGCGGAATTCCACATCAACTGGCACATACACTTTCAAGTTGTTTGAGACCATCCTTTATCACCAGCTCCCCATATAGGTCAGCAACCATGTCGAATTCTGTCGAATCGTCCTCCGGCGCATCCTTACAGAGCACATGCCGGATACGTTCACTGTCCGGCCTGCAGCACAAGAGGTATCGGCCATCTGCCGCCAACTCGGACATGAAATAAAGGTTTTCACCGTTTCTATCACAGTAACACAGGTAAACAGCACGACTCAGGTGGTCGTGCTCAGGCTTCGGCATACCAATGCGTATCACCAACACCGAGCAGTCATCCCGGTAATAAACCCTGTGTGTTTCTTCAAAACTATATCGGATACTCTCTTCACCTGCTCTGGCGTAGAAGTCGCGCATGACAGGATTGGCGTCACCGATTATCTTCGAGAGTAGCATCGGCCCGGAAGTGTAAAGCTCCTGCGGCAGCAGATACTGCTCCACCTCATATCGCGGCTCTCTCTGAATTTTCATGAAGATGCAACCTCCTTATGGCATAGGCTTCGATCTCGTCCCAATCCTCATCGGTCATGAAAAACTCATAGAGCGGGATATCGAGCTTGAAACAAATACGTTCAATCGAATCAAGGGAGAGCTGGCCGTTCCGTGATTCTGCGTTTTTCAGAGTGGAATATGAAATGTCGCAGATCTTTGAAAGTTGATAGAGGGAGATATCCCGCTCCTCAGTCAGCTCCTTCAGCCGTGCAATGGTGTCCATCGTATAACCCCCTTTGCCTGTATTGACGGGGACTATCCCCGCTGTACACCCCCATTCTACACTCTTTGGTGTCCCAAATAACGGACTCTTAAAGCACCCGGCCCACAATCTGAAAAACTGCGCTGGGCCGGACGACCCTCGGATCATACTTCGGATTGTACGATTCCATCACGGGCTGCGGGTGGACCGTGCCGTAGCTATCGGTAAACTCCTCGGCAACGTCAGCATCCGGCTCCTGCTCGTTATAGACCTTGAGGTAGCCTTCGTTATCATAAATGAAAACGCCGACCTGCCCGATGCCGACCTGCTCACACTCCTGCACCCATACGATCTGCCCGTCGTGATACACAGGCTCCATCGAGTCACCGGATACCCGGATGCCGAAATCAGCGCCTTCGGGGACCTTGTCCTCCGGGAAGCTGACCATCTCGAAGTTGCCCTCATCCAGAAATGCACCAGTACCAGCGGATACCGTCAGATTGCTGACGGGCATATCGATATAGCGGATGACACGGCTGATCTTGGGTGCGGGTCTGTATTTCCCGCTGGCAATCAGGTCTGCTTTATACTCCTCAACCTTACGGAGACCATCGTCGTTTAGCGCCGGAGCATAGCTGTCCATAAAAAAGGAAATGCGGTCCTCAAAGCCGAGGGCATTGAACAGGGCAACAAGCTGATATGCACTCGGTACCGTTTCACCCGTTTCCCATTTGCTGGCCGCGCTGCGCGAGACCTTTACGCCAAGGCCCTCAAGGGTAGCGCTAATATCGGCAAGCGTCATGCCACGTTTCTTCCGAGCTTCGGAGATCCGTGCGCCGATGACATTGTTTTCTTTTTCTTCTGCTGCGTTATAGCCCTGTGCCTGTGCAGCACTGATCGGGATGACCTTCGCTTTCATAGCGCACCGTCCTTTCTGGTTATGGCCAAATTATATAAAGGAAAAACACTCATGTCAAGTATAAATTCGCGTAATACTCTACAAATGCGACCTTGAATTATCGTTTTAAGAGAACTATGATAAGTGCCACAGGAAGCCGTAGGAGGTGAAGCCGTATGCAGCAACGAGCGATCCTGCACAGTGATATGAACAGCTTTTACGCCAGCGTCGAGATGATGCTGGACCCCTCCCTGCGCGGGAAAGCCGTGGCCGTATGCGGCTCTGTTGAGGACAGGCATGGCATCGTCCTCGCCAAATCCGATCTGGCCAAACGCGCTGGAGTGAAAACAGGCATGGTCTGCTGGGAGGCCCGTCAGAGATGCCCCAATCTGGTGGTCGTTCCTCCGCAGTATGACGAGTACATCAAATACTCACGCTTGGCCCACGAGATTTACTATCGCTACACGGATATGGTGGAGCCTTTCGGCATGGACGAATGCTGGCTTGATGTTACAGCCAGCCGCTACCAATGCGGCACTGGGAGGGAGATTGCAGAACAGATCCGAGCTGCCACTCGCGAGGAGCTGGGCCTGACAGTCAGCGTCGGTGTGTCCTTTAACAAAATCTTCGCCAAGCTGGGCTCCGACCTCAAGAAACCCGATGCCGTTACGGAGATCACGCCGGAGAACTTCCGAGACAAGGTGTGGCCACTGGACGCATCGGAGATGATCTATGTGGGCCGCGCCACCGAAGCGAAGCTCGCCAAATACGGCATCTACACCATTGGGCAGGTAGCTGCCACGCCCCCGGAGCTCTTACGATCATGGTTTGGTGTGAACGGGCTGGCGCTATGGCGTTACGCCAACGGCACCGATCAATCGCGGGTGATGCATAAGGATTTCGTATCCCCCGTGAAGAGCGTCGGCCACGGCATCACCTGCACAGCGGATTTGGAAAACGAAGAGGAGGTGTTTAAGGTGATGCTGGAACTGTCGCAGGACGTGGGCCATCGGCTCCGCGTCCACGGCCTGACTGCACGAGGTGTTCAGCTCTGGATCAGGGCAAATGACCTGTCCGGGATGCAGTGCCAGTGCAAGCTGCCGTTCCGCACACAGCTCCCCAGCGAATTGACTGCTGCCGGATTCAAGCTCTTTCAAGAGCGGTATCATTGGGCGCAGAAGGTCCGCGCCGTCTGCATCCGGGCCATTGACTTGGTCCCGAAAAACGAGGATGAGCAGTTGTCGATTTTTCTCGATAACGAGAAGCGCGACCGCCGTGAGCGGCTGGAGG
>ERZ809114.844-NODE-844-length-15889-cov-4.571934_pt1 | contig 15889 bp, 18 predicted proteins | sample MGYA00520519_ERZ809114 | MGnify/ENA primary metagenome ERZ809114 (study PRJEB31570, sample SAMEA3212991) | Homo sapiens | biome: human-gut; feature: human gut; material: fecal | place: Sweden | collected 2011 ...
TGCCGCCAGCTTTCTTCACCCTCATGACTCAATATCCTCAAAGAAGACGGGGTAGGTCTGTTTCAGTAGGGTCAGCAGCATATTGGCAACGACCCGCATATCGGGGTGAGCCGCTGCGGGGCAGCGCAGTTTTAGGAAATGACGCCATTCTCTGATATCGGCGGTCATGACCACCTCAGTCTTCAAGCTGTTCGGAAGGACAGATCGAGCTTCCTGTGGGGTGCAACCCTCGTTCAGCAGATCAAAGTAGGCAACCTCCGCTTGCTTACATGTTCGTTGCCAAATCCGGTATGTAGAATCTTCTTTATCAAACGTAGATGGGCGAATAACGGTGATTTCACTGCCGAAGCCCTCCTTGCCGTAATTGCAGTACCGAGTAGACTCCTGACAGAACGCCGCCAGACGATGGCGGACGATCTCATGGCTCACGCCCCGATCGCAGATGAAGCGGACAGTGAGAGAGCCATGCTCAATGACAGCTTCGTGACCCCGCTTGATAATGCCCCGGACGAACTTCTCTGCGCTTCCGTCCGTGATTTTGTCCTCGGACTTGTAGCAAGTACGCCCAGCAGCTTCGATGGTGGTCAGAAGGGTCTTATATTCGGGAGCGTTGATAAGTTCCACAGAGGGTTCAATGATTCTCATGTTTTACACCCCCGCAACATGACTTGCCAGCATATCGGCTTGGTGCGTCCACAGCACATTCGGGTAATTGCGAACCGCACGGGTGTAGTAATTCCACTCGGACTTGTCGGTGAAAGCACCCATGTGATAGCGGATACACATGATTTCTTCATCAGTCAGCGTGTAGAACTGAGAGAGAAACATGACGGACTTATCGCCGTGACCTTTCAGGAGGGTGTCGGGATTGTATTCATACCCGCATAAAGTTTTAACAAACGTCGTTGACTTCGGGTTATTTAACGGTGCCGGTTTCAATTCCTCTCTCAGTTCATACTGAGGGATATACTGGTCGATCTTGCACAGGTCGTGGAACATACCTACGACATACGGAGAGCGAGGGTTCTTCCATGTCAGGTGATTGTCCTTGGTCAGTTGGACAAGGAACTTAGTGACAGCTATCGAGTGTTCAATCAACCCGCCCTCATAATTGCCGTGGTACTTGGTGGAAGCAGGGGCGGCAAAAAAGCCGTAAGTCCTCAGGTAATCAACCATGTCATCGGAAACAATAGAGGTTCCGTCAGGCAGCTTCATTAAGTTCAGAAAATCGGTCACTTTGGACTCGGAGAAGCAGTTAGGCATTTTCGTACTCCTTCCTATGGATACTCTTTTCACTGTCGAACCCGGCCGTCCAGTTTTCGTACCTCACGATTTTTCCAATCATTACATTGGAAACGCCATACTTCTTAGCAAGGGCGGGTGTACCTCTTGTCTTGCTTCCTCGGACATATTCAGTACGAATAGCAAGCACTTGGTCAGTCGTAAGTTTTGCGCTTGGATTGTTTTCACCAGACGGAGAAAATAGTCCATTTTTTCGGGCATGTGCCATATTCTCCAAACCGCTGCACCATTCTAAGTTTTCAACTCGATTGTCTGTTTTAACACCATTAAGATGATTGACTTGTTCGTAGTGGCACGGATTAGGGATAAAGGCATCTGCGACTAATCGATGCACTCGGAATAGTTTGCCACGCCCGCCTTTATATAGATGCGCGTACATATACCCGCTACCAAACATGGTTTGTTTCAATGGTCTACTTGATCTCAAAGAAAATACATCACCGGTGTCGGCTACCGCATAAAGATCTTCGTAGCCTTTAACGGGTTTAAGCGTCATTTTCCGCCACCTCCATTTCCAGCACCGTCATGATTGCATAATTGGCGAGGTCAATCAGGGTGTCTCGGATAGACTCGTCATCGACCTTCTGCCCACCGCCACGGGAGAGGGTCTTAAAGCGGCTGAACTTATCTCCCAACCGGATACGAGCCATCGCCATTCCTTCTTCTACAAAGGTCTGGTGGAAGCTGTCGCCGTAGTCATGGTTCTTGCGCTCGTAAAGATCGTTGATCTCCTTGCAGATTTCAGCGTGGTGCTGAACCTTGGAGAGCGAACAAATATAGGCTTCTGCCATTGTAGCTTATCCTCACTTTCAACATAGTTTTTAACATACCATTGGCGAGGGAGAGTGTTTTATTTTAGCCCTCCCTCGCGCCCGGTATCAGCCAAGGAGAGCTGCCAAATCCATCGGGGTCTTCGGAGCGGTCTGAGAAGCCGCAGGAGCGGTTTTAACAGCAGTGACAGCAACCGTATTGCCAGAGCCGTCCCAGCCATCAGAGGGGCGTTTATCAGCCAGACGGACGAAGGTAATACTCTGTCCGGGCTTCTTCTTGTTCTCCTGAACATCATGTTCCACATCGCACTCGATGAAGTGACCAATCAGGTCGGTGTGGTCAATCTCGGTCAGGTCGAAATTGTTGAGGGCGGTCTTGGCGAAGTAGCTGAAAGCGTTGTATGCACCCTCGTTGGGAGAGCCATCGGATTTCAGCAGAGAGAAGCGCTCGATGTGCTTACTGCCGGTCTGCGTCTGCATATAAACTTCCAGCTTGCCGAAGTCTTCCTTGTACTTCACATCGGTAATCTGAAAGACATGAGTCCCTTCGGGGATGAGGGTGAAACCCTCGGTGAGTCCGATTTTAGCCATTGTTTTTGTCCTCCTTCATAGTGTAGAAATTGAGCTGTTCTGTGTACTCGCAGGGGAAGATGATACCAACCAACTGGTCTTCGTCATCGGGGTACTTGGCGTACTGCTTGACCAGAAGGGCTTTCGGTACGCTCTTGTCGCTTTCCAGATCGTAAGCGTACAAGATTTCGCAAAAGTCAGACTTCTCGATCAGCGACCAGTCATCGTTGGTGATGGGAAGGGTCATGGTGCTGTCCTGTGTGGCGAAGATACGAACACAATCCTTAATTGCGCCGTCCGGCTCAGGCATGATTGCCTTAACCAGCGTGGCGTACTCGGTGCAACCGACCTGAGAAATCAGGCGACCAATGCCGTCAGGCATTTTCTCGTTGCTGTACCCGGTCACGCTGCGGATACCATCGGGAATGAGCATGAGTACGGACGGGGAAGCAAGCCAGCGTTCGTCCATGTACTCATAGATAGCGCCGCCATCAGGGGCGAGGGACTTCACGAACTTGGAAAACTTCATAGGTCAATCCTCCTTAATGATTTTTGGGGAAATGCGGTAGCTGTCTTCGGTGGTCGTGTACTTCGCCAGAATACCGTCCGCTTTCATAGCGTCCTTGTCGATCTTCGTGGTGGAAGTACGGCTGACTTCCCAATTATAGGCAGAACCGGCGATAGACACTTTCTTGTCACCGTCACGGAACTGAGCGATTGCGGCTTTCTTAATCATATCGGTCAAGACCTTGTACCGCTTCTCGTCCTCTGCCACCTCAGCGGCGTGAGCGTCCAGCTTGGCTTTCAGGTCTTCGGCTTCCTTGACCAGCGCCGCCATGTCCGTTTCAGGAGACAGATTATTAGTGCGGAGGGCTTTCAGGATTTCAGCGTCCTTCTTCTCGTCATACTCCGGGGAAATGCCGCTTTCCACATGGTCTTTCCACCATTTCAGAGCCGGTCTGACATACTTCTTCTCGAAGTCAGGATACCGCTCGGACACCTTGAAGGGGCGGGTGATGGTATTCTCACCGCTGCACACGAACTTTTCAGGGTCATCGTAGTCCTTGGGTTCAAGGAAGGAAGCGACCATGATAACTTCGTCCACGCCGAGAAGGTAAGCGTACAACGCCGCCTGTAAAGCGTAATACTCAGGAATATCGTCCTTCCAGTCCTCGACACGCTTGGAAGTCTTCATTTCGAGGACGGTGGTGGGCTTACCATCTTTGCCATAGAGCAAGTAGTCCCACATACCGCCGAGAACGGGGCTTTCCTTGAAGAAGTCACCGTAGGTCTGACGGAAGTAGTCTTTGCCCCAAATGTCGGTCGGTGTGACCAGATTGCTCATGAAGTAGGTCTGCTTCATGTACTCGGCCTGCTTAGGCTCAATGGTCTTACCGGCGATGGTGTAGATCGTATCCTCGAACGGCTTCTGATAGGTGCGAGTTACTTCGCACCAAATCTCGAACGGCGTAGACCACGGGTTCAGACCGAGGATAGTAGCAAAGCGAGTACCGGTCAGCTTCTTCGGACGCTTGGGAGGAATAATCTGAATTTTGTTGCCGTCAAGCCATTCCACACTTTAGCCCTCCTTTGTCGCTTTCATTTCGTAGCCAGCCAGCATATCGTTCACGCCCTCGATCAGAGCGTCACACTTGTCGGCTTCGATCTTGGAAAAGCCCTCGGTCTTCATGGCGATGGTCTGCACGAACTGTTCCTGCTCTGCGTCAATATCCATGAGCTTTTTCAGAAGACTTTTCAGCGTACTGACCTGTTCCTTGGTAGCCGCACCAGCAGGAGCGCCGGTCAGTTCCTTCTTGATTTCCTGACGCTGTGCAGTGGTCACAGGGGGCTTCTTGGTGACGGCGGGAGCGGGGGCGGGAGTCGTGTCAAACTCGCCGCTGTCGATACTGTCATGCTCCACAATGTCAAGAACGAGCTGCCACAGGTAGCGGCGAATGTAGGTGATGGAGCTGCCGGTCACCTGCATTTCGTTTGTGACCTGATTGCCAGCGTTGGACACGATGGGGGAGATGGGGGTGTACGGTGCAACAAAGTCAATGAAGTCCTCACGGTCATTGACATTGTAGACACGGGCAGTCGCCTTGTCGCCGTACATAGACGGAACCATAATCAGGCCGATTTCAAGGAAAATCTGCTCGGCCTTGGGAACAATGTCCGCCAGCTCGAAATACTTATATTCGAGCTTCATGTTCTTACCGCTCTTGTCCACGCCAGCTTCGAGGAAGCGCACACGGGCAAGCTGCAACTTCTGGAATACATTCATGGTGGAATAATCCACCGCCGCAGTCTCAGCGGCTTTCTTGGTAGTAGCCATAGTTAATAATCCTCCTTATTGAATAAGCCATCTCTGCGGAATTTCTCAAAGGCGGCGGCTGCTTCTGCATAATCGGCTTCATACCGTGCAGATTTTGCGGTATAGTCTGCGCCCAAACCAATCTTGCGAGGGTATGCGTTTTTCTTGCTTTCTGCGCTCTTGTAGGCATCCTGTGCGGCGGTGTATTCCTTAAACGCTTCCGCTGCAATATCGTTGATCTTGCAAGGCTTTAATTTGTTTAGGGTTCATTTATTCACCACCTCATAAAATCGGGTTCTAACCGTGCATAATCGGTTAAAATCGCTTATTTGACAGCTTGATATAGACTGTATCGCCGCTGTCTTTGAATGTCACAATAAGAACATCGTGCACTACTTGAATGTGCATTGTGTCCGTGTCTGCTATGGTCTTAGCTGTTGCCTTGTCCTGTGTTGCCGTTCGATGAAATAGCGGGGCTTGCGTCCGTGTGCGCCTGTGTTTACCTGTTTAATAGTCATAGTTTTTACTCCTTTCGTGTATCTGTGCATTTTGTGCAATCCATATGTAAAGTCCCTTGTAATTTCAAATAGAAAAGACTTCCCATATAAAATGCACATTTTGCACATTGGTCATAATACATAGCCTTTTACAATATTACGGACGGTCTTTCCGTTGACCGTTCCACTTGCCGCAAAAATACCTTTGCTTTTCAGTTCATCGAAGAAATTACCCTTGTTTTCAGTTCCGAAACCGTTGTCCTCACACCATGCAGAATACCGCTGATATACCGCTCCCGCTCCGCAATTCTCACCCTCAACCTTAGTCAAGCAATCAGCTATGAAATTGCCGATCTTGTCAGAGCTTTGCCTATATTCGGCGGTGGCGGCTTGTACAGCTTCCGGCGGGTCTGCTCCGATCTCCCTGTACCACTTCAAGCCCTCAAGACACCAGTTGAAAATACCGCTGATATTCTCCGTGGTTTTGAGCTTGTCCTTTAAGTCCCTGTCCTGCTCCTGCGGGGAGAAATGACGGTCAAAGGTAATAACATTGATACGCCCGGAAGAAAACAAGCTATCATCTTGAATGAGCGGTAAAAAGTTGGTGTTAATGAATAGCTTGAAATGGGGTACAAATTCGTATTCCCGCTCGAATAGGTGGCGGGCTGTGATACTGTCCCGTCCTAACAGGGTCTTGAGCAATGCCACATCGAAAAGCATTCGTTTAGGGGGTTCGCTTGCGTTAAGGAATCGGCATCCATCAAGGCGGGCAATATCGCCGCTTGCTTGCCGGGTATCCTTGTTCTGTTTCTGTGCCAGGGTCTGCGGCTGCATTGCCAAAGCATACCCGCCACTATTGCCCATCATATATGCGATAGTTTCAATGAGGGTACTCTTGCCGTTGCGGGTAGTCCCGCCGTACAGAATCCAGCAAGTTTCAAGGTTCGTTTCTGCCGTCAGCGCATAGCCTAAAATGGATTGTAAATAGTTGCTCTTTGCTTCATCACCTTGCATAATGTCAGATATGAATTGCTCAAAGCGTGTGGAGCGGGCTTCCGGGTCATATACCACATTGGAAACCTTAGAAAGCAAGTCCTGCGGTCTATGGGGTCTAAATTCGCCTGTTCTCAGATTATAAGTACCGTTTTGACAGTTGAATAAATCAAGGTTTTTATCAAGGTCATTTTGCGTTATGAAATACTTGTCCCGTGCATCCTTGATCATCGTTTCCCGATAGCGTAACTGTCCATAGTTTGATACTTTCTTGAGATAGTCCGCTTTCTGCCGCTCGTCCTCGATTGTGGTACAGTAAACAAGCAAGGCATTCGCAAGCTCTTTTGCACGCTGAGAAACTTGCATTGCTCCCGTGTCCGCTTTCCATATCACACCGTCATATACATACCATTCTTTAGCGGTAACATTGTATCTACAATAGTCCCGGTACATATCCGCAAAGAGTTCGCCCATGCCTTTATCGTCCCATGTGTAGGCTGTAATAGGCTGCATCTGTGCAAGCCGCTCCTGTAGGTCATTGGTGGCGGGGCGTGTGTCATATCGGATATACCGCCGCTGATATGCTTCATTATCTTCCTGCGCCGTGGTTCTCGGCATTACTGTAGGGCTGTTTGCGGTGATCTGTAAATAATCGTCCCGCTCCATTTTGCGCCTGTGTTGCTCGTCCTTACCCATTGCAAAGGGTGATTGCTTGAATAGGTCAATAGCTCTTGATACATCGGCATTACACCAGTACAAAAGCCGGGACATTAAAGCAGCATCCTTTTCGCTTTCGTTCTCCATTGGAAATTTACCGTTCCAATAGTCAGACAAGCAAGGGTCTTTCTTCATGCCCATATCAAGCCAATAATCGCCGGCCATTGTAGCCCTATGGGTGGCGGGCTTGCGTTGGGGTTTTGTTTTGGGCTTCTGTGTTGCCCGCTCCATGTACTTTTCGCACACAAAGCGTAGCGGGCTTTCCCCGTCCTGTATGGTATCGCCGCTGATCTTGTTCCCGGTGATTGTGACAAACTTCTGTGTACTGCCGGAAACATAGACTTCAAGCCCCTTTTTCTGATTGTTTATGTAGTATCGGGCTTTGTCATACTTGAAACCATCGGGGACAGTTAGAATAATGCGGACACCTTTTCCGCTTGGGCTGTACTCGGTATAGCTCTTTGAGTGTGTCACAATATCGGACGCAAGCGGGGACAAAATACCGTTTTCCACACAATGATCAATGTCAATAGCGGCAAAGGGCGGGAATACGCCTATACCCATGCCGTCATATTTACAAGTACCAAAGGCGGCTACAGCAGTCTTAAAGTCTGAGAATGTGGCGGGGTTGTTACTCTGCGCCCTGCCGCCTGTACGGGGATTATACGGGACTTTTGTAGGCTTTCCGTCCCTGTCCTCATACTTCCAAACACACCACAGAGCGCACTCTATGAGCTTATCCGGGAGTGTGTTAAACTGCATCTTCATCCATTCCACCCACTTCCTGTTCTATCAGCCATTGCTCATACTCTGCCCGGTGTTCCTTGATATAGGCTTTCACATCCGCAAAGATTGATAGTGCAAAATGTTTTGCCTGTTCCTCACCCAAAACCGCCACGCCGGAAGTTTTGATTGTGAGGGTATCAGACATTCTTATCTTCCTTTTTCTGCTGTTCCTTGACACGCTTTTCCCAATACCGCAAATTGTATTCCTTTACTTTTTCACGGTTCGCAGCACGCCACGCCTTGTAATACTCTTTCTTTGCAGCCTTTACAGCAGCATCGATTTCAACTTTATCCATAAAAGTATCCTTTCATTAGTTATATTTCTCTTTATCTTGACAATTTCACATCGATGTGTTATACTAAAGTGAAATTTGATTATCGCTTTCACTTTTGTATGTGCTTATTGTATAGCATTTTCAAGATAAAGTAAAAAATAGTCACTAACGCAAATTTCAGTGAATATTACATCATCTTTTCACTTTAATGAAGGAGTATTTGATAATGAGTGGACGGAAGAAAGTTTATACAATCGAAAATAGAGATATTGACGCTACAGCGATTAACAGAGATAGTGCTGTTTTTGCAAAAGTCTTTAATAAACTGCTTGAGGAAAAGGGCATTACTGCCACGCAGATACAGACTGATTTACAAATATCCGCTGGTTCTATCTCAGCATATCGCAATGGAACAAAGCAGCCCACACTAAGCAACATTATTGCTATCGCTAATTATTTGGAAGTTGACTGCAACTATCTTATGACTGGGATTAAAAGCAGAAACGATACTGCAAGCAGAGCTACGGGGCTTTCTGATATTGCCATTCAAAAGCTCCACCAGTTAAAACTGTCCAATAGAATGGACTGGGGAATGGATGTCCTAAATTGCCTTATTGAAAGCGAAGATTTTGAGGTAATGCTGGGCTTTTTGGTACAATGTGCCACGCAAGAAAATCAAACATTTGACTATTCCTATTACAGAATCAATACAAGGGACATAGCCGAATCTAAGGCTGTATCTACTTTTCAAGAAATACTGCACGAGATAGAATCGAAGTTTATTGACAAAAAGTCCTCAGATGACCGGGTTTTGTATAGATTAGTCTATTCCATGTATAACAAGGGAAAGCTCACAAAGGAGCAATGCATTAAAACTATTCGTGAGTTTGACCGTGGGAATTATAACTACGATCCGTTAGCAGACAAGGATAATAATAGTGAGGTACAAGCATGAACGCTGTAATATATGCCCGCTTTTCATCCCACAATCAGACAGAGCAATCTATTGAGGGACAGCTTAAAACCTGTTATGAGTTCGCACAGAAAAACGGCTATACCATTGTAGGCGAATACATTGACCGGGCGATCTCCGGCACTACAGACGCACGCCCGGACTTTCTGCGAATGATTGAGGACAGCGCAAAAAAGGGCTTCCAGTATGTGCTTGTCTATCAGCTTGACCGCTTCGCCCGTAACCGCTATGACAGCGCAACATACAAGGCAAAGCTCAAAAAGAACGGCGTGCGGGTGCTGTCTGCCCGTGAAAATATCACAGACGATGCAAGCGGCATTCTTGTAGAGGGTCTGCTTGAATCTATGGCAGAATACTACAGCGCAGAGCTTGCCCAAAAAATCCGGCGGGGTATGGCGATCAATGCGGAAAAGTGCCTTGCAAATGGTAGCAATCCCGGTTTGGGCTTCAAGGTTGCGCCGGACAAGCACTATATCATAGATGAAGAAACCGCCCCCATAGTGGTTAGGATTTTTGAGGAATACGCAGCGGGTAAAACCGTTACGGAAATATGCGAAAGCCTAAACAATCAAGGGGTACGGACTTCACGGGGCGCAATGTTCAATAAAAACAGTCTGCGGAAAATGCTTCAAAACAAGCGGTATATCGGTTACTATCTGTATAAGGATATAGAAACCCCCGGCGGTATGCCTCGGATTATATCGGACGAATTGTTTTACAAGGTACAAGAAATAATGTCCAAAAACAAAAAAGCTCCTGCCCACACAAAAGCGAAACAGGAGTATCTATTGACTACAAAGTTATTTTGCGGAAAATGCCGGGACATGATGACGGGCATCAAAGGCACATCGCACACGGGGGCTGCTTATTATTACTACAAATGCAATAACGCAAAGAAAAAGCAATGTGATAAGAAAGCGGTACAAAAGGACTATATAGAGGATCTTGTTATAGCAGAATGTCGCAAGCAATTAACCCCGGCGAACATCGACAAGATAGCTCATGAGGTTGTAGCCCTCTGTGAGCGTGAAAAGGACAATTCCAATCTCAAGCGCATTGAAAAGCTCATGCGTGAGAATGAACGCAAGCAAAGGAATTTAATGAATGCCGTTGCTGAGTGTGAGATTGAAAGCGTTAGAAAATCCCTGTATGCAGAAATATCACGGCTGAATACTGAGCTCGACACACTCAAGAACGAATACGCCATAGAGCAAGCCGGGGCTGTGTCCTTGACCATTACAGAGGTTAAATTTTTCTTGTCACAGCTCCGCAAGGGCAAAGCGGACGATATTTCCTACAGAAAGACGCTGATCAATGTCTTTGTAAATGCAATCTATTTGTATGACGATAAATTAGTTATTTTCTTCAATTCCGGGGATAAGCCCGTAACTATTGACGATGAATTGTTAGATCAGATAGAGAATAGTGACGGGTTTGTTTTTGGCGCACTCGGCTCCACCATAAGTCCACTGTAATTTTGATAGAATTACGGTGGACTTTTTTAAGCAATGTAAATAATTGAATCCACATACAGGAGTGCGATTTCATGAGTGAGGTGCGATTCCATATTTATCGGAAATCCGCATTTGCGGGAGCTCTTTTGCTGTATCGAATGTACATTAACGGTCAGTACATCGGAACAATACGCAACGGAAAATCACTGGATGCAAACGTTCCCAAAGCAGGCGTTTATTATATTGAGGATGATATTCTGTCTTCGCGAAACGCTGTGATATATGATAATGGGCTATCCGAATATAGCGTTGTAATAAAGCGAGCCGGAGGGTGGCGCACGGAATCATACAACGAGTTTTACATGGAGAAAGGTAACATCTTGGAGCAACTGCCGTCTTTCCACTGGGAAAAGCTCTTTGAACTGCAGCAATCTATGTCTCAGAGTGAAAGGCTGCTCGCCCTTAGCGTGGAGTTTTGGATGTCCGCCATGGACGATTTGCAGGAGGTCCTTGCTTCAGAACATCTTTTTGAAATCATAGCCGCTTTACAAACAATCGGTGCACATAAGTATCACGATTTGCTTCTCGAAATTATGAATGACGATTTTGGTGATGTCCGTTTTCCGTTGGACGATAACCAGATCGAGCAGATGCAGCCGAAAATCGAGGACGCAAACCGGGCATTTTGGAAAAATAAGGGCGCAGAAGCGGAGTTTCGTGGAGCAGTCACGAATTTTCTGATAACAAACCTAGATGCTTTCTGGCCACGTTTTTGAAGGAATAGATCAGCAATGAGAAATTTTTCCACAGAGGTGGTGCATTTCCGAAAACTACTGCACCCCCTTTTGCGCCGAAAATGCACCCCCCCTTGAAATTCTATTAAAGTTAGGGTTATTTGCCAACCGGAAAATCCAGCAGCCCGCCGCGGCTGCTGGATTTTTTGTTTTCAAGGCACCTTGTCATGGCACGAAAGCTCTGCTATATTTGGAAAAACAGTTCACACAGGAGGATGCAGCATGAACAAAGCGGAAATTTACGATCTCTTGCGCACGCGCGGGATCTGGCACGAGATCACAGAGCACAAGGCGGTCTACAACATGGCCGAACTCACGGACGTGGCGCTCCCCTACCCGGAGGCCGACGCCAAAAATCTGTTCGTGCGCGACGATAAAAAGCGCAATTACTACCTCATCACCGTCCGCGGCGACAAGCGTGTCGACCTCAAGGAATTCCGGCACAGATACGGCACCCGCGCGCTGTCGTTCGCGTCCGAAAACGACCTCATGCAGGTGCTGGGGCTCATTCCCGGCGCCGTGACGCCGCTCGGCCTGCTCAACGACGCCGAGTGCAAGGTGCAGCTTTATCTCGACGAAGCGTTTTTCGCCGCACCGGGGCTCATCGGCGTGCACCCGAACGATAACACGGCCACCGTGTGGCTGCGCGCGGACGATCTCGCGGCTCTGATCCAGGAGCACGGGAATCCGGTGCACATTGCGGAGCTGTGAGCACGGGCACATACGCACAAAAAAGCAAGGCTTCCCGAATTCGGGAAGCCTTGCTTTATCTATTTCTCTTTTTTGCAGTCACAGTTTCTGCCGCACTGCGCACAGTTGCCGGTGCAGCCGCTGCCGCAGCAGCCGCCCTTTTTCATGGCGCGGCGCCAGACGCGAAACGCGATGACGGCGCACACGACCACGACGGCCAGCAGGAGATAGTCGATCAGCCGCATCACACCAGCCCCGCGATCGCATATGCAACGAACGCCACGACCCACGCGACCGAGCACTGCAGGACCACGACGCCGACCGTCTTGAGCCGGGAATCCAGCTCGCGGCGGATGGTGGCGATGGCGGCCACGCACGGCGTATACAGCAGCGTGAACACGAGGAAACTGATGGCCGAGCGCGTGGTGAGCAGCGACGAAATGGCCGCGCCGCCGAGCAGCACCTGCAGCGTGCTGACGACAGACTCCTTGGCAATGAAGCCGGAGATGAGCGCCGTGGCGCACCGCCAGTCGCCGAAGCCAAGCGGCCGGAAGATGGGCGCGATAAACTGCCCAATGAGCGCAAGCAGACTGTTGGCGCTGTCGGCCACGACGTTCAGGCGCGTGTCAAAGCTCTGAAGGAACCAGATAATGATCGTCGCGAGGAAAATGACCGTGAACGCGCGCTGGAGGAAGTCCTTCGCCTTCTCCCAAAGCAGCAGCGCCACGCTCTTGAGCCCGGGCATGCGGTAGTTCGGCAGCTCCATGACAAACGGCACGGGCTTGCCGCGGAAGGCCGTCTTGTTCATGATGAGCGCCGCGATGATGCCGATGAGGATGCCGAGAACATACAGCCCCAGCATGACGAGCGCGCGGTAGCGCGGGAAAAACGCCGCGGTGAAGAACGCGTAGATCGAGATCTTCGCCGAGCAGCTCATATATGGCGTGAGCAGGATGGTCATCTTCCGGTCACGGTCGGACGAGACGGTGCGCGTGGCCATGATGGCCGGCACCGAGCAGCCGAAGCCAATGAGCATCGGCACGACGCTGCGGCCGGACAGGCCGATCTTGCGCAGGGGCTTGTCCATGACAAAGGCGACGCGGGCCATATAGCCGGTGTCCTCCAAAATGGACAGGAAGAAAAACAGCGTTACGATGATTGGCAGAAACACGAGCACGCTGCCGACACCGGAGAACACACCGTCGATGATGAGACTATGTACCACAGGGTTGATGCCGTAGGCCGTGAGCGCAGCGTCCACGACGCCGGTCAGCGCATCGATGCCGAGCTGCAGCAGGTCGGACAGCCACTGGCCAATGACGTTGAACGTGAGATAAAACGTGAGGAACATCACGACGAGGAACGTCGGCAGGGCGGTATATTTGCCCGTGAGGATGCGGTCGATCTTCATGGAGCGCGCGTGCTCTTTGCTCTCATGGCATTTGACCACGGACGACGCCACGACGCCCTCAATGAACGTGTAGCGCATGTCCGCAAGGGCCGCGTTGCGGTCGAGCCCGGTCTCGTTTTCCATCTGCACGATGCAGTGCTCGAGCAGCTCCCGCTCGTTTTCATCGAGCTCGAGCGATGCCGCAAGGTCGTCGCCGCCCTCGATGAGCTTGGCCGCGCAGAAGCGCGCCGGCACGCCGATGCGGTCGGCATGGTCGGCGATCAGATGCACGACCGCATGGATGCAGCGGTGCACGGCAGAATCATCCGAGCAGAAATCCGTCACCTTCGGCAGCGCCCGGCTGCGCGCAACGGTCAGCGCCTGATCCACGAGTTCGGACACGCCCTCCCCTTTCGCCGCCGAGATCGGCACGACGGGGATGCCCAGTGCCTGGCTCATCTTCTGCACATCGATAGCGCCGCCGTTGGCGCGCACCTCGTCCATCATGTTCAGCGCCAGCACCATTGGCACACGCAGCTCAAGCAGCTGCAGCGTCAGGTACAGGTTGCGCTCGATATTCGTGGCGTCCACGATGTTGATGATGCCGTCCGGCTTCTGATTGATGATAAAATCGCGCGAGACGATCTCCTCCTGCGTATACGGGCGCAGGGAGTAAATGCCCGGCAGGTCAACGACGGAGCAGCCCTTCTCGTCGCGCATCTCGCCCATCTTCTGGTCAACGGTCACACCGGGGAAGTTGCCCACGTGCTGGTTGGAACCGGTGAGGGCGTTGAAGAGCGTCGTCTTGCCGCAGTTCTGGTTGCCGACAAGTGCAAAGATCATGCCGGCACTCCCTCAATCTCGATCTTTTTCGCTTCCTCCACGCGCAGCGTCAGCTCATAGCCGCGCACGCGGATCTCGATGGGATCACCCATCGGCGCCACCTTCTGCAAAGTGACGCGGGTACGGGGCGTGAGCCCCATGTCCAACAGCCGGCATCGCAGCGCGCCGTCCCCACCGACCGCTGTGATGACTGCTGAGGAACCGATCTTCAATTCATCTAGTGTCATTGCCATTGCCTTTCTGTGTGAATTCATTTCCCTAATGAAAAGGCTAGCACGGCGGGCACGATTTTGTCAAGAGCGTGACAGGAATTTTCGAACTTTTTGACGAAAGGCGACGAAAAAACACCCCGGAGCGGTAAAGCCGCTCCGGGGTGCCCCGTTAGGTTTTGGAATGCTTACAGGTTGGAACCATCCTTACGAATGCTCGATAACCGTCTGGTCCTGGGGAGCACTCGGCTCTGCCGGAACGCTCGGCTCTGCCGGAACACTCGGCTCTGCCGGAACACTCGGCTCCGCCGGAACACTCGGCTCCGCCGGAACACTCGGCTCCGTCGGGACGCTCGGCTCCGTCGGCTCCTCGGGCGTAAGCGGGAGGACGTTCATCACATACATCGCCATGATCATCGCGAACTGTTCGCGCGTCGTCACGCCCTGCGGATCGAGCACCGTCTGGTGATCGACGACAGCGCCAGAGATCAGGCTCTCGGCGACCGCCCAGGTCATGGGCTCCTTCGCGAAGTCGGAAACCTTGTCCATGTCCGTAAACGCGGACAGATCACCGTACACGTCCACATCGCAGCCCTTGAACATCGCATATTCATGCAGGATCGTCGCAGTCTGTTCACGCGTTGCATCGCCGTTCGGGTCAAACTTGCCATCGCCAATGCCGGCCACGATCTCGTTCTGTGCCGCCCAGATCACCGCGTTGGTGTACCATTCGTTATCCGCAACGTCGCTGAAGGGGTTCTTGCCGGTAACGGCAGGCTCACCCTCGAGCGTGTAAAGGATCTCAACGATCATTGCGCGGGAGAGCTTGGTCTCAGGCTCGAAGGTCGTGGCGCTCGTGCCGTAGAAGAGCTTGTGCGCAACGACGAAGTCGATCGCATCGTGCGACCAGAAGTCGACCGCCGGCATATCGCTGAAGAGATAGCCCGGGCAATGCTCGTCGCCTGTGCACGGGATGCTCATCGGATCCTGCTTCTCGCAGACCGTGCAGTAGCCGTCAACATAGTGGTGCTTGGCCGGAATGCGCTTCTGGCCTTCCAGCGTCGCGCCGCAGACCGAGCAGACCATACCGCCCGCTGCGCCGTCCTTCGTGCAGGTCGCCGGAGTGATCTGTGTCGCCTTCGGCGTGTGCGGTGCCAGCGGGACCACCGTCTGTGCAACGAGGATCTCACCGCAGACGGAGCAGTGCTTGCCTTCCGTCAGGCCGGTCTCCGTGCAGGTCGCAGCCTTCGCCGGGTCGACCACTTCCTTGTGGCCAAGCGCCGGGATCACTTCCTGCGCCGTGAGCACTTCA
>ERZ809114.880-NODE-880-length-15378-cov-3.100046_pt1 | contig 15378 bp, 9 predicted proteins | sample MGYA00520519_ERZ809114 | MGnify/ENA primary metagenome ERZ809114 (study PRJEB31570, sample SAMEA3212991) | Homo sapiens | biome: human-gut; feature: human gut; material: fecal | place: Sweden | collected 2011 ...
GGGTCGAACAGAAAGTCAAAGTAGAAATTCCGTTTATTTTGTATCTGGGGACTGTCTGTTCTATTATTTTATTGGCCATTGTAGTTTATATTTATGTGGCAATAAAATTATGAAATCTTTTATCTATAGGTATATTTTATATTTAACCGTCGTTCCTTTCATCTCTTGTAATTCGGATTTGCGTATCGAAGGAACGTATGATTTTGCCGATTCAAATGATCCGATGAAAAGCATCATTATCTCCGAAGCGGATCAAACAGGATTTGTTTCCATCTATTACGTAATGGAATCTCCGTATTCATCAAATGCCGAGCAAATAATTTTCGCACAAGATAGAAGTAAACCTGACAGAACATCCGATGGCGGGTTATTGCTCGAAAGTGAATGGGGACAATTGATCTTTGAAAAACCTCAATCCTTCGTATTTGTTATTTCGTCCGGGACGGAAATAAATTTCGGAAATGCATTCAGCATAACCGCACTATATGGAGAGCAAGCGCCTCGAGTCCCGCAAAACGTTACGTTCCGGGGCGGATAAACTGGCTGGGACGATGATTTCCAACTTTAAGAATACGCTCGAATTGACTCAACGGCGCGAATTGGAAGAGCTGAAACGACGCGAATCGCAACCGATCGTTGTCGAACCTTACCTGTGTAAATTCGAACTCGATCGTTGGGATCAAGTTATATTCACTTTCAAAGCCGACCTCCGGAATGTGTCGCAAAGCACATTTATCGACGCTGAATTTTATGAAGAATATATCGCAGGAGAAGATTGGGTTGGGGAACCTTACATCCGCGACCGATTGGCTGCATGGGTTTCCTTTTACTTTAATAAAGAGTACGTTTTGAGAAGAGACGAGGGGATGTTTTCCAGATACGAATGTATGTTTCCTAATGTTTCTTTCGATAATCCGTGGAAACCGCAAGAAACGAAGTCCTTTGAGGTTGTCATGTCGATTTATGACGACGATGCCGTAACCAAAGGTTTTACTGCATTCGATGTCAAAAGTTGTATCCTTCATTTCAATTTGACGGTCGAAGACCCTGACGGGCGGAAAATTCCGATGAAAATGAAATTCGATCTGGCGGATGTTTGGAAGGATTTTATTGACAAGTAGTTATTGGTTGATGATATTTTATTGAAGAAATTGCTCGTGGATTTTCAGAATATTAACGAGGTATAAGGCCCGGTAAACTGGTAAAAAGAATATCAGTGAAGTATTTATTTTGCTTTGTGCTCGATACGACAGGGGATTAGTGCCGTTCGAGGTGGAAAAGTATATGACCAAATTAAATAGCGATTGACAATGAAAAAACTGTTTTTTGCCAGCCTGTGGGTTTTGGCTTGTTTGACCGCAGCCTGTTCCGATGAAAAAGACGAACCGAACGGCGAGTCCGGATCGGTCGTCGGAGAATGGGTGTTTCAGAAGAACGAGTATTATCGGAATGGAAAAATGATCGACAGTTTTACGGCTGTGGAGGACGAGGATAAGATGATCGCTGTATTTCGGGAAGACGGGACTTTTCGTTATTACGATTTCCCGCCCGAAGAGTATTATGACGGGACTTATTCTTATGATGAAGCGTCGGGAGTGTTGGTGACGGACGACGGGATCGAAAAACAGAGCTGCCGGGCCGAAATAACCGTTTCGGAGATGAAATGGATTTATGATGAAGGCAATGATGAGATGCTTGTCGAATATTATACGCGCAAGTAACGGTTTTTGTTGGTGCGCTTAAAAAAAGAGGCGTTGTTTATTGTTGTTCTCCGATGTAAAAAAGATGCGGGGACCGGATTTATCCGGTCCCCGCATCTTAACATGTCCCTTGCCGATACCAATCGATACGGTATTTTTGTTTTGCACTCGCTTTGCGGAGCCTGGGTAGATTTGTTTTGCGGGAAAGCTATTTCTCTTTCGGTTCGACAACCAGTTCTTTGGCCCGTCGGAGCGCCGCATTGATATTCGGGCAGATGTTTTCCTCGCCCAGCAGGGAGTAGAATCCCGCTTTGTGCAGGACTTCGTGTACTTTGGGATTGACGCCCGAAAGGATGATGCGGGTATTTTCCTGTTGCGATATGCGGCAGAGGTTCGTGAGGTTATGGATGCCCGTCGAGTCGATGAAGGGGACCTTTCGCATACGGATGATCCGCACCTGTGCGTGGTCGCCGAGCTGCACCATCTGTTCCTCGAATTTGTTGGCGATGCCGAAGAAGTAGGGACCGTCGATTTCATATACTTCGACGCCTCGGGGGATGATGAGGTGCTCTTCGTGCGACTCGAGGTCCGACTCCTTACCGGGGTCTATTTCGTTGCGGATGACCGAGATGTCGGTAGTTTCCATCACGCGCCGCATGAAGAGCAGGCAGGCGAGTACCAGTCCGACTTCGATGGCCACCGTCAGGTCGATGATGACCGTCAGCAGGAAGGTGACCAACAGCACCGCGACATCCGAGCGGGGATTCTTCATCAGAGCCCGGAACGTGCGCCATTCGCTCATGTTGTACGATACCACTACCAGCACGCCTGCCAGGCAGGCCATTGGGATATATTGCGCCAGCGGCATCAGGAACAGGAAGATCAGCAGCAGTACGACGGCATGGATGACGCCTGCGACCGGCGTGCGGCCGCCGTTGTTGATATTGGTCATCGTGCGGGCGATGGCTCCGGTGGCGGGAATGCCGCCGAACAGAGGCGTCACCACGTTGGCGATACCTTGGGCCACGAGTTCCTGGTTGGAGTTGTGCTTGTCCCCCGTCACGCCGTCGGCGACCGTTGCCGACAGCAGCGATTCGATGGCGCCCAGTACGGCGATGGTGATAGCTGCGGGCAGCAGTCCTTTCATCCCTTCCCATGAGAGGGCGGGGATGACCGCGTCGGGCAGTTGGGAGTTGATCGTGAATCGGTCGCCGATGGTTTCGACGGAGTCGATTCCGGCGTAGCGTTTCAGCAGATAGACGGCCAGCGTCATAACGACGATAGCGATCAGCGAACCGGGTATCTTTTTCGAGAAGCGGGGCGTGAGGGCGATGATGGCGACGCTGATAACGCCTACGGCCGTTGCCCAGAGGTCGATCGTCCCGAAATTCTGGAAGTAGACCATCCACTTCCCGGCGAAGTCGCCCGGCATTTCGGGGGTCGTGAGGCCGAACAGATCCTTGATCTGCGTGGTGAAGATCGTCACGGCGATACCGCTGGTGAAACCGACGACGATCGGGTAGGGAATGAATTTGATGATCGTCCCCAGGCGGAAGAGTCCCAGCAGGATCAGGAATACGCCCGCCATGATCGTGGCGACGGTCAGTCCCTCGATGCCGTACTGTTGGATGATGCCATAGACGATCACGATGAATGCACCTGTGGGGCCGCCGATCTGTACGCGACTGCCGCCGAGCGCCGATGTGAGGAAGCCGGCGATGATGGCCGTGATGATGCCTTTTTCCGGTGAAACGCCCGATGCGATGCCGAAGGCGATCGCCAGCGGCAGGGCCACGATGCCGACGATGATGCCGGCCATGAGGTCGGCGGTGAATTTCTCCCGGGAGTAGTGCTTCAGGGATGTGAGAAGTGCGGGTCTGAATTCGATCATCTCCGAATTTTTATTTTAAGGTTAATTTTAAGGTTGAAAAATGGTGGCGCAAAGGTAGTGAAAATGAGGGGAGGATAAAACAAACGGCTTCGTTTTTTATACCGCATGTATTCTGTTCATTGCGGAAATAAAAGACTATTATTCATATTTTCATTGTGTTACGTCTTTTTAGATTGGATTGGGAGCAGATCGATTCGTGTGTCTGCGCCGTATAAAAAGCCGGGGCGGACGATTTCCGTTTAAGAGTCTGTTTTGAATTTTATAAATGAGTTAGACATTGGCCGAGAGAAAATGTTTCGGCTTTTTTGAACCTCTTTTCTGCATCTTCTTTCAGCAGGTGCTGAAAATAGTTCGCTATTTACGCAACCTCCCCAAAAGAATCTACTCGAAAACAGCTTTCAAATAATCTCTACATAAAATTCGAGCAGGTTCTAAAAATTGAGATAGGGGAAAATGAGCACCTTTCGGCATGCAATACCGGAAGGTGTCATACGGATTTTGTACTTTTATCGAACGTTATTTTTTCAGTTTCGCCAACTGTTTTTTCAGGCTGAAACGGTCGAATTCGTCGATAAGGTTCGTCATCAGCTCTTTCACGCTCTCGATCTTTTCGGCTCGCCAGGCATTGACGCCGGCGAAAGCGTATCCTGCCGACAGGTTGCCTTTGAAGGCGTTGTAGAGGGCCATGATGATGCAGTAGGGGCTGTGGGTTACGTCGCAGGTCTTGATACAGTTGAACGGACAGCTTTTGGGCTGTTTCAACCCTTGTTTCACCCGTTCCAGGAAAGAGTTGTGGATGGCCCGCCCCGGCATACCCACCGGACTTTGGATGATCTCTATGTCCTGTTGAGAGGCTTCGATGTAACTCCGCTTGAACTCCGTCGAGGCGTCGCACTCCTCCGTGGTGACGAAGCGCGTGCCCATCTGGACACCGTCGGCGCCCAGCTCCATGATGCGATAAATGTCTTCGCCCGTGTAGATGCCGCCTGCTGCGATGACCGGGATGTGCGTGTCGTGCGCCGTGCCGAAACGACGGACTTCCGAAACGATTTCGGGCAGCAGCCGCTCCAGCGAGAAGTGTTCGTCGGTGATCTGTTCCGGCTTGTAGCCCAGGTGTCCGCCGGCCTTGGGTCCCTCGACCACGATCGCGTCGGGAACGTATTTGTAGTTGGCGAGCCATTTCTCGCAGATGAGCTTGGCGGCTCGGGCCGACGAAACGATCGGAGCCAACTTCGTCTTGCTGCCTTTGGTCAGGAACGACGGCAGGTTGAGGGGCATACCGGCCCCCGAGAAGATGATGTCGGCCTTCTCTGCGATGGCCGTTCTGACCATGTCTGCGAAGTTGGACATGGCCACCATGACATTGACGCCGATGATGCCTTTGGTCTTTTCACGGGCTTTGCGCAGCTCTTCGCGCAGGCCCCAGATGCTTGCCGTATTGTAGTCTTTGGAGTGTTCCCGGTAGATGACGCCCAGTCCGGCCGAGGAGATCACTCCCACACCGCCTTGGTTGGCTACGGCCGATGCGAGTCCCGAGAGGGAGATGCCTACGCCCATACCGCCCTGAATGATGGGAAGACGGGCCAGCAGATCGCCGATTTTCAATGTTTTCATAGTTAAAGTTGCTTTGAATTTATATTTTTCCTTTCTCTCCGTACGTCGTGCCCGCCGATCGTGTCGTATCGTTTGTCGATTCGGCTTTTTCGTAAGTTTCTCCTTGAGCGGATGTTTCGATCGGTTTCAGGTTTTCCCGAAAGGCGGCTCTGTGCGGGGAGAGTGGAGCTTTTTGTAAGTTTTGGATCCCGGGTGCCCGTAAAAATATTGTATGTAGGGTCGGGACAGTTTGTATTTCTGTTATTGTTCCGCTGTCGGTGCGACGGTCAGTTCGAGCTCCTCGAGCCGTGCCACGGGTGCGATGTCCAGGGTTGCGATATTGCCGTTCATGTAGCGGTAGTATCCTGCCAGGGCGATCATCGCGGCGTTGTCGGTCGTGAACTTGAATTCGGGCAGGAAGGTGCGCCATCCCCGTTTCCTTCCCTCCTCCGTGATGCCGTTGCGGAGCCCTGAATTGGCCGATACGCCGCCTGCGATGGCGATGTCGCGGATCCCGTACTCCTTGGAGGCTTTTACGAGCTTGTCGAGCAGAATTTCCACGATGGTCGTCTGCAGCGAGGCGCAGAGGTCGGCTTTGTTTTTCTCGATGAAATTCGGATCTTCGGCCATTTCGTCCCGCAACGTATAGAGGAACGAGGTTTTGAGTCCCGAGAACGAGTAGTCGAAACCCTCGATGCGGGGTTTGGCGAAGCGGAACGCGTGCGGATCGCCCTCCTTGGCCAGTTTGTCGATCACCGGCCCGCCCGGATAGGGCAGCCCCATGACTTTGGCGCACTTGTCGAACGCTTCGCCCGCCGCGTCGTCGATCGTCGTGCCGACGATCTGCATGTCGAGCGGACCGTCCACTTTTACGATTTGGGTATGTCCTCCGCTGACCAGCAGGCAGAGGAACGGAAAGTCGGGGTGCGGAAGCTGTCGGTCGGGCAGGTCCAGAAAGTGGGAGAGGATGTGCCCCTGCAGATGATTGACCTCCACCAGCGGAATGTCGTGGGAGATCGAGAGTCCTTTGGCGAACGATACGCCCACCAGAAGCGATCCCAGCAGACCGGGGCCGCGCGTGAAAGCGATCGCGTCGATCTTGTCGATCGTCACGCCGGCCTCTTTCAGGGCCGTATCGACTACCGGGACGATATTTTGCTGGTGGGCCCGGGATGCTAGTTCCGGGATCACGCCGCCGTATTTTTGGTGCACGGCCTGCGAGGCGATTACGTTCGAGAGGAGCGTCCGGTCGCGGATGACTGCGGCCGAAGTGTCGTCGCAGGAGGATTCTATGCCTAAAATGGTAATGTCCATGTGATTTTTGTGTGGCAAAAAACTTTACAAAGATAGTGAAAGCCGAGAGAAAATGGGAGCTTGTTCCCATTTTTCCGAGGTACATCCTATCCAAGACTATGTCAAAGATACGAATAAGCCGAGCGCAAAAGCAAATTTATTTGTGTTTTTCCGAGGCGGAATTATCCGAATAAAAATCAAAGATACGGAATAAAATCCGAAATGATTCGCCGATGTCCGTATTTATTTCGGGCGGCAGCCGATACCGGGTCTCTGTCCGGGTTTCGGAAAAACTCCGAAATGCGATTGGCAACAGGTTTGCGGTTCTGTATTGTACCGGGCACAGATTTTTACCGGTCGTTGCGGGAGGGCTTCGCGGCAAGTTCTTCGAACGGTGATTTTTAACGATAAATATCCGGTCTGCCGGATGTTAAATCCCGAAATTTGCTTAAATTTGCAATTTATTAAAAACGGTTTTGTCGGATAATGCGCAGGATAGTGAACATACTGGCCAAGATGGTGTCGGCGATCGTGCTGGCGCTGATCTTTCTGCCTCTGTTGGTCGCCTTGTTGTTCGAGATTCCTGCCGTTCAGAATTTCGTCGCTCGGGAGGCGACGGAAATAATCTCCCGCAAGCTCGGCACCCGCATCAGTATCGACCGGGTGGATATAGGCTTGTTTTACCGCGTTTCGCTCGACGGATTCTATGTCGAGGATTTCCAACGGGATACGTTGCTTTATGCCGGCCGTCTGGATGCCCGGATCAAGAGCCTCGGCCTGTTCGGGGGAGGGCTCGTTTTCAGCCGGGCCGAATTGTCGGACGCCCGTTTTTGCCTGCGCGAAACTCCCGACGGGGAGATGAACATCAAGCAGGTGGTCGATAAACTTTCCAAAAAGGACAAGGCCCGGGCGGAGGGAAAATTCAGGCTGGAGATCGAGCGTCTGGAAACGGATGGGCTGGATTTCAGCATGGAACGGCTGGAGCACCGCAATCCGTCGTACGGGGTGGATTTCGCCGATATGCACCTGATCGACATCCGGGCCGAACTGAAGAATTTCACCATCGACGGTCCGGTGATCCATACCGACATCGGGCGTTTGGCGATGCGCGAGCGCAGCGGATTTGTCGTCGAAGACCTGGCGGGCTGTCTTTGCATCGCCAACGGCTGTATCGATATCCGGGAGGGACACATTCGGACGGCGAAGTCGAATATCGAGTTGCCTTCGCTTTCATTGATCGGATTGGACTGGGCCCTTTACAAAAATTTCGTCGAGGAGGTGGACATCACGGCGCAGGTCGTCAATACGACGCTGTCGTCCGACGACATCGCCTATTTCTCGCCCAAAATGAAGGATTGGCACCTGACGCTGACCGACGTGAACGCTGATGTGAGCGGCCCTGTGGCCGATATGTCGGGATCGCTGCGCTCGGTCCGCACGGGAGCCGACACGAAACTGTCGGTCGATTTTGCGGCGCAGGGACTGCCCGATGTCGGAAAGGGGCATTTTAAGGCCGACATTTCCGAACTGACGACTTCGGCGGCGGATGTCGATCGGCTGGCGGCTGCCCTCACAGGCAAGAATTTGCCCGACGAGGTGCTGCGTATTGCAAAAAATGCGGGCAAAATCGGTCTTACCGGCAAATTCGACGGAACGCTCACGGCCTTTGCTGCGGATGCTGCGCTGGCGACCGAGATCGGCGGTGCGACCTGCCTGTTGCAGGTGAGCTCGCTGCGCGACGGCTGTCGCGGTGTGCTGGGCGATGTGAAAACGTCCAGTCTGCAACTGGGCGAGTTGCTGGAAAACGATCTGCTCGGTCCCCTCTCTCTGAATGTGCATGTAAACGGCGAACTCAGCTCGGAACCCTCCGACGCCTAAGTGTCGGGCGAGATCCTGCGATTGGGGATCAACGGATATGATTACGATTCGCTCCGTATGAAGGGGCACCTGGTGAACCGGGAGTTCAACGGATTGATCGAAGCCCGGGACAGGAATCTGCGGTTCGATTTTAGAGGGCTGCTCGACCTGAACGATGAGCAGAGGCCCCGCTACGATTTTGCGCTGGACCTTGAGGAGGCGAACCTGGCGGCTCTGGGGGTGAATCGCCGCGATTCGGTGTCGGTGCTTGCCGCCCGGATTGCTGCGCGTGCCGTCGGCCGTACGCTCGACGACCTGAACGGAATAATCTTCGTCCGTGATGTATCCTATCGTTATAACGACCGCGAGCTTGCGGCCGACAGCGTTGTGATCGTGGGTCGGAACAGCTTGTCGGACAAGTTTATTCGTCTGCGTTCCGATTTTGTCGATGCCGACTACGAGGGGAAAACCTCCTACAAGGAGGTGTTCGCCTACCTGCAACAGCGTTTCCGAGATTATGTCCCGACGCTTGACGGCGGTCCCGGCTGGCAGGCGCAGCATCCCGATACGGTAGAGTTGGCTGACGGATATTCCCAACTTACGGTCAATGTCCGGAAGATCAATCCGCTGGTCAATGCCGTTTCTCCCGGGTTACAGATCGCGGACGGATCGCGGTTGCTGTTGCGGATCAACCCGGCGAACGACAAACTTTCGTTCGAAGCGGCCTCGGATTACATCGAGCGGGGCCGGATGCTGGTGACACGTCTGAATCTGGATGCCCATAACCGGGGCGACTCGCTCGTTTTCGCGGCTTCGACCGAGGACCTTTATCTGAACAGTTTTCACATGAGCCGTGTCGGAATGAGCGGAGGGGCCAAGGATAACAAGCTGGAGCTGATTACCGATTTCGCGGATACTATCGGCGATGTTTCCGGACGGATCGGATTCCGTTCGGAATTTGCCCGGGGACGAGGTCCTGCGGGCCGGCAGATCGATCTGCGGCTGACGCCGTCGTACATCAGCCGGGGAGAGAAGACTTGGAATATCTATACGGACGGTATTACGGCAGATACTTCCCGGATACGAATCGACCGTTTTCGAATGGTCAATGCCGGGCAGCAACTGCTGCTCGACGGCGTCGTATCGCGTCGTTTGCAGGATTCGGTGCAATTGACGCTGCATAATTTCGAGTTGGCGCCCTTCTCGCAGTTCACCTCGTCGATGGGCTACCGTGTGGACGGTCGTACCAACGGTTCGGCGACGATGAAAGCGGTGCTCGGGGCCGGCGAGGTGCAGGCCGATATCGTTGTGGACAGCATTTCGATCAACGATCTCGCCGTTCCGTCGATCTGGCTGCGGTCCCGATGGGATTTCATACAGAACCGCGCGGGTATTCTGGTGCAGCAGCGGGAAAATCTCGATACTCTCGTTCGTGGTTTTTACGCCCCTTCGCAAAAGCGTTATTACGCCCGGGCTACCCTCGACGCAGTCGAACTTTCGGCGCTCGATCCCCTGCTGAAGGGGGTGGTCGAGCGGACCGGCGGCAATGCCGATGTCGATATCGCCCTGCGCGGCAGCGGTAAGGAGGCGAACCTTTCCGGGCAGATCGCCGTGCGCGATTTCACCACGACGGTGGATTTTACGCAGGTGACCTACACGATGCCCCGGACCGTGATCGAGGTTAAAAACAATCATTTGATTGCCGAAGGCGTGCCGCTGTACGATCCGGAGAAGAACGAGGGCCTTTTCTCGATCGACCTCAATCTGGAACATTTGTCCAATATCTCCTATTCGGTGAAAGTGCTGCCGAAAGAGTTGATGGTGCTCAATACCACTTCGAAGGATAACGACCTGTTCTACGGCCGGATTTTCGCTTCGGGTTCGGCGACGATCGCGGGCAGCAAGGGCGGTGTGAAAATGGACATCGTGGCTACCACCGAAGGCGATTCCGAATTTTATATGCCTCTGTCGGGACAGTCGAATGCGAAAACGGCCGATTTCGTTACGTTCGTCACCCCTGAACAGATCGATACGACCGACTATCTGGTGCGCAAGAAGCTGCTCTTCCAGCAGCAGGGGCGTAAAAAGGAAGCCGCAGGCAGCACGATGGATATTACGATGGCTCTCAATGTGCAGGACAATACCGCTTTCCAACTGGTGATCGACCCGACGGTCGGCAGTGCCCTGAAAGGTCGTGGCAACGGTATGCTCAACCTGCATATCAATCCGGGTAACGGTATCTTCAATATGTACGGCGACTATACGCTCATCGAAGGCAGTTTTCTTTTCTCATTGCAGAATATCATTACTAAAAAATTCATCATCGAGAGCGGTTCGATGATTCAGTGGACGGGCGAGCCTGTCGATGCGCGGCTCGACATCAATGCCGTCTATAAGCTCAAAACGTCGTTGCAGCCTCTGTTGAACACTGTAACCGCCTCTTCGGACGACGACCAGAGCGGTTCCCGGATTTCGGACCGTTCGGTGCCGGTTGATTGTAAGATCCATATCGGCGGTCGTTTGAGCAACCCGCAGTTGGATTTCAGCGTGGTCGTGCCCGTTACAGATATAGAAACGCAGGCTGCGGTGGCCAGCGTGCTCAATACGCAGGAAGCCCAGGCGCAGCAGTTCATTTCGCTGGTCGCACTGGGTACTTTCAGCAATTCCGGCAGTGCCAATATCGGTGCTTCTTCCGGTGTGGCAACGGGTCTGGAGATGCTTACCAACCAGCTTACCAACTGGTTTTCGACAGATGATTACCGGATCATCCTGAACTACCGGGCAGGCTCCGAAATGACCGGTGACGAGGTGGATTTCGGCTTCTCCACCAATTTGATCAACAACCGTCTGCTGGTCGAGGTCGAAGGCAACTACATCATCGACAACAAACAGGCCGTAAGCAACAATGTTTCCAACTTCATGGGCGAAGCGCATGTGACGTGGCTGATCGACAAGTCGGGCAACCTGCGTCTGAAGGCGTTCACGCAGACCATCGATCGTTTCGACGAGAACCAGGGCCTGCAGGAAACCGGTATCGGGATCTCCTATAAGGAGGATTTCAATAATTTCAAGGATCTGAAACAGCGTATTCGGGACCGCTTCACCAACAAGAAACGTCAGAAAAAGCGTCAGGCCCGCCGCGAGGAGCAGGCCCGGCGTGCGGCGGAAGAGGCCCAACGGCAGGAATTGCTTCTGCCGGAAGATCCGCCGGAGCCTGAATACGACTTGGAGCGGGATTGATACGGAAAAAGTAAAACTCGAATAAAATAAATTTAATTCACTCAAAAAGATTATGATTAGTTTGTTGCAGACCGCAGATGCGGTCGTTGTCGCGGAGCAGACCCGCATGGGACTTTGGCAGTTGTTTATGAGCGGCGGATGGCTGATGTGGGTTTTGTTGATTCTGGGAGGACTCACGATCTTTATCTTCGTGGAGCGCTTCATGGCGATCCGTAAGGCGTCGGAGTTCGATATGAATTTCATGAACCGCATCCGAGATTATATTTTGGACGGCAAGGTCGCTGCTGCGGTCGATCTTTGCCGCAAGACCAATACGCCGATCGCCCGTATGATCGAAAAGGGTATCGGCCGGATCGGTCGTCCGATGAGTGACGTGCAGTCGGCCATCGAGAACGTGGCGAACCTCGAAGTGTCGAAGCTCGAAACCAACCTGCCGATCCTGGCGACCATCGCCGGCGGCGCCCCGATGATCGGTTTTCTCGGTACGGTGGTCGGCATGGTGCAGACTTTTATGGATATGGCCGCTGCGGGCGGTACGGTCGATATGTCGCTCCTTTCGAGCGGTATGTACGTGGCGATGATCACGACGGTCGGCGGTCTGCTGGTCGGTATTCCGGCCTACTTCGGTTATAACTACCTGGTGGCCCGCATCGAGAAGCTCGTTTTCCGGATGGAGGCCAACTCGATCGCCTTTATGGATATTCTGAATCAACCCGTTCAAAAGTAATCTGTTATGGCAATCAAACGCGGATCCAAGGTCGATAAGTCGTTTTCGTCGGCTTCGATGACCGATCTGATCTTCCTGTTGCTGCTGTTCATGCTGATCGCTACGACGCTCATCAACCCCAATGCCATCAAGCTGATTCTGCCGAAAAGTTCGAATCAGTTGAAGGACAAGGCGATGACGACGATTTCGATCCAGGATACGGGACATGGATACAGGTATTATGTCGAGACGGAAAACGTCGGCTCGCGCGAGGGCGTGGAGAAAGCCCTCAAGTCCCGGCTGGCGGGACAGGAGAACCCTACCGTTTCGCTGCATTGCGACAAGTCGGTGGCTTTCGACGAAGTGGTGGCCATGATGCGCATGGCCAAGGCCAACAATTTTACGCTCATCGCGGCTACCTCGCCCGAATAGAGTGAAACCCGGGGAATGCCGCCCTGCGGTGTTTTCCTTGTGAGAATTGACCGATGTATTATTACGATCCGAATAACGATAAATCGAACGCGCGTCGTTGGGCGAGCCTCGCAGCTTTGCTTTATGCGCTGTCGATCGCGGCGGCTTTCCTGTTCGTGTCGTTCGATATGGGGCGGGACGAGCTGCTTCCCGGCGAAGGGTTGCTGATCGATTTCGGGACGACCGAAACCGGTCTGGGCGACCGGGACCTGTCGGCTACCGATGTGCAGGCACCGCCGCAGCAGGCGGCGGCCGAAGCGTCGCGGCAGCAGGTCGAGTACGTGACCAGCGAGCGGGAGGAGATCGCCGTGCAGACACCGCAGCCGGAGAAGAAACCCCGCGAGCGGGAGACTCCGGGACAAACTCCGCAGCGCAGCGACGCGCAGCAGCCTGCCGAACAACCCCGCACGGTAAACCGTCGGGCGCTCTTCCCGGGCCGCACGGCGGGGAGCACTTCCACGTCGGAGGGGCCTGCTGCGGGCGAGGGTAACGCCGGGGACCTTTCGGGGGCGCCGGAAGGCAGTCACGACGGCACGGGCCAGAGCGATTCGGGCATTGCCTACGACCTTTCGGGGCGCTCGGTGGTGGGAAAGCTGCCCAAGCCTTCCTATCCGGGCAATGAGTCCGGCAAGGTCGTCGTCGATGTGACTGTCGATGCTTCCGGTCGGGTGACATACGCCTCCTATCGGGCGCAGGGATCGACGACCAACAGCAAGCGGCTGGTCGATGCGGCGGTCGAAGCGGCAGGAAAGACAACTGGTTCTATTCCCATATCACGAAGCGGCCCGCAAAGCTCGGTTTTCATCCAGCGAGAGTTTGATGCAGACCGGAACGATTACCTATGTCTTTACGTTGGAATAGATTGGAATGCGCTGCCAATCCGGTTTGCCGTGCGACGTTGCACCGCATCGACTGAAGGCGCGATAACAGCAGCGGACGATGGCTGCGAAAACGACACGAATGATACGTACGATATTATTGATTGCGGCTTCGTGCCTTGCATGGCTCGGGGCCGGCGCCCAGCAATACGAGGGAGCGCACCTGAAATTCGAGAGTTCGTTCCATAATTTCGGGAGCGTACCCCGTTGGGGCGGCGATCTGGTTTGGGAGTTCGAATATACGAACGACGGCTCTGCTCCGTTAGTAATAGTAAGGGCGCAGACTACCTGCTCGTGCCTGAAGGTGAGCCACTCCAAGCGCCCTCTCGCACCGGGCGAAACTGCTGTGATCCGTGTGGTCTATGAACCGCATAAGAACGAACCGGGCACTTTCAGCAAGGTGATCCAGATCTATTCCAATTCGGTTTCGGGGCGGGAGCTGATTACCGTTTGCGGGAACTCTCTGGATACCGAATGATCCGGTGCCGGAAAGGGGTACGTCCCGGAAGCGATCGATAGAAGGGGCGCTTTGATAGGGGCGGTTTCGAGAAGATGTCAAAATGGGATCGGATGTTCGCGTGAACACCGTAAAATAGTTCGACGTATGCCGTTTTGACGATAACCGCCCGGTTTGTAATTCCGATTGCGTCGAACCTGTATTGCTTATGGAACTGTTATTTACGAACTGTACGATTCTGCCCATGACGGCAGAGAAGGAGCCCCGGACTTTCACGGGGGCGGTCGGCGTGGCGGATCGCCGTCTGGCGCTGGTCAGCGACGATCCCCGGCGGATCGAAGCGTTCCGGCGGGAGCATCCCGGGGTGCGGGAGATCGACGGCACGGGCAAGGTGCTCATGCCGGGACTGATCAATACCCACTGCCACGTGGCGATGACCCTCCAGCGGGGCTATGCCGACGACATCGCCCTGATGAAGTGGCTGCACGAATATATCTGGCCTTTCGAGGCACAGCAAACCCCGGACGAAATCGTACTGGGAGCCGAAATGGGTATTGTCGAAATGTTGCTGGGCGGCGTCACGACGTTCGTCGATATGTACTGGCACGAAAACCGTATCGCCGAGGCCGTGCGGCGGCTCGGCATCCGGGCCATGCTCGGAGCGAGCTACTTGGATACGAGTTGGGAGGCTTTTGCCGACGATGTGGAGCGGATGATCGCCACCACGGGCGACTGCGACCGCATCCGGTTGGCCGTGGCGCCCCATTCGCCCTATACCTGTTCGCCGGAGTCGTTGCAGCGGGGCAAGGAGCTGGCACGCCGCCACGGACTCTGGTTCATGACCCATATTTCCGAAACCGAAGACGAGGTGCGTATCGTGCGGGAGCGTTACGGTACTACTTCTGTCCGGCATCTCGATACCCTCGGTATTCTCGACGACCGGACGATCGGTGCGCATTGCGTTCACGTCGATGACGGGGATATCCGCATCCTGCGGGAGCGCGGAGTGGCCGTGTCGCACAACCCCCAGAGCAACATGAAAATTTCGAGCGGTATCGCCCCGATCGCCCGGATGCATAGCGAAGGGGTGCTTTGCACGATTGGCACGGACGGTACCTGTTCGAACAACGACCTGGATATGTGGGACGAGATGCGTACCGCATCGTTCTTGCAGAAAGTAGCGACGATGGATCCCTGCGTGCTGCCTGCCTATGAAATTCTGAAAATGGCGACCGTCAATGCGGCCCGTGCGATCGGTCATGCCGGCGAGTTGGGCGTTATTAAGGAGGGTG
>ERZ809114.900-NODE-900-length-15136-cov-4.117698_pt1 | contig 15136 bp, 13 predicted proteins | sample MGYA00520519_ERZ809114 | MGnify/ENA primary metagenome ERZ809114 (study PRJEB31570, sample SAMEA3212991) | Homo sapiens | biome: human-gut; feature: human gut; material: fecal | place: Sweden | collected 2011 ...
CGGTACTCTCGGCCGCGGCGGGCAACAGCGACGTGGCGATCGGAAACGTCGTCGGCTCGAACCTCTTCAACGTCTTTCTGATCCTCGGCGTCTGCGCCCTGATCCGGCCGCTGCCCCTCACCCGGAGCAACATCCGGCGCGATATTCCCTTCGGCATGGCCGCGTCGCTGATCCTGCTGGCCGTCACTTCGGACCGCCTGATATGTGCGGGGGCGGCGGACAGAATCGGCCGCATCGACGGCATCGTCATGGTGGCGCTCTACATTGCGCTGATGTGGTTCACGATCCGCACCACGAAACGGCCCGAAGCGGCGCCCGCCGATGCCGGCGCCAAAAAGCCGGCGGCCCTCTGGCTGGCGGTCGTCATGATCGCCGGAGGACTCGCCGGGCTGATTTTCGGCGGCGACATGTTCCTGAAAAGCGCCACGGAGATCGCCCGCAGGCTGGGCATCAGCGAATCGGTTATCGCCATTACGCTCGTCGCGGGCGGCACGTCGCTGCCCGAACTGGCCTCGTCGGTCGTATCGCTGCTCAAAGGAAAGTCCGAAATGGCGCTGGGCAACGTCATCGGGTCCAACATCGCCAATATACTGCTGATCCTCGGCGTAAGCGCGACGATCCGCCCGCTGACGATGGGCGGCATCACGACGACCGACATTCTGATGGTGGTGCTAAGCTCCCTGCTGTTGCTGCTGACGGCGTTCACCTTCCGCAGGAAGCAGATCGACCGCTGGGAGGGCGCGATCTTCCTGATGATATACGTCGCCTATATCTGGTATCTGATACGCTGACGGACAGATACACGGGCAAAACGTGCCGTCTCCCGGCGGCGTTTGCACACAAGACGAATCCCTGCCGCGGCAGGGATTTTTCACGGCTGCCGGTCCAGATAGCGGTCGATCAGCCGCGGCACGGCATAGTCGCCCAGCGTGGCGGTCGGCACGGAGGGGAAATCCACAGGGGAAAAGATCTCGAAGCGGTGGAACACGGCATGCAGCGTCTGGTGCGAGAGCTGGTGTTTCGGCATTGCAACGCTCCGCAGCAGACGCCATTCGACGCCACCCAACACGGTTCGGAACTCTTCCGAATCGGTTAGTTCCGAGAAATCCGCCGCACGGTCCGTCTCGATCATCGGAAACTCGTACAATCCCTGCCAGATGTCGCCTTCCCCGCGCCGCCGCAACAAGGTCCGGTCGCCGCATGTGACGTGCAGGTAGTTGAACCAACGGTCGCGCACCTTGGTTTTCGCCTGCTTGACGGGACGCTCCGCAACCGTTCCTGCGGCCAGAGCCAGACAGCGCGCCGCAAGCGGACAGTCGGCGCATCCGGGCTGCGCCGGAGTGCATTGCAGCGCCCCGAAATCCATGACGGCCTGATTGTAACGCCCCGGACAACGCATATCGAGCTGCGTTTGCGCCAATTCAGCGAACGTGCGCTTTCCGGCCGTGGAGTCGATCGGAAGGTCGATATCGAAAAGCCGCGCCAGCACCCGGAAAACATTGCCGTCGAGCACGGCGCAGGGAGCGTCGTAAGCGGCCGAGCAGACGGCCGCGGCGGTATAGTCGCCGACGCCCCGCAGCGAGCGGACCTCGTCGTAAGACCGGGGAAACACGCCTCCGAACCGCTCCGCGACCTGCCGCGCCGCAGCGTGCAGGTTGCACGCACGGCTGTAATAGCCGAGTCCCTGCCACAACTTGAGCACCTCGTCCTCCGGAGCGGCGGCCAGCGACCCGACGTCGGGAAAGCGCTCCGTGAAGCGCAGGTAATAGTCCATGCCCTGCGCGACGCGGGTCTGCTGGAGGATAACCTCGGAGAGCCATATGCGGTAAGGATCGCGGGTGCGTCTCCAAGGCAGATCGCGGCCGTGCCGGGCGTACCAGTCCAGCAATATGTCGGAAATGTTGTCCATATTCTGTCTGCAAAAGTAGCAATTTTCCCGTTTAGGCTCTATATTTGAAGAAACAAAGCCGACATCTAAAACTCAGGATTATGGAAAAGAAACACGAACTGATCGACAACGCTGCGGAAAAGCGATACGAATTCGACCTCGGCGGGGACCTCGCCATGATCGAATACATCAAGGCGCAGGGATTCATCGTCCTGACGCACACCGAGGTTCCCGAAAAATACGAAGGACAGGGCATCGGCTCGGAGCTGACGCGCGCCGTATTGGAGGATCTCCGCGCCAAAAAACTGCCGATGATCCCCCAGTGCCCCTTTGTGGCACAATACATCTACCGCCATCCCGAATGGGCGGACGTGGTGCTGAAGGAAGTACCCGCCAAATAACGCAGGAACCGGCCGGACAAGCGGTCTCAGACGAATTCACCCCTGCCGCATTTCGCTGCGGCAGAGGTGAATTTCATTTTTCAGAGGCCGGGTCCTGCAATTCCGACGGTCAGCAAACTCAGAAATCGTCCGTACGGAAAGGAACGACCGGCAGTTCGCGGGTATCGCCCAGATTGCCCGGCTGGAAATCGCGGAAGCAGTAGCGCACGGCCACGGGTTCCGGCACTTTCTCCGACGAAACGACCAGAGCGAACTGGTTTTCGACGACCGCATCGGCCGGATAAAATACCTTGTCGGCGCCGCAGATCTCGAATCCGCGGATGTCGGCCATCCGGTTGAAACCCTGATCCATATACTTGAACCTGACATGGGCCTTGCCGTCGCGGATCTCCATCGACTCGTACTGCGGGCTTTGGCAGGCGATCTCCTTCATCCCGTAGGTCTTGTTCAGCGCCATGAAGGCCAGCCGGTACCCCACGTCCCGCTTGTTCTTCGGGTGGACATTGCAAAACTCATAAGGCTCCACCAGATCGTTGGTGCAGATCATGCCGCTGTTGGGAATCAGCTCCTGAGCCCGGCACTGCGCTTCGCGCAGATAGGGCGACTTTCCGTTGCCGTACTCGAAAGGAGCGATCTCGACGTAATAGAACGGCAGGTCGTCCCGCCCCCACAATCCGCGCCACAACGAGACCATATCGAACAGCCGCGCGGCGTAATCCATGTAGCGGCCGGCGTTCGATTCGCCCTGATACCAGAGGAATCCGCGGACGGTATAGCCCGCCACAGGACGAAGCATAGCATTATACATGACCATCGGACGCAGGTGCTGCGCGACGCGGGAGATTCCCTCTTCGGTCAGGTCGATGTCCGAATAACCGCTCAGCACTTCGCGGCTCATCCAGCTTTCGACGCGGCTTCCGCCCCACGAGCAGTCGATGATGCCGACCGGAACGCCGAGCACGTCATTGAGCATTTCGGCGAAGAAGTAACCCGCAGCGGTGAATTTCGCCGCAGTAGCGGTCATGCAGGGCGTCCAGCTTCCGGCCGTCCGGTCCTGCGGCATATAGGCTGCGGCATGCGGAATCTTCACATAATGGAGTTTTCCGCTTTTGGCGCCCGCGCGGGCGATGATCTCGTTCGCATCCGTAACCGGACACTGCCAGAAGCCGCCGAGCGGCATCTCCATATTGCTCTGCCCTCCGGCGAACCACACTTCGCCGATCAGCACACGGTCGAACGTCACGCGGTCGCCGCTGGCGAAGGTAATCCGCTGCGGCTCGTAACTTCCGGCCGGCGTCCTGACCGATACGACCCAGCGGCCTTCGGCGTCACTTTTCACGGCGGCTCCGGCGCCCCACGAGGTCTCGACTTTCACCGCGGCATACGGCTCGGCCCAGCCCCACAACCGGACCTCGGCATTCTGTTGAAGCACCATGTCGTTGCCGATGATTTCGGGCAGCCGGATTTTAGCCGCGGCGCCCCATACGGCCGCAAGGGCGATAAAAAGCAGGAGGATTCTTTTCATAACGGATCGGTATCGAATTTCTGCAAAAATACGATTTTTCGGCGGATGAAAAACAACGGAATGCGGAAAATTTCCTCGTAATTAATATAGGTATCTGTTTTTTTTGAAAAAATCCCGCCGGAAAATTTGGTTTATTATATAAACTACTTTATATTCGCAATATATTTATGGCACAATAAAAGAATCTTAAAAAACCGAACAGCATGGAACTCACGAACACCTCCCCGGACAAACGCCGCCTTTTCGGCCGCTGGTTCGCACGCCGCATCACCACCTACCTCGTAGTCTGCGCATTCCTCGCCTTCGTCAACTGGCAGACCTCGCCCCATTACTGGTGGGTGGCATGGGTCGCAGCAGGATGGGGGCTGAATCTGGTGCTGTCGCTGGTCTGGTATCTCACCGACTGCGACGACGAAAACAATTACCGCTAAAACCTCCGCAACCATGAAAGCATGGAAACTCGTCCTGACCGTCATTTTTGCGCTGGCATCCGTTGCCGCCGCGGCCAAAACCCTTGAAATCACCGTAACGGACATCCGCAGCGACAAAGGCAATGTTCTGGCGATGGCGAAAGTCGCCGGACATGAACAGCCCGTATACGGCATGTCGCCCGCCAAGAGGGGCGAAGTCGTGGTAACGCTCGAAGACATCGACGCCGAAACGGCCGAGGTATCGCTCCTCCACGACGAGGACGGCGACTACAAAATGAAGACGGGCGAACGCGGCCCGGCCGAAGGCTATGCCGCGAAAAAGTGCGCCCTGCCCGCAGAGCGGAACGCCGTGACGATACGCCTCCGCTACCCTGCCGCGGAATAAACCGCCGCCCCGCATACGGCTGAAACGCCGCAGAAGACGCGCAGACATCCGGTGAAAAGCGAAGAACACCCGGAACAAATTCGTAACTTTAACCCCGAAATCCGACAGACATGGAAGACAGAAAGCTGGATGCCGCCGAGAGTTTGGCACTCATCGGGCGGATGATCGAAAATACCCGCAGCCGCATGGTCCGCAACGCCGGACGGCCGTTTCTGGCGTGGGGCTATGCGACCGCCGCGACATTGATCGCCGTATGGGCCGCAGTGTCCTGCACCGGAGACATACGCTGGAACTACCTTTGGTTCATGCTACCCCTCTTGGGCGGCGCGCTGATGTACTTCACGCGCCCCAAGGCGACCGAAGGCTCGGTGCACACCTACGTAGACCGCGTACTCGATCTCATCTGGAGCGTAATAGGCCCCGCCACTCTGCTGATAAGCACGCTGGCGATCTGTTTCGTCGTCCGGTTTCCGGTCGCATTCACCGTATTGCTGATGATCGGTCTGGGCACGACCATCAACAACCTGATCATCGGCTTCAAGCCCGGCGTGGCGGGCGGCATTGCCGGAATCGTGCTGGCGTCGGTCTCGCTCGTCGTCACCGGAAACTGGCACGCCGGACTGTTTCTGGCAGCCTTCGTCCTGATGACGATTATTCCGGGACATATCCTCAATTACCGGTACAGACACTCCCGCAGCGACGTGAGACAAGCGGCCGGACCGCGGCCCGGCAAGGCGACGAAAGACGGCGCAGCAGAGGAAGACGGCAGTACGGAGGAAGACGGCAGTACGGAGGAAGACGGCGCAGCGACCGAAAACGGCACTGCGGAGGGCGGCGCGGCAACGGACAGCACTGCGGCAGATGGCGCGGCAACGGGCAGCGCAGCGGCGGACAGGCCTCTGACCGCCGCCGAAAACATCGCACTCGTCGGCCGCATGATCGACAACACCCGCAGCCGCATGGTCCGCAACGCCGGGCGGCCGTTCCTGATATGGGGCTATGCGACCGTCGTCACGACACTCGCCGTATGGGCCGCCTACGCACTCTTTCCGGGTCGGAACTGGTACTACTTATGGCTGCTGCTGCCCGTGTTCGGAACCGCGCTGAGTCTGCTGACGATGCCCAAGGCGGACGACGGCAGGGTCTACACCTTCATCGACCGCGTAATCGGTCAGGTGTGGCTGGTAATGGGTCTCACGGCGTGGTTCGTCAGCCTGCTCTCGGTATTCGGCGACATGCCGGTCCCGATCCTCTTCGTCATCCTGCTGATGATGGGCATGGGAACTGCCATCACGGGGCTTGTCATCCGCTTCGTCCCGGCCGCCGTCGGCGGGGCCGCGGCGATCATCCTCGCCCCCGTATCGCTCGCCGCAACCGGTTACTGGGTGCCGGCGCTCTTTATCGCCGGATTCGTCGCAATGATGATCGTGCCGGGGCATATCCTCAACTACAAGTCGAATCATCCGAAACAATAGCCGTATGGAAGAACGGAAAATATCCGAGAAAGAGGCGATGGAGCTGATCGCCCGCTCGCTCGAAGCGCAGCGCCGCAAACTGAGTTTCGTGCGGAGCACGCTTTTCTTCGGCGCAGGAGCGCTGGCGCTGGCCGTCACAACGGCGGATTACGTCGTCCGGCGGACGACGGGCCGGGATATGACGCTGATGCTGGTCCTCGCCGGGACGGTCGCCGGGCTGGCCGCACTCTATTTCCATTACAGAAGTCACCGCACGGTCACGGCCAACGACCGGACACTGATGAACGTCTGGGCCTATGCGCTCGGCGTATGTCTCTACACTGCGGGATATGTCGCCACGGGCGACGGGCTGCGGCTGCCCGTCATGGGACTGCTGACCATGGGCGCAGCCATTGCGGCGGGCGTCACGGGCGAACTGTTCCGCCGCAGCGAAGCCAACCGGTCGAACCAGAGCGGATCGCTGGCCGGACTGCTCTTCATCAGCATTGCGGGGGCATTTCTCGCCGCATGGATTTTCCGGGCCGCAGCAGCAGGAGAGACCGTCTCCCAATTCATACTCACCCTTGCGACAGCCGTCATCCTCTTCTTCGGAACGGGAATCGTGCTGCGCTACAACGAACGCAGGAACCGTGTTTAAAGAACTCAACCCCCTGCTGCATTCCGAACTGCGTCTGGCCGTGATGTCGATCCTCATCGGGGTCGAAAGCGCCGATTTCGTCTTCATCCGGCAGCAGACCGGAGCCACGGCGGGCAACCTTTCGGTACAGCTGGACAAGCTGGCGAAAGCGAATTACATCGAAATCGAAAAGACCTTCCGGGGCAAGATGCCCTGCACCGTCTGCCGCATCACCGACACGGGACGCGACGCCTTCGCCGAATACGTCGCGGCGTTGCAGACCTATATCCGGAAATAAAGCGCCCGCAGGAAACAAGAGGCCCGCAAAGACAAGAGGTCCCCGGCCGAAACCGGAATTACCGCACGCACGGACTCCCGGACTCGGCAGCAGCCCAGCAGTCCGATTCCCCGCACGTCCGGACTCGGACCGGATTCGACCTTATCTCCCTGCTCCGGCGGGGATTTTTATTGCGGCCAACAATTACAGCGTACAGAAAAACGTCACCAGAAACGGAACGCTGAAATCGAGCGTGCAGCCGTGGAAAATCGAAACCACAGCATAGGGTTTTCCGGCCGCCTGCGTGATGACGGGGAGCGTGGTGTCGAAGGTGGTCGCACCGCCGATCGAGACGGCCGCCAGCGGTCCGCACCAACGGGCGACCAGCGGCGCGGCCAGCAGCGTGAAGATCTCGCGCATGACGTTGCATAGCAGAGCGACGGTTCCCAGTTCCGCGCCCCGGAAATCGGCGATAAAGATGCTCGACAGCGAATAATAGCCGAAACCCGAACCGACGGCCAGCGTATCGGTCACGGCCAGCGGCGGCAGAAGCGGCGTCGCGAGAGCCGCGCCCGCCAGCGTTCCGACGGCAGTCATCACGGGCAGCAGCGCCAGCCGCGGATCGAGCCGCCGGACACGTCCCGCAAGGGTTTCATCATGGCCCAGCGTCACGCCGACACAAAACATCAGCGCATAGAGAACATACGTGCTGACGCGCGCCCCGGCGACATCGAACGGCACGAGAGCGAAAAGTCCCGCGACGCATCCGGCGACGAAGAAGGCGACGATCACCAGACTCCCTTTCAGTGCATTCCACATCGACAGCGGCTTTTCCGGATCGGATGCCGGACAAGCAGGCGCGGGCGTCGGCTCGCACGCCGTCGGTTCCGAAGATTGGGGAGAACACGGCGCGCGAAACAATGCCGGCTCCGAAGGTTCGGGCGAGCATGACACGCGACCCACCGCTGAATCCGAAGGTTCAGCAGAGCATGACACACGACACACCGCTGAATCCGAAGGTTCAGCAGAGCATGACGCGCCACACGCCGCCGGATTCGGGAACGTTTCGGAAGATATATCCGCAACAGTCCCGGAAGAGCAATTCGCACCGCAGCCCCCGCCTCCGGTCCCAAGTTTCCGACCCGAAACAGAGCCTGCAGATGCCGGATTTGCCCCGGCGCCCTCCGTCCCGGAAGCACTGCGGCCCCGGATACGCCGCCACAACAGCCATGAAGCCCCGATGCTTCCCGCGACCGAGAAGACGAAGATCACGAAGGCGGTACGCCTCAGCGTCGCCATGCCGCCCACGACGGCGGGATCGGAACCGACTTCCAGTCCGAGCAGGAACAACAACGCCCAGATGATGACGACGATCAGCCGGGAGACGAACGCGAGGCGCCGGCTTTGCAGCAGGCGCCCCGTGACGATTCCTCCGAGAATGACGGCGAAAAGAACAAGCATTCCCTACTCCTGCTTCGCCGTGAGTTTTTCGATCTGTTTTTCAGCTTCGGCGCTGAGTTTGCTGGCCTGCTTCTTGGCCTCTTCGACCAGCTTGTCGCCCGCTTTCTCGGCTGCCAGCTTCGCCAAAGCACCCTTCTCCTTGGCGCCGTCCACAAGTTTCGTGCGCTGCGCTTCGGCGGCTTCGACCAGCTTGTCGCCGGCACGTTTGGCCTCCTTGCGCAGGTTGTCGGCCTGCTTCTGAATCTCCTCGCCGAGCGATTCGCTGCCCGTGAGCTTCTGAATCTGCTGGTCGATGACGTTCTTCACGGCCTGCTCGGCCGCTTCCTTCACGCCAAGCGTGATCTTGGGCGAGGTGAACGTGCCGCCTATGCCGACATTGACCGACTCCAAGATCCCGCCCGCAGAACCCGCAGGCAGGGCCACCTTGGCCGTATAGTCGATGGTCTGGTCGAGTCCCGTCGAACCGGACATATTGATCTTTATGTCGCCCATCTTCAGGTCGAAAGGCTGGGTCGTAACCCGGCCGTCCCTGATCGAGAAACGGACGGCGACATCCTTGGCTTCGATTTTCCGCAGCTTGTCGTTGTCGAGCGCCTTGGCCAGCGCATCGAACGCTTCGAGGTTCTGGATACGGATGTTCGCCGACTTGATTTCGCCCGTGGCGCTGAGCGACTGCAGGTCGGGTTCCATCTTCGGATCGAGCGCGGTCGTCATGTCGAGCGACAACGAATAATCGCCGCCCGTTTTGGCGAACAGCGGCACGAGTTTCTGCACCATCTCCAGCTCGTCGAACGTCTTGGAGAACGAAGCGCCCGAAAGTCCCAGCGACAGCTTCAGCGCCGGACGCTGCGGATCGGCCGCCGTCGAATAGCTGCCCGAAGCGGTCGCCGAACCGCCGAAGAGCTGCATGCGCAGCCGTTCGAGCGAAAGGGCGCCGCCGGCCACGCGCATCTCGCCCGATATGCCGGATACGGTCATTTTCTGGAAGAGCACCTTCTGCAGTTCGGTATTGAGCGAGAGGTTCAGGTTGCGCGGCACTTTGAGGGCCTGCACCGGTTCGGAGGAAGTCCCGGCCGACGACGTCTCCGGGGTCTCTTCCGGTGCGGAATCGGGCATGACGTTCATCATTTCGTTCAGGTCCAGCAGGTCGGACTTCACATAGAGACGTCCCGAAAGCATGTCGCCCCGCAGCAGGTAGCCGATGTAGCCCGAAAGCTGGCCGTTGGCCGCCAGATCGCTCCGGCCTATCGTAAGGCCGAGTTCGCCGAGCGTCATGGCCGCGGGCGTAATGGTCGCTGCGGCACGGCGGATATGGACCGCAGGCAGTTCGGGCATGGTCAGACCCAGCCGCTCGACGACGAACGTTCCCGACGCGCCGATCTGCTCGTAGCGGCTCTTTTCGATGTCGGACATACGGCCCGAAACCTTCACGTCGGCGGTAATCAGGCCGCTCAGTTCCATCCCCTTTTCGAGCGGATACACCTCTTTGACGGCCCCCAGATCGACACGGCCGTCCACCGCGGCACGGAACGTCGGGTCGCTGACCAGATTGGTCGCATAGGCCGACGCCGAAAGCGAATTCCCGGCCATCCGGAGCGTGAATTTCGAGAGGTCGAGTTCGGTCTTATCCGCCACGCCGCCGGGATTGGCGATCCGGACGTCGATGTTGATGCCGTCCACCGCCTTGGGCAGCGACGAGTATTGGAAGCTGCCGTTGCGCACCTCCGTCCTGAGCTCGAACGCCGGAAGCGCCGCGCCGCGCATTTCGCCGCGCGCCCAGAGCGCCATCGAAAGTTCGCCGCCGGCCGCAAGATTGCGGAAATCACGGGTGTAGAAAGCCGGAACGAGCGAAAGCACGTCCTTGAACTGCACCTTGTCGCAGCCGGCCGTGACGTCCATGGCCACGGCGTCGTCTTTCAACTCCACCCAGCCGTCGAGACCCACCTCGATGGCGTTCAAACGCAGTTTGTTCTGCGAGAAGGTAAAGCGGCTGTTCGCCAGATCGGCCGCAATCACCGCATCCAGCTCCGCTTCGGCGCCGCTGAGCATCGGAATGCCGCCCGAAACCAGCCGCATGCCCTTGGCCGTCAGCCGCAGGTCGAGGTCGGTCTGGTCGGCCGACATATCGCCCCGCAGACGGAGCGACAGCGGTGCGGTCGAGAAACGCATGCCCGTCGAATCGTCCTCGTAACGGATCGCCGCGTCGCTGATCCTGAAGTCGCGGACCGAAAGGCGGAACGACGAAGGTTCCGCATCGGCGGGGGTCTCCTCTTCGCCCGAAGTCTCTTCCGAAGCCTTCATAACGTCCCAGTTCACCCTGCCGTCGGCGAGTTTGTGCGCATGGAGCGCAGGCTCCGAAAGGATGATCTTCGTCACCTCGAACCCCTCATCGCCGAAAAGCGACATTACGTTCACGACCACCGAAATCCGCTGCGCGGCGACGATCGTATCGCCCGCGAAAGGCTCCTCACCCACCAGCGTCAGTCCCTTCAGGTCGAGCGAAGCGCGGGGAAAATGGCGCAACAAGCTGATGTCCAGCTTCTCGAAATCGAGCCGCGCGTCGAGCATCGCATTGGCCTCACGCTTCACAATCTCGGCGATCTTGCCCCGCAGCACCATCGGCGCCACCAGAGCGATCACCAGCACGACGGCCACCACGATGGCCGCAATCTTCACGATTTTTTTCATCACTTATCTGTTTTAAAGGCGAAAACCGTGGTTTCCACCTCTTCGAATCCGACTTTGCGATAAAGCGCCCTAGCGGCTTCGCGCGCCGGGTTCGACGTCAGCATCACCTTCCCGGCGCCGATGCGGGCCGCATGCTCCACGGCGGCACGCACCAGCGCATCGCCCGCGCCGCAGCCGCGTGCCGCGCCGTCCACCACGACGTCCTCGATCCACGCCTTGCGCCCCGAAGGCGCATCGTACCACGCCAGCATCAGCACCCCGACGATGCGTTCTCCGGCCACAGCGGCCAGCAACGCCCCGGTTTCGCTTCCGGCCACGCGCCGCAACTCCTCGCGGGAGGGAGCGCCCAATCGTGGCGAAAGCTGCGGCATCAGCCGCGCGAACGCCTCTTCGAGCGCATCCGAGACTTGGGTTATCCGTCGTATCTCAACCGTCATAACATCCGATTTTCGGGCAAAGTTAATCTTTTTTTCACAACAGCTCCGCCGATCACCCTCGCCGGAGTCCGCAGAGCCGCAATTTACTCAACAAAGTTAATATTTTCGTCCGAATCTTTGGGGCATGTCTCGAAAAAAGATTACTTTTGCGTCGCATCGGTTCCCGAAGCGCCCCGGAAGGGCGCGGGGATTAAAAGGGAATGCCGTGAAATCCGGCAACAGTTCCCGCTGCTGTAAGTTACGCAACATGTTCCGGCACTCTTTGGCCACTGTCCTCCGGGACGGGAAGGCGCCGGAACGGTAACGAGTCAGAAGACCTGCCGCATGCCGTTCAACCATTATGCACCCTGCGGAGAATGGGGCGCAGCAGGCCGTCGCCAAAATCAGCATACGACACGTCCGCCCGTACCAGCCGCAGTCATTTGAAAGCCGATGAAACGCGTTTTACGACATATGGCGGTTCTATGCGCCGGCGCAGGATTCTGCTGCGCCTGCATGGACTACGGACCGCTGCATGAAGAGCCGTTCGCACAGTCGCAGCGCGGCGTGTTCATCACGTGCGAGGGCAACTTCGGCTGGGACAACGCTTCGCTGTCGTTCTACGATCCTGCGGCGCGAACTGTCGAAAACGAAATCTTCATCCGCGCGAACGGCATGAAACTGGGCGACGTCGCCCAGTCCATGACCCTCCACAAAGGGCGCGGATACGTCGTGGTGAACAATTCGGGCGCGGTCTATGTCATCGACCCGGCGACTTTCCGCGTCACGGGAGTGATCGAAGGGGTCGTCTCGCCGCGTAACATCCACTTCCCCAACGACACGACGGCCTATATCACCGACCTTTACGATCCGCGCATCACGGTCGTGGATTCCCGCAGCAACCGCATCCGCGGCCGGATTCCGATGAACGGCCACAAATCGACCGAACAGATGGTGCAGTGGGGCGACGAAGTGTTCGTAAACTGCTGGTCGTACGACGACAAGATTCTGGTCGTGGACGCCGCACGCGAAACGCTGGTGGACTCGATCGAGGTCGGACCGCAGCCCTCGTCGCTGGTCCTCGACCGCTTCGGCAAACTCTGGACCGTCACCGACGGACGCACCGCAGGCATTCCTGCGGCGCTCTACCGCATCGACGCCGCCACGCGCCGCGTCGAGCAGACCTATACGTTCGCCGCGGGCGACCATCCCTCGTCGGTCACCCTCAACGGCACGCGCGACACGCTCTACTTCATCAACCGCGACGTCTGGCGCATGCGGGTCGATGCCGAGGAGCTGCCCGTCACGCCGTTCCTGCCCTATACGCAGACCACCTATTACGAAGTGGCGGGCGATCCGCTGACCTCGGAGGTCTACGTGGCCGACGCCATCGACTACGTCCAGCACGGCGTGGTCTACCGCTTCACGGCGCGGGGCGCGGCCGTCGACACGATACGCGTCGGCATCACCCCCGGATCGTTCTGTTTCAAACCGTAAAAAACATTCGAAGAAGATGAAAAAATACGCATTCCCTCTGGCGGCTCTTCTGCTGGCCGCCTGCAACTCCGGCGAAGAGATCACGACCACGCAGACGGACGAACCCGTGGCCCGGATTCTCGAATACACTCCCGCACCGGGACAGTTCATCAACGAAGAGGCGCGCTCCGGAGGCGCGTTCGACAACGTGGATACGCCGGAGAAAGCCTGCCGGTACGCCGCCGCGCGTTTCGCCGAGAACAACTGGGTTTCGCTCGGCGGATGGGGCGGATACCTCGTCGCGGCATTCGCCGAGCCGGTACCCAACACGGGCGGTTACGACCTTTACGTCAAGGGCAACGCCATGAACACCTCGTCCGAGCCGGGCGTCGTCTGGGTCATGCAGGACGCCAACGGCAACGGAATGCCCGACGACACGTGGTACGAGCTGAAAGGCAGCGAGTACGACAACGCCGCGACGATCCGGGGGTATGCGGTCACCTACACGCCGCTCGCCGACGGCTCCGCCGCATGGACCGACGACCGGGGCGGCAGCGGCACGATCGACCGGATGGACGAACATACGCAGGCCTCCTACTGTCCGGCATGGATCGAGCCTGCCGACCTGAAATTCACCGGCACGCGGCTGCGCGACAATGTCGAACAGGCCGACGGACAGTGGAGACCTCAGGCGTTCGCATGGGGCTACGCCGACAACTTTTCGACGGTGGACCGGATCGGCACGACCAACCGCCTGCGCATCAGCGACGCCGTGACGGCCGACGGCTCGCCCGCCAACCTGCAGCAGATCGACTTCATCAAGGTGCAGACGGGCGTGAACGCCAAAGCCCCGCTGATCGGCGAGATTTCGACCGAAGTGTGCGGCATCGGCTGCTACCGGACCGTAACCAAACGCAACTGACCGCGTGCTGCGCACCGCGACGATACTCCTCTGCCTGACCTGCGCCCTGCCCGCCGCGGCGCAGCGTGACTCGACGGCCCGCACCATCGCCATCGAGTCGGTCGATATTTCGGGACGCCGCCCGATGAAGGAGATCGGCGTACAGCGCACCGAGCTGGACACGCTCGTCCTGCGCGAAAACATCACCGCATCGCTGGCCGACGCCCTGGCGACGGGTTCGACCATCTTCATCAAATCCTACGGCCGCGCAACGCTCGCGACCGCCTCGTTCCGCGGCACGGCGCCCTCGCACACGCAGGTGACGTGGAACGACATGAAGGTCAATTCGCCGATGCTCGGACAGGTCGATTTTTCGCTGATACCCGCCTATTTCATCGACGACGCGACGATCTATCACGGAGCCAGCTCGGTGGGCGTCACCGGCGGCGGGCTGGGCGGCGCGGTGACGCTGGCGACCAAAGCCCCCGCGGAGCAGGGATTGGGGCTGCGTTACGTGCAGGGCATCGGGTCGTTCGCCACGTTCGACGAATTCCTGCACCTGACCTACGGAGGCGCGCGGTGGAGCAGTTCGACGCGCGTGCTCTACAGCACCTCGGACAATGATTTCCGCTTCCGCAACTACAACTCGAAAGAGTTCGTAACCGACGACGACGGCCAAATCGTCGGCGAATATTACCCCCTGCAGCGCAACCGCAACGGCGGATTCCGCGACCTGCACGTCATGCAGGAACTCTATTACACCACGCGCGGCGGCGACCGGTTCTCGCTGGCGGCATGGTACCTCGATTCGCACCGCGGACTGGCGATGCTCACGTCCGACCGCAACAAAAGCAAACAGAAACAGAATACGCAGGACGAGCGCACGCTGCGGGCCGTGGCAGGCTGGGAGCGGCTGCGCAACGGACTGAAACTCGGCGCACGCGCGGGTTACACCTACACCGATCTGCGCTACCTGCTCAAGCAGGACCCCGAAGGCAAAGGGCAGTTCGTCGTCAATACCGACGCCCGGAGCCGCATTCACACGCTCTTCGCCAAGGCCGAAGCCGAATATGCGCTCGGCGAGAAGTGGCTCTTCTCGGCCAACGCCGCCCTCCATCAGCACCGGGTGCGCAGCGGCGACCTCTCGGTGATCGGCAACAACGGCCTGCGGGCCGATACGCTCTACCGGCAGGAGC
>ERZ809114.920-NODE-920-length-14881-cov-4.267031_pt1 | contig 14881 bp, 10 predicted proteins | sample MGYA00520519_ERZ809114 | MGnify/ENA primary metagenome ERZ809114 (study PRJEB31570, sample SAMEA3212991) | Homo sapiens | biome: human-gut; feature: human gut; material: fecal | place: Sweden | collected 2011 ...
AAAGAATTTCAGCACAATGACGTGGTTATTAATGGGTTTGTACCCTTGTACTTTCCGAAGAATACCATTGCCCGGGCTTCATTCGGTTCCTGAGAAAAATATCCCGGAATCATCATAACAGCCGCTGCAATAAAGAGGATCAGCAGCAAGAACAAAACAATACTCCCTTTAAAAAGGAGAAAACTCATCACAACCAAAAGGGGGAGTATCGCCAAATTAATAAACAAGGCTACAAACCCATTAATAACCACGTCATTGTACTGAAATTCTTTTGTATCCATAGCATTATATTTTGATATTATTTTGATATCACAAATATATCACTTTTTAATTTTATAATGCAAGAAGAAAGACTCTTTTTTCTCGGTTATACATCATTTTTAACTAAACAGCAGTCATCCGATACTAAACAAATTTAAAAGGTGAAGAAAATAAGGGGTTATCTCAAACTAAAACGGACATGTATTTTGAGGTATTTAAGTTTATTGTTATTTTTGCAGGGTATGAACTTAATACCTTAGACAAGTAAAATATAAAACGACCTATAAAATGAGAAAAGTAAGTTTAGCCCTGCTCCTCTGCCTTCTCTGCCTCGCCGGAATGGCACAAGGACAAAAGGCACTTGATTTAAAAGATATTACCTCCGGACGTTTCCGCCCGGAAAACATTCAGGGAGTCATCCCTATGCCCGATGGGGAGCACTACACACAAATGAGCGCCGACGGTACGCAAATCATCAAATACTCATTCCGTACAGGAGAAAAGGTAGAAGTGATTTTCGACGTAAACCAGGCACGTGAATGTGACTTTAAGAATTTCGACAGCTACCAGTTCTCACCCGACGGTGACAAACTGCTGATTGCTACCCGAACAACCCCGATCTACCGGCATTCTTACACAGCTGTACATTATATATACCCTTTGAAACGAAATGATAAGGGAGTTACGACAAACAACATTATTGAACGGCTGTCCGACGGCGGACCTCAACAGGTCCCCGTCTTTTCTCCGGATGGGACGATGATCGCTTTTGTGCGTGACAATAATATATTCCTCGTGAAGTTGCTCTACGGCAACAGCGAAAGTCAGGTTACCGAAGACGGCAAGCAAAACAGCGTTCTCAATGGTATCCCCGACTGGGTATACGAAGAAGAATTCGGTTTCAACCGTGCTCTGGAGTTCAGCGCCGACAATACCATGATTGCTTTCATCCGCTTCGACGAATCGGAAGTTCCTTCCTATTCCTTCCCGATGTTCGCAGGTAAAGCACCGCAGATTACTCCTTTGAAAGATTATCCGGGCGAATATACGTATAAGTATCCGAAAGCAGGATATCCGAATTCGAAGGTAGAAGTACGTACGTACGATATCAAATCACACGTGACCCGTACGATGAAGCTCCCGATAGATGCAGACGGATATATTCCCCGTATCCGCTTCACGAAAGACGCCAGCAAACTTGCTGTCATGACACTGAACCGTCACCAAGACCGTTTCGATCTTTATTTTGCCGATCCGCGTTCAACTCTCTGCAAATTAGTGTTGCGTGATGAATCACCTTATTATATTAAGGAGAATGTCTTCGACAATATCAAGTTCTATCCCGAAACTTTCAGTCTGCTTAGTGAGCGTGACGGTTTCAGTCATCTGTACTGGTACAGCATGGGTGGCAACCTCATCAAGAAAGTGACCAACGGCAAATATGAAGTGAAAGATTTTCTGGGTTATGATGAAGCAGACGGTTCGTTCTATTATACCAGCAATGAGGAAAGTCCTTTGCGCAAAGCTGTCTATAAGATCGACAAGAAAGGCAAAAAACTGAAACTGTCTCAACGTGAAGGCACCAACACACCGCTTTTCAGCCAGTCGATGAAGTATTACATGAACAAATTCTCGAATCTGGATACTCCTATGCTCGTTACGCTGAACGACAATACAGGCAAAACCTTAAAGACGCTCATCAACAACGACCAACTGAAGCAAACGTTATCCGGTTATGCGATCCCGCAAAAAGAGTTCTTTACTTTCCAGACGACGGACGGAGTGACTCTGAACGGATGGATGATGAAGCCGGCCAATTTTTCCACATCCAAGAAATATCCGGTACTGATGTACCAATATAGCGGACCGGGTTCACAACAAGTACTGGATACTTGGGGAATCAGTTGGGAAACTTACATGGCAAGCCTCGGTTACATTGTTGTATGCGTAGATGGTCGTGGCACAGGAGGTCGCGGAGAAGCGTTCGAGAAATGCACATATCTCAAAATCGGTGTGAAAGAAGCCAAAGATCAGGTTGAAACGGCTCTCTATCTGGGTAAACAGCCTTATGTGGACAAAGACCGTATCGGAATCTGGGGATGGAGCTATGGCGGATACATGACATTAATGAGCATGAGCGAAGGAACTCCGGTGTTCAAAGCCGGTGTAGCTGTTGCCGCACCTACCGACTGGCGTTTCTACGACACCATATACACGGAACGCTTTATGCGTACTCCGAAAGAGAATGCGGAAGGATACAAAGAGTCATCTGCTTTCACACGTGCTGATAAACTGCATGGCAATCTGTTGCTGGTACACGGCATGGCAGATGATAATGTTCACTTCCAGAACTGTGCAGAATATGCCGAACATCTGGTACAGTTGGGCAAGCAGTTTGATATGCAAGTATATACCAATCGCAACCATGGCATATACGGCGGCAACACCCGTCAGCATCTATATACACGATTAACCAACTTCTTCCTGAATAACTTGTAATGGCTGACAGAGTGCGTAAGCCCGAGTGGCTGAAAATAAATATCGGCGCCAACAACCGTTACACCGAAACTAAAAGAATAGTCGACTCCCACTGCCTGCATACAATATGCAGCAGTGGGCGTTGTCCCAATATGGGAGAATGCTGGGGAAAAGGAACCGCCACATTTATGATCGGGGGGGACATCTGTACCCGTAGCTGCAAATTCTGTAATACGCAAACCGGACGCCCGCATCCGCTGGATACCAACGAGCCCACGCATGTGGCAGAGTCTATCGCCCTCATGAAACTAGATCATGCGGTAGTTACCTCAGTAGACCGTGACGATCTGCCTGACTTGGGAGCCGGACATTGGGCACATACGATCCGTGAAATCAAACGACTGAATCCGCAAACCACTATCGAGGTGCTGATACCCGATTTCCAGGGTAGAATGGACCTGGTCGATCTGGTCATAGAAGAGAATCCCGACATTATCTCTCACAATATGGAGACGGTAAGACGTATCAGCCCGCTGGTCCGCAGTGCTGCCAACTACGATACCAGCCTGCAAGTAATCGGTCATGTTGCCGGAAGCGGAATCAAATCGAAAAGCGGTATTATGGTCGGGCTGGGAGAAACTCCCCGGGAAGTAGAAACAATCATGGACGATCTGCTGGCAGTCGGCTGCCAGATTCTTACGATAGGACAATATTTGCAGCCTACGCACCGGCATTATCCGGTTGCCGAGTATGTGACGCCACAGCAATTTGCCGCTTATAAAACAATCGGATTAGAGAAAGGATTCAGCATTGTAGAAAGCGCTCCTCTTGTCCGCTCGTCCTATCATGCAGAGAAACACATACGATAGAAAACAAAACACATTCCCTATTTGTTTTATAGGTAAAACCGGCAAATAAACATAAAGATGGATCATAAAGGAACACTTTCTTCCGCGTTTAACATGTCATTGGGTTTTATCCCCGTTATTATTTCCATTTTATTGTGTGAATTTATAACGCAAGACACGGCTATTTACATCGGTACTAGTATAGGTATCGTAGGGATATACCTATTACTACACCGCAAAGGAACGCTGATCCCTAATTTTATTCTTTATATAGCTACCGGAATGCTGGCACTGCTCTCGCTCGCAGCCTTGATTCCCGGCGACTATGTTCCGCCCGGCGCCCTGCCCCTTACGCTGGAAGTCAGTATCCTCATTCCGATGCTGATACTCTACATGCATAAAAAAAGATTTATCAATCACTTTCTGAGACAGATAGGCTCCTGCAACAAACGCTTGTACGCGCAAGGAGCAGAGGCTGCCGTTGTCTCAGCACGCTTTGCATTGATCTTCGGCATATTGCATTTTATCATTATCAGCATTGTGGTAGCCTGTCAGGACCCTTTAAGCCAGACAAGTCTGATGGTACTTTACAAAGTATTTCCACCTGTCGTATTTGTGATGGCTATCCTGTTCAATCAGATCGCTATCCGGTATTTCAACCATCTGATGTCGCACACGGAATATGTACCTATAGTCAACACCAAAGGAGACGTAATCGGGAGAAGTCTTGCCATAGAAGCGCTCAACTATAAAAATACATATATCAATCCGGTCATAAGAATAGCCGTATCCACTCACGGGATGCTGTTTCTTTGCGACAGACCGATGAACGCTATTCTGGACAAGGGGAAAACGGACATACCAATGGAATGTTATCTCCGCTATGGTGAATCGCTCACCGAAGGAGTCAACCGTCTGGTACACAATGCGCTCCCACAGGCAGCAGAAGATATCAAGCCACAGTTCAACATCGTCTATCACTTTGAGAATGACATAACCAACCGGCTCATCTATCTCTTCATCGTCGACATTAAAGATGATTCTATCCTTTGTACTCCCCGCTTTAAGAACAGTAAGCTATGGAATTTCAAGCAGATAGAAGAGAATATGGGCAAAGGCTTTTTCAGCAGTTGCTTCGAAGATGAATACGAACACTTGAAAGATGTTATTTGTATAAGAGAAAAATACAAGGAATCTTAGATAATTCGGGAACATGTCCTTTCCAGTCTTTCACTGTACGAGTTTGTATCAACTCACCTTCACAAGTGATATTGGCAGCAATGCATAGTTTTGTCTGCGGACGGCAGTTCTGCAATATATCCTCTATCATCTTATGATTCCGGTAAGGAGTTTCGATAAATAGCTGTGTCTGGCTTTCGGCGTAGACGCGTTGTTCCAGTGTCTTCAGTTTCCTGGCCCGTTCGCCCGGTTCTATCGGCAGATAGCCGTGAAAGGCAAAGCTCTGTCCGTTAAATCCCGAAGCCATCACAGAAAGAATGATAGATGACGGGCCTACCAGGGGAACCACTTTCAACTTCTTGCGCTGGGCAATGGCAACTACATCTGCTCCCGGATCGGCAACGGCAGGACACCCTGCCTCTGAAATCACCCCCATTGAGGCTCCATCCGCCAAAGGTTTCAGATAACCGGAAATGTCTTCGGGAGAAGTATGCTTATTCAGCGGATAAAATGTCAGCGAATCAATGTCAATCTCCCGATCAACCTTCTTCAGAAAGCGACGGGCAGAACGAACATCCTCGACAATAAAATGCCGGATACCACGAATAATCTCCGTATTATAAGAAGGCAACACCTGTTCAAGAGGTGTATCGCCCAATGTGACAGGCAACAGATAAAGAGCAGTTTCCACTTTGAAAATGAAGAATTAAGAATGAAGAATTAAGAATAATAAATTTGGCGGATCAGAGTTTCAGGTAGCCCGATTCCTCAAACATATTCTGATAATCGGTAAGCTCTAACAGATCCTTTATTTTAAGGTCCTTATGCTTTTTCATATACGATGCGATAATCCGCGCACCCACCCACGAACCGATCAATGCAGGCGCTTGTCCTCCCAGCATGTCAACAGTCGGCGCCGGTTTCATATAGTAACGGATCACCATCGGGTCTCGTGCATGCAAGTGATTGTTTGCACAGATATACTCCCAGATGTCCTTCTCATTTTTCTTGCACCAGTCGTTTTCCTGCTCCGAATACCCCATCACCTGACCGATATCTTCATAACCGAGCAGATGCTGCACGACGTAATTGATTTTGCCGGAATGCATCATCAGATCGACCAGGCAAGTACCTTCGTGATAGTTCAGTCCGTAACGGCTGAGAAGATAGAATGAGAAACAATCCGGTACAATCCGTTCCGGGCGCATCGAAGCACATTGATAGTCGTAATAGAAACGTTTATAAAGAGGATAGTCTTCTCCCATATACTTATCGAGGCTGATCCCCAGCAAGGTATCCACCAGAATAATCGATTCATTGAATGCGGATATCTGCGAATAAATAAATGGTACTTTCGTGTCGGGAACCTCCTTCTTCAGTTTCCGGAATCCTTTGGTGAGTCCTTTTTCTACTCCGTCAAGATTAGGATATTTCGCTTCGACATCGCTCAACAAACGAAGCAATGTACTGTCCGAATAGAACTTTTGCAGTCGTTGTGAAATGGTGTCGTCCTTCACCGTACCGATAGAAAGCACATCTTCTATCAGAATCTTTGTCGGCTGCCGATAGTCCATAGTCAACTTCTGCATAGCAGAAAAGCTGTTGGAGCGAACATATTCGCTCAACAGCTTATCGTATCTCAGAACAGAAATCCCTTCATCTTTCTGCTCCGCAACCTTTCCTGTGCTTAAGCCGCAGGAGGCGAAAAGCATACCTATTAATATAGTAAGAAGAGAGATCCGTAGTTTCATAACTTTTTATCCGTAAATGATATTACCATTTTCGTCCATGTACTCATCCAGTCCTTTCTCGTAAGTAGCCATTGCACGAAGACTCATACCTACGCTGGAGAAACCACCGTCATGGAATAAGTTCTGCATAGTCACCTTACGGGTGAGATCGGAGAACATGACGATACAATAATCGGCACATTCGTCAGCCGTTGCGTTTCCGAGCGGAGACATACGGTTAGCAAAGTCGTACAGTTTATCCATACCTTTCACTCCCGAACCGGCTGTAGTGAATGTAGGCGACTGTGAAATCGTATTCACACGTACACTATGCTCACGTCCGTAGATATAACCGAAGCTGCGTGCGATAGATTCCAGCAATGCTTTGGCATCTGCCATGTCATTGTAACCGTAGAAAGTACGCTGTGCAGCTACATAACTCAAAGCTACAATAGAACCATAGTCTGCAATAGCATTCAGCTTCTTGGCAGACTGGATCATTTTATGGAATGAAACAGCTGAAATATCCAATGTTTTATCCAGCATTCCATAGTCAAGGTCATCATAAGTACGTTTCTTGCGCACGTTAGGAGACATACCGATAGAGTGCAATACAAAATCAATTTGTCCACCCAGTACATCCATAGATGTCTTGAATACGTTCGACAAATCTTCCACACTGGTAGCATCTGCCGGCACTACCTGACAGTTCAGTTTTTCAGCTAATGCATTGACTTCTCCCATACGGATAGCCATCGGAGTATTTGATAATGTAATGATCGCACCTTCTTCTACGGCACGCTCTGCTACTTTCCAGGCGATAGACTGGTCGTTCAGGGCACCGAAGATAATTCCTCTTTTTCCTTTCAACAAGTTGTTACTCATATCTTCTAATAGTTAAATTTTGTGCAAAGATAGTATCTTTCTGCATAAAAACACGAGAAGTGTGCAAATATTAGACATAAATGACAAAAAATACACGTATTCTATCAATAACTCCACATCCGCCTGCAGTTTCCCCCCTATCTTTGCCAATGATAATTAAGAGGTTTTTTCATAATATTTATTTAAGGTTAGAATTAGGTTAACATGAATTGGTCTTATTCCTTTCCGGCAGGCCGCCTGCGAGAGGTCGCCTGCCGAGGGAGATAAGCGTTATGAGAAAACCATCTTAGCAATCAGAAAAGAGAAATACCAGAAAAACAATAAATGTATAACCCTATAGAAATAGTTACTAAATGAACACAATGACAAGAAGACTCCTCTGGATGGTCGTATGTTGTTTGCCGTTTATCTCGGGATGCAAACAAAGTGAGTGTGCAATAAGCGAGAACGCAATAGACGACGCCATTTACCAGAATTTACCTTTCGATATGCCGAAAGTGCAACAGCCGGTTTTTCCCGCTTATGAGGTAAATATCTCTAAATTCGGAGCCAAAGGGGACGGAATGACCCTGAATACGAAAGCCATCAATGATGCTATAAAAGAGGTAAACCAGCGTGGCGGAGGTAAGGTGATTATCCCGGAAGGTACCTGGTTGACCGGCCCTATCGAACTGCTCAGCAACGTGAATCTTTATACGGAACGGAATGCACTGGTACTCTTTACGGGGGACTTCGAAGCATATCCTATTATCCCGACTTCTTTCGAAGGACTGGACACCCGCCGTTGCCAATCACCGATTTCAGCACGCGACGCCGAGAATATAGCCATCACAGGATATGGAATATTTGACGGCAACGGAGATTGCTGGCGCCCGGTGAAGAAGGAAAAGCTAACTGCTTCGCAATGGAACAAACTGGTAAAATCGGGCGGTGTGCTCGATGCGCAGGAAAGAATCTGGTACCCTACGGCAGGTTCGCTGAAAGGTGCAATGGCTTGTAAAGACTTTAATGTACCCGAAGGCATCAATACAGACGAAGAATGGAATGAAATCCGTGCATGGCTGCGTCCGGTATTGCTCAGTTTCGTAAAAAGTAAAAAGGTACTGTTGGAAGGTGTCACTTTCAAGAACTCACCGAGTTGGTGTTTACATCCGCTATCTTGCGAAGATATTACGGTAAATAATATTCAGGTGATCAACCCCTGGTATTCTCAGAACGGAGACGCACTCGACTTGGAATCTTGCAAGAACGCGCTGATTATCAACAGTGTATTCGATGCGGGAGATGATGCGATCTGTATCAAATCCGGTAAAGACGAAAACGGTCGTCGTCGCGGAGAACCTTGTCAGAATGTAATTGTAAAAAACAATACAGTGTTGCATGGACACGGCGGATTCGTGGTAGGCAGCGAAATGTCCGGTGGTGTGAAGAACATCTATGTAGAAGATTGTACCTTTCTGGGCACTGACGTAGGTCTGCGCTTCAAGAGTACCCGCGGACGGGGTGGTGTTGTAGAAAATATCTATATCAACAACATCAACATGATCAATATACCGAACGAACCGCTACTGTTCGACCTGTTCTATGGTGGCAAAGGAGCCGGAGAAGAATCGGAAGAAGATCTGCTGAGCCGTATGAAAACAGCGATTCCTCCTGTTACCGAAGAGACTCCCGCCTTCCGTGATATCCATATTTCCAATATTATTTGCAGAGGTTCGGGCCGGGCAATGTTCTTCAACGGACTTCCGGAAATGCCTATCCGCAACGTAACAGTGAAGAACGTGGTAATGACGGAAGCTACCGACGGGGTTGTTATCAGCCAGGCAGACGGTGTCACACTGGAAAATATTTATGTAGAATCCACCAAAGGAAAGAATATTCTGAACGTCAAGAGTGCCAGAAACCTGAAAGTCGACGGCGAAACTTATGAAGAGATTGACGCAAAAGGACAGATATTGAATTTCAAATAAGAGATTCCACCACAGATACATAGTTATAAATGCTGGTTTTAGAGAGAGGGAAAGCTTTAAGGAACGTAGACTAATCCTATTTCATTTTGCAGAGAGCTGTTTGAACCTACGTTTTTAAGAGAATAAAATAATCAGCATTAATCTATGGCGTCTGTGGTTAATCGCAGAAAACCACAAAATCATTATATAGAGTAAAAAGCTCAAATAGCAGACTAATTTATCCTCCAAAGATAAGCCGGTCTGCTATTTTTTCAACTACTTTTGCAAAGAGAAATACGACGTATCACATCATGTATTAAAATCATGAAGAAGAATATTTTTATCATAGCACTCCTTACCGGATGTTGCTCTTTATCTGCCTGGGCTCAAAAACAGGAGAAAACCATTACTGTAGAAGTAAATAATAACTGGAACCGGGCAAAGACGGATGAACCGGTAGTAATCAATTTACATGATCTGCATACCGGATTTAAAGTAAAGTCCGCCGTAGTCATGGAAGGAAGTACTGAAATCCCTTCTCAGCTGGACGACCTGAACAGAGACCGCAAGATGGACGAACTTGCATTCGTCACCAGCCTCCCTGCTCACGGTAGAAAATCCTTTCAGGTCACACTGTCTTCCGAAAAGAGTACGAAGACTTATCCGGCCCGGGTTTATGCCGAAATGTTTATTGCCGACCCGAGAAAAGGAAAGCATCAATCGGTGCAAGCGATTACTGTGCCCGGCACCAGCAACATATACAGTATGGTTCGCCCTCATGGTCCGGTACTGGAATCGGAACTGGTAGGTTATCGTCTTTACTTTAACGAAAAACAGACTCCGGATATCTACGGTAAGTTCAATAAAGGACTGGAGATCAAAGAATCTCAGTTCTACCCTACTGATGAACAGTTGGCAAGAGGATTCGGTGACGATGTCCTCCGAGTATTCGACAGTTGTGGTCCGGGGGCTTTCAAAGGATGGGACGGGAAAAAAGCAACTCATATAACTCCTGTAGATACCCGCACGGAGCGTATCATCTCTTACGGTCCGGTACGTGTCATTGCAGAAATCGAAGTGACAGGCTGGAAATATCAAAATGCGGAGCTGGACATGATGACCCGTTACACACTCTATGCCGGCCACCGTGATCTTCGTATTGAGGCGTTCTTCGACGAACCTATCAAAAACGAAGTGTTCTGTACAGGCGTTCAGGATATTGTCGGTACTGCGGAGTCTTACTCGGATCATAAAGGACTTGTCGGCAGCTGGGGAACAGACTGGCCGGTAAACGATACCGTAAAATATGCCAAAGAAACAGTAGGACTTGGCACCTGCATTCCCCAACGATATGTAAAATCGGAAGAGAAAGACAAAGACAACTACCTTTACACCATCACATCTCCGGGAAGCAAATACTTACAGTATCACACCACTTTCACTTCTATGAAAGAAACTTTCGGATATAAAACATCGGAAGCATGGTTTGCTTACCTCCGTGAATGGAAAGAAGAACTGGCACATCCGGTAACGGTGAAAATAAAAGATATTCATTAAACAGAGCGTACAAATACAACTAAACAATCAAATACCGGAGTGTTTACCAGTTTTTATACCGACTCCGCACAATTATTACTCCTTTGTGCGGAGTCTTTTTTTTACCTTTGCCCCATGGAGAAACGCTGATTGAATCTTTAAATATTAAACTATTATACCTATATCATGAAACGATTGACACAGACTTTAGCTTTCTGCCTGCTGACTGTTTTTACAGCAGTGGCACAGAAAAACTATGTATCCGAAGTATGGGTTTCCGATCTCGGAAACGGTAAATACAAAAATCCGGTGCTTTATGCCGATTATTCCGATCCGGACGCTTGCCGCGTAGGAGATGATTTCTATATGACTTCTTCCAGCTTCAACTGTCTGCCGGGATTGCAGATTCTACATTCCAAGGATTTAGTGAACTGGACGATCATCGGAGCCGCGGTTCCCTACGCCCTCACTCCTATTGAAACACCGGAACGTCCGGAACACGGCAACCGTGTCTGGGCACCCAGTATCCGCCATCACAACGGAGAGTTCTATATCTTCTGGGGAGATCCGGATCAAGGCGCTTTCATGGTAAAAGCCAAAGACCCGAAAGGTCCGTGGACGGAACCTGTTCTGGTAAAACCGGGAAAAGGAATCATCGATACCTGTCCGCTGTGGGATGAAGACGGAAAAGTATATCTGGTACATGCCTATGCGGGAAGCCGCGCCGGACTGAAAAGTGTAATCACCATCTGTGAATTGAATAAGGAGGCGACCAAAGCCATTACGCCCTCACGCATTATCTTCGACGGTCACGAAGCACACCAGACGTGTGAAGGCCCGAAGTTCTACAAAAGAAACGGTTATTATTATATCTTCCATCCGGCAGGCGGTGTGCCAACCGGTTGGCAGGTAGTGCTCCGTTCTAAGAATGTGTATGGTCCTTATGAATGGAAGACTGTACTGGCGCAGGGTGATTCTCCCGTCAATGGACCTCATCAGGGAGCCTGGGTAGATACTCCTTCCGGAGAAGACTGGTTCTTCCACTTCCAGGATGTAGGCGCTTACGGTCGCCTTGTCCACCTGCAACCTATGAAATGGGTGAATGACTGGCCTGTAATAGGTATCGACAAGGATGGTGACGGCTGCGGCGAACCGGTATTGACCTACCAAAAACCGAATGTAGGAAAGACATATCCCATCTGTACACCGCAAGAAAGTGACGAATTCGACGGATATACGCTCTCTCCGCAATGGCAGTGGCATGCAAACATCAATGAAAAATGGGCATACTATGCCGGAGACCAAAGTTATGTCAGACTGTATTCTTATCCGGTGCCACAGGATTATAAGAATCTGTGGGATGTAGCTAACCTGTTGTTACAAAAAACTCCTTCCGACAATTTCACCGCCACAATGAAACTGACCTTTACGCCTAACCCCAAACTGAAAGGTGAACGTACAGGTTTGGTAGTAATGGGCAGAGACTACGCCGGACTGATCTTGGAAAACACGGACAAAGGTCTCGTTCTGTCCCAAATCGAATGTAAAAAAGCAGATAAGGGACAACCGGAACAGACAAACTCTTCAACCGATCTTACTCAAAACACAGTTTATCTAAAGGTACGCTTCAGTTGTGACGGTAAAAAGATCAAAGCCAGCGAAGGAGGAAACGACCTCATTATAATGTGCAACTTCAGCTATAGTCTTGACGGAAAGAAGTTCTCTCCATTAGGCAACCCTTTCCAAGCTAAAGAAGGACAATGGATTGGCACCAAAGTCGGCATGTTCTGTACCCGTCCGGCTATAGTTACCAACGATGGAGGATGGACAGATGTAGACTGGTTCCGGATTACAAAGAAATAACCTATTGATCCGGATTCAGTAAGAAGGCATTGCGCAAGCAGTGACAATAGGTTGGCACAACTGTGCCATCGCATTGGCACGGCCTCTTCTCCAGATGCCTTGACTGGAGCATTCTACAGTTATCAGTAATCCGTTTTTTATTCCTATCTTTGTAAGCAGAAAGAAAGGAAAACAGGATTAACATTTAAAACAAGAAGTTCAATGAAGAAACTAGTCATTTTCGATTTGGATGGTACATTACTAAATACCATTGCCGACCTTGCACATAGTACAAATTATGCCTTGAATAAGTTAGGATATCCCACACATGAGATCGAGAAATATAACTTCATGGTAGGAAATGGCATCGACAAACTTTTTGAGCGTGCCTTGCCGGAAGAAGAAAAGTCCAAAGAGAATGTACTGCGCGTACGCAAGGAATTCGTCCCTTACTATGACATTCATAATGCCGATGACAGCTGCCCTTATCCCGGTATTCCGGAATTGCTCTCATACTTACAGGATGCAGGTGTCCAGATTGCCGTAGCTTCCAACAAGTATCAGGCAGCCACTCAAAAATTAGTCGACCACTATTTCCCGGAAATTCATTTTACAGCTGTACTCGGACAACGGGAAGAAGTCAAAGTTAAACCCGATCCGATTATTGTATCCGATATTCTGGAAGTTGCCAAAGTAGCCAAAGAAGAAGTGCTGTACGTAGGTGATTCCGGCGTGGATATGCAAACGGCTGCTAATGCAGGAGTAACTGCTTGTGGAGTGACATGGGGTTTTCGTCCGCGTACGGAACTGGAGGAATTCAATCCTTCGTATATTGCAGATACTGCCGGAGAAATCAAAAAACTTATTCTATAGTATAAGAAGAATGACCGTACGATATCTCTATGCAAGTCATATTGGCATAGATACACCCTACGGTCATTCCTCAATATCTCCGGGAAGGGCTTTTGACTGCGCTTTTTGTAAGGTGGCAAAAGGCTTGTCAAGCGTGCCTGCATTTGAATCATCAGCGTTGGTAGCTACCAAATAATTCGTAGCCGAAAGAGACAGGAAACACCCCATAAAAAAAAAGACTAATACCTATATGCTTCCTCATTTGCCTGTATTTTAAAACCTATTGATAACTAATTTCCATTTTACTGTTAATTGTGTGCTTCTGTGTAACCTGACTCCTCTCTTCTACCATCAAACAAATACACCGTAACGGGAGTTTCTTTCCAGTTACCGTTTTCATGCCGCTAAATTACAGCTTTCTTTATAGTTTAGAATGTACATACGTACACAAAGCCTAGAAAATCGTATTTCACCTGAGATTTACATCAAGAATGAACGATAATACATCGTTTCCTTGTTTTTCCGTACGCTATTACATCCTCTATTCTAAAAAGAAAATTAACTTTGTAACCATTAATAATAATGTAGAATCGTAGAAATCAAATATGAAAAATGCACTGCTGATATTCGCATTCTTATCTTTCTATCTCAGTTCAGTACATGCATCTGTCGAGATACGTTCGAACAAACTGACTACCGGTGACGGACTGGCGAATAATTCCATCCGATATATGTTTCAGGACAGCAAGGGATTTATGTGGATGGGAACCGTCAACGGATTAAGCTATTATGACGGTAACTCTTTTGTCAGTATCTACCCGGACCCTAATCTGCCGGTTTCATTGGCCGACCCGCGCATCCGGAATATGGAAGAAGATTCTAACGGCTTTTTATGGATCGCCACTCTCTCTTCTTTGTATAGCTGTTACGATTTAAAACATGGGCGTTTCGTCGATTTCACCGGTTGCGGAGAATACAAACAGAGCTATTCGAAAAAAATCATAGCATCCGACCAGTCTATCTGGTTGTGGGATAACAATAACGGATGTCGTCGTGTCGTCTATCAGAATGGCCAGTTCTCGTCGCAGGCATACAAAAAAGAATTAGGCAACCTATCTTCTGATGAGGTATTGTTTGTCTACGAAAGCAATGACAGTCCCGGACATGTGTGGATAGGAACCAGGCAAGGATTATGGAAATACCATGAAGGCAAACTGGAAGCAATGGATACACAGGGAGAAAGCTGGGAACATATCTTTTCTTATGACCAATATACCTGCATCATTACCGGAAAAAAAGAAATCTACCGCCACTCTCTTTC